>ERZ1026862.1063-NODE-1063-length-17339-cov-66.080190_pt1 | contig 17339 bp, 12 predicted proteins | sample MGYA00380161_ERZ1026862 | MGnify/ENA primary metagenome ERZ1026862 (study PRJEB33269, sample SAMEA4719797) | human gut metagenome | biome: human-associated habitat; feature: organic feature; material: feces | place: Cameroon | collected 2013-10 ... | reverse complement strand
CCGGAAGAGCTGTTCTATCGTTTCTTTGTTTATTTGCATTACTTTATTTTCTTTTCTTTTGCGTATATTACAATCGAATTTTCATTTTCCTAACCCTTAGCAGAATATTTTTTAATGCAAATTTTTAAAACGTCAAGATTACCCTATCGGACTTGTTCCTTCTTCAGATGCTTATAAAGCCACAGGAAGGCGGGGATGAGGAAGAGATCTGCCATGACCCACGCTACAGGGTCGCCGAAGCAGACACCCGTCCACGCCAGGGCTGGTACCAGCCAGAGACTCACGCCACATCTCGCTATCATTTCCATTACGCCACTCAGCATCGAGAGATTGCTGTAACCCAAGCCCTGGATGCTGTAGCGCAGGATGGTGAGCAAGCCCAGACAAGGATAGAAATAGTTGGCTATGCGCATAAACTGGGCAGCATAAGTCACCACCTCCGCCTCGCCCTTATCCACGAAGAGCATCATCATCTCGTCGGCAAACGGATAGATGAGCAGGAAGGTGAAGACGAAATAAACCAGCATCATCCTGATGGAAGCCCTTACGCCCTGACCGATTCTATCCAGCTTCCTGGCTCCCAGGTTCTGACCGCAATAGGTAGCCATCGCCACTCCGATGTTCTCGAATACGCAGGTAAAGAGATATTTGATGCGCATAGAGGCAGTAAATGCAGCCACATAAACCGTTCCCAGAGCGTTGTTGGCACTCTGGAGCATGATGAGGCCGATAGCGGTAATAGAGAACTGCAGACCCATCGGAACGCCGTTGTTCAGCAGAATGCTTATCTTCTTATTATCGAATTTTCTTTCTTCTCCCTTCGGAATCAGAATCTGCATTTTCTTCTTGATAAACCAGATACAGAGCAGCACGGAAATTCCCTGCGAGAGCCAAGTGGCAATACCTGCTCCCTCTACGCCCAGTCCCATGCCGAGAATCAGAATGCCATCGAGAATGATGTTGATGACCGAGGCGGTAATGAGGAAATAGAAAGGCTGCTTCGAGTTGCCCAGGGCGCGAATCTGACCGGAGAGCAGGTTGTAGGCGATGGTAAAAGGAATCGCCGCAAACTGCAGCATCAGGAAGATGTAGGCATCATCGAACACCTCCTTCGGCGTATTCACCAGGTGCAGAATCTTTCCGCAGAAGATGCAGGAAAGGAAGGTGATGACCACGGCAAACACCACGGCGATGCGGATGCTGTTGCTTACGTAAGCCCGCATCTTGGCATAATCCCTGGCGCCGAAAGCCTGGGCGATAGGGATGGCAAAACCGGCACAGGAGCCGTTGCAGAAGCCCATGATGAGGAACATGATGGAGCTGGATGCGCCTACTGCCGCAAGAGCTCCTACGCCAATCCATCTTCCCACGATGGCAGCATCGATGATGAGATACATCTGCTGAAGGATGTAACCCAGGATGAGTGGAATCGCAAATTTGATGATGGCTCGCAAGGGCGAGCCTATAGTCATGTCGTTTGTTGACTTTGAACTTTGAGCTTTGACCATTGAACTTTATGATTAGTTTTTGTTATCCTAAAAATATAAAAAAAAGGAGGGTGTGTCATAAGTCACATTCAATACGCCCTGAAAGGGCAGAAGCTCCTAGCCCAGGGCATCGCCCTGGGTTATTATGGGTGCAAACCTGTCGCCCTGTAAGGGCAAAAGCTTTGTATATTGCCTGGTACTTGAAAGCTTTTGCCCTTACAGGGCGCTTGGTTGACTGCTACTATACCCAGGGTGTTGCCCTGGGCTAGGAGCTTTTGGGCTTTCAGCCCGTCCTCGGCTTCCATTATCTAGACTTATGACACATCTCCAATCTTCTGTCTGATTTGTGTCATTTTGTTGCGGCGCTCAATGGAAAACGTATCTCCGTGGGTTTCCACATAATCGAAGAGCATGAAAGCCTTGTTCAGCAGTTCATCTCTTGCGGGCTGTCCCACGGTATCCGCCTCGTGATAATAGAGTTCGGCAAGCATGTCCATCTTGGAGAGTCGTTTCTCCTCATCGGTAATTCCTGCCATCGCCTTCATCACGTCCTCGATGGTGGCGATGCTGTAGAAGGCGTAAGGACCTACGTATTGATTGTAGAGCTCCCTGATCTTCTCACGTCTCACCTCCACCTCTTTCTTTTCGAGCATTCTTTCGAGTGCCGCCATAAACTCGCGAATCAGTCGCTGTATGTAGTCTCGTTGTAGCATAAAATAGTCTTTGTTTTATTCGTTGTTGTTGATAGCTTCCACATACTCCCACAGTTTCTTGTAGAAAGGATGCTTCGTCATCGTCTCCTTGTTGCCCAGGATGATGAGCTTCATGCGAGCTCTCGTCATCGCTACGTTCATGCGGCGGAGGTCTTTTAGGAAACCGATCTGTCCCTCATCGTTGGAGCGTACCAGGGAGATGAGAATCACGTCGCGCTCTTGTCCCTGGAAACCATCTACCGTATTTACGCTTATCAGGCGGCGGTAAGGCTTGAAGAATTCATACTTCTTGATGAGCTTCTTCAGATATTGCACCTGGGCACGGTAAGGCGAAATGATGCCTACGTCGATTCTTTCCTCCAAAACGCGCCGTTTGCCTATCTTGGTGAAGTATTCCGCCAGGGTGAGCAGGGTAAGCTCGGCTTCTGCCTTGTTGATACGCCCGAAACTCTCGCCCACAAACTGCTCCTTGAAGTTCAAATCAGAATTCTGATTGGCTGCGGATTCAGAAGATGATACGGATGCAGAATCTTCAGGAGCATCTCCTCCTTCTATGGTTATCTGATTCTCCTCGTTCGAAGTATCAATCCACGTTATCGGATGGTCGTAATCCAATACGCTTCGGTATTTAATCTGAGGCGCACTCTCCACCTTGCCCCCGTAGAACCAGTCGCTGGAGAATCGCATGATTTCGTCGTTCATGCGGTATTGGATTTTCAGCAGGGTTACTACCTCCGGCTTGTTTTCGGCGATGCGCTCCATCAGGGTCTTGCCCAGTCCGGCTCTTAATGCCGCAATACTCTTTACGGTAGGTGGCAGCTGACAATGGTCGCCTGCCAGAATCACCCGGCTGGCTCTTCTCATCGGAATCCAGCAGGCTGCTTCCAAAGCCTGGGCAGCCTCGTCGATAAAGAGGGTTCCAAACTTCATGCCTTCCAGCAGATGATGGGCTGAGCCTACCAGGGTACAGGCGATGACACGCGCCTCGCCAAAGAGTTCTGCGTTGATGCGGAGTTCTATCTCGGCGGCACGGCTCTTCAGCCTATCCATCTTCTGATGATAGTTTTCGCTACCCTTCTTCCTGTTCTTTCTTAATTCTCTGATTGCCTTGCGAATCGCCCAAAGCTGAGGGTAATCAGCATGGCTCTCAAAGCGGCGCTCGTAGGTGAAGCCCAGCATCTTGTCGTTTACGCGGGTCGGGTTTCCGATACGGAGCACGTTGATGCCTCTGTCCACCAGTTTTTCTGATATCCAGTCTACCGCCATGTTGCTCTGTGCACACACTAGCACCTGACTCTCTCGCATCAGGGTTTCGTTGATGGCTTCCACCAAAGTCGTGGTCTTTCCGGTTCCCGGAGGTCCGTGAACGATAGCCACATCCTTTGCCCAAAGCACCTCGTTTACAGCCCTTTCCTGGGTAGGATTGAGCCAAGGGAACTTCATCGGTTCGAAGGAGAATCTTCCTGCCTTCTGATGGGAATAGAATAAATCGCGGAGATAAGCCAGACGGTTGTTCTTTGCCTTCATCACGCGGTCCAAGGCCTCGAACATCAGTTTGTAGCTGGTTTCATCAAAGGATAACTGCACGCCGATAGGGTCGGTTGACTGCTGAAGTTCGAGCAGAGGGGCAGAATCGGGTACGGTAATCACCATTCTGTCGCCATCCACATAACTCACGGTTCCGGTAAAGGAGAAATATTTAAGTGAAGAGTGATGAGTGAAGAGTGAAGAATTCTCTTGTCCTTTCTCTTGAGTTTTTGATGAAGAGTTAGAGGGAGTTTTGCTATTGAATTCTTCACTCTTCATTCTTCGTTCTTCACTTCTAAAGAACATGACGGGGCGACCGAACTCAAAATTGTGCTCGATATCTTGATCAGAGGTTCGGAAAACCTCTATGGCTGTCTGGTTCAGCGAATTATAAAAGCTCTTTCCCACCTGTAGCGGGAACCAGGCATCACCTCGTTTCACCTTCCGCTGCATTCCCATCTGTTCGGTAAGCTTGCGGAAGGCTTCTTTCTCGGTATAATACTCCAGCTGGAGCAGGGTGCGTTGCTGCAATAATGCCTGAATTGGTGAAATCTGTTCCATATAGGGTGCAAAAGTAGCGTATTTCTGCCGAATATGGAAAGAAAAAGAGATAAATATGTTTAAAGTTCCTGCTTTATTTATCCCAAAGCTGATAGTCGATTACCTTATTGTCGTTAGACAGAATGCTGTCGCTTGCCGAAGATGCAGGCTCTTGGGCATTCTTCTCCAGATGATAATAGCTCCCGGCCAGGGCTGCCAGCAGGGCGATGATGAGAGCACAGAGCAGGAACAAGGCGTGGCGGTAACGGGGCGTACAGGACAGGCGTTGGCGCAGTTGGGCGATGTTTTGCGGACGGCTTTGCGGGTCGCGGCAGCTACAGATTTCTGCCATCTTGCTGAGTGCCTTATCGCCCGTAGCCTTGGCCATTTCACCCAGAACCATGCCCAGAGAATAAATGTCGGCACGCGGTTCAGCCTTGGCGCCTGGCAACATCTGTTCGGGAGCAATATAGCCCGAAGTACCGGCTGGCGATTTCAATACGCAGAAAGAATCGCTATCCGAGAGACCGAAATCGATAAGTTTCACGTTCTGCCCGTTATGGGTAATCATGATGTTAGAAGGCTTCAGGTCGCGATGAATCATCTGTTTATTGTGCATATATTCCAACGCATCCATCAGCTGTGCTGCAATCTTGCGGGCGAGTTCTGCCGAGAGGGCATTTTTCTTGATGAACTGTTCCAGATTGTCGCCGTCAATATATTCCATCACCACTACCGTGCCCAGGTTGTCAACCTTTTCCAGGTCGATGGTACGGCAGATATTGGGATGTTCCAGCTGCTGGCCTATCTCAAACTCCTTGGCGAGTGCCTGTCGGTAAACAGGGGTGTAGAGAAAATCGTTCTTGAGACATTTCAGCATGAAACGCTTGCCGTATTTGGTGGCTGTAAAGATGCGTGTATGACCCGAAATAGACACGTAGCATTGGTGGAGATTGCTGAATGCATCCTCCACAGGCAAAGGGTTTGATTCGCTCATCTCCTTGCTGATATCTTCGGTAAATCCCGATGTTGTTTTCTTCTTCTTTTCTTCTGTTTCCTTCATGCTCACGGTTTCCTCTTTTTCTTGATTTCTGTTGTTTTATTTCTTGTTGATGCTGATGACGGTAAGTCCGCCGTTTCTGCCGGCTACGAACGAGGCTGTACGTTCGCCGCCGCGCTCGATGTAAGGCAGAAAGAGGGGCTGCTCCTTGATGAAACAACCTGTTACGAAGCGGTCGCCTGGCAGCAGCTTGCTGTTCTCTGATTTCTCTATTTCATAGGTACTGTCACCCAGATAGCGGAGCAGCAGCAGACGGTTGGGGCTCCATCCGATAGAAACGAGGGACCCTTCACGCAAATCGCTGCTTACCAGCTGGTTTGCCTTGAAGAACGAACTGTTGTACTTGGTGCTGGTCTTGAGCCAATGGGTAAATTCCATGTAGCTCTTATGTCCGATGTATTGGGAAAGCACATCGAGGGTTACCATGCGCGGCTTATGATTGTCGCTCACGTATCCATAGAGTCGTTTGAGGGTGGATGGAGAAACAGTTCCACATGTTTTCTTCTCCAGATAGAGTGAAAACTCTTCGAAGTCGGTTGTCGTGGCAAGAATCTTGCCGTATTTCTGTTCTACGAGCGATTTGAGCTCTTCTATTTCGGGTGTTGTCATAATTTATTCTTTAACAGTATGAATGTTCGACAATTTTATTCTTCAACGATATGGGTGAATTTGCCCCATATCTTATGGTTCTGATACCCCTTTTTCATGCCTGCAGGAACGTGGACCACGCAGGTGGTGAAGAAGTTGGCTACCTTGTTGGAGAAGGCATTTTCTTCGCAGTAAGGTATCGTGGAAGCTGAAACATAGAGGTCGGTAAGCGGACTTTCATCGAAAGCGTAGTTGCTGATATGTTCGGTTTTTGCTCCCAGATATACTTTCGTGAGCTTCCTGCAGCCTTGGAAAACGCCCGTAGGAATCAGCTTGATGCCAGCCCCGAGATGTATTTCCTTTACCTGGCTGTCCATGAAGGCACCTTGTCCTAATGTTTCAACGTTGTCTGACAGATAAAATGCCTCGATGCTGCATTCCCTGAAGGCGTAGGCGCCGATGGAGGTAAAGGCGGAAGGAAGAGTGTATTTACCCTTCTTGCCCATCGGGAACCAGACGATTCTGTTGCCCTCTGCATTCAGCAGAACGCCGTCCTGACTCTTGTAGTAAGCGTTGGCAGGCGAAACCGTAATGGCTTCGAGCACCTTACATCCGCTGGAAGGGAGAATGCTGCCTGCTGAGGCTGGAATCTCTATCTCGCGGAGCGAAGTGCAATCGGCAAATGCATCTTTCCCGATGGTGGTTGCATCGGCAGGAAGAACTACGTGGGTGAGTTTTTCGCAACCGGCAAATGCACCTTGCACAATCTGGTTTTCTGCAGCTTCGTGATGATAAGGACCTACCATTCCGCCTGCTGCGAGGTGAACGTCGGCAAGGTCTATATCCGAGAGTTTGCCTGGGGTGGATGCATTATTATTGTCGCGCCCCATCATCAATCTCAGACAACTGAGGTCTTCGCCGTTCAGGGTTCCGGCTATGGTCAGCTGGGTATAATCGTAAAGATGATTGCCCATCAGCTGGGTCAGTTCGCCTGTTTCGTTTAGCGTAATGGCGTCGCTCGTATTATATTTGATGGCGGTTCCGAGGGTTTCTCCTACCGTATTGCGGGCGAAAGGCAGGAACTCGTAGTGGGCATTCCGCTCCAGATTTCCGATGCGCAACTTGATTTTACCCTCCTTTCCGTCAAAGTTTTCTGCGATGCATTTTTGCTTGTTCTCCGGCTCGCTGGTCAGATAAACGTAGCATCCGGTTTCGGTCATCGGTTCGCCGCCATCATCGGTTATTTCGTAACTTACGAAAGCACTCATCGGTCCGTGACTCAAGAGTGTAGCCGCCGATAGTTTCGGACTTATATTGGGCTGGGTGGTGAAACTCATCATGTTGCTGGTTGTGGTTGTTCGGCCGTTGTTGCCCTGTAGCATATAATAATAGGTAGTGCCCGCTTTGAGCCCCGTCAGAACCAGCGAGACGTCAGTTCCCTGGGCATGAACTTCGCTGGTATTGAGGTTCATGCTCTCCGAAGTGCCGTATCTGAACAGAAGTTTCGGCATTTCTGTTTCTCCCTCTATGGTGGCTAATCCGTTGAGGGTCGCCTCTGTCCGGGTGATGTGGGTCGCCTCTGTGGTTATCAGGTGCGGTTCCAGATAGGCAGGCTTATCACTATTGCTGCATCCTGCCATCATCATGCTTCCTATCAGGAGGGCAAGAAATCTGATGCTGCGTAATATGCTTTTTATGTTCATTTCTTATTTCTTTTGTTTTCCGATTTTAATACCTATGCCGATGCTGCCCTGCCATTGTTTTCCGGCGATGGTGATGGCTGAGGCAGCGATGCTCACTCTGTTGAACGAGGCGAGCACACCTAGCTGGGCTGCGAAGCCTTTGTGGGTAAGGTCTTCGTTGAGCAGGTATCCGCCTCCGCTGCTCTCGGTCTGCTGCCAGGCTGTAGCGGCTTTGCCGTAGCCTACGCCTTCGAAGAGGCAGAAACCATGCGTAATGTGGTGGATGGCTCCAGCCGTAAAGGTGTAGTTCTGGTGGCGTGTATTGCCTGTATAATAAGGTTTGATACTGCTGCCCGGCGTGTAGCCTTCTTTGTTGCAGGTTCCTTCTGTGCTGCCGATGCGCTTGAGGTTGCTGCTGGCATGGATGAAGAAGCCGTGGCGGCGCATTAGGGCGAAGAAGAGTCCGTAGGAAGGTCCGTCTTTATGGAAGGATAACGTGGCGAGCGTGTAGAGGGCGAGTGGCATCTTCTGACGTACTTGTGGTACGGCAATCGTATCTATTACCGTCTTTACCTCTACGATGGTGTCGTGCTTCTCCTGGATGATAGGAGTAAGTTTTGGCAGTTTCAGCTTCAGCTCGTAGGTCATTCTGCTTTCCAGCGGTTTGCTGAACCGGTAGTCGCGGAGCACGCCCCATTCCGGATGCTTGATGGTGAGCAGTTTGGAGCCTTTGGGAAGATAGAGCCAGATTTCGCCCACTTCATCTTTTCGCGATACGATGCCGAGTGGGGTAGAGAAGGCAAAGTCGGAGGGCGCTTCTACCTTTACCAGGGCGCAAGGCTCATCGTTGAGGTCGCGTACGGGGGTGATAAAGGCACTCACGTCGTTGGGCAACAGGCGGAAACCTGCTACCGAAAATTCCTGTGCCTGGACGGATGCCGACCACAGGCTTAATATGAATAAGAGTATCGTGAGTCTTAAACTCCCAGCTCTTAACTTCTCACTCCTAACTGTCATCATATTATTTATTCTAAATTAAAGTCTTGTATACTGATTACATCGTCTCCGCTATGTACGGTTCCTGCCGGTTGCCAGGTGCGCACGTGGATGAGCGGCATGGACGGGTTGCGGAAATCCCAGAGCAGAAAGAGATAGCCGTCGTCTGCATAGCGGTCGCTCTTGTATTGCTGCCGGAGGGTGACGCCGTAAATGCCGTCCATCGTAGGATGGCGCATGATGCGGAATCCCGAGAACTTCAAGTCTATCTTCTGGTTGACTGTAAATACCTTCGCCAGTCTTGAAATATAGTCTTTCTTCGAGTGAATGGCGTAGGTTACCTTTGCTTCAGCCTGACATTTGTTGTCGTTGGCTGCAGGTTTTACCACGTTTCCTACGATGATGAGAGCCTTGTCGCTAAACACCTGTTTCAGAAAATCAAGATCCTTGGTGGTATAGGCTGTGCGGAAATGTTCGCAGTAGTTGAGGATGGTGTGGCGGCGTCTGGCATCGGTCTCTGTGAGTTTGCCCTGCATGATTTTCGAGGCTTCCTTGTAGAAAGGATTCGACTGCGCCATCGTCTTGAGATCTACCTGCGAAAGATGGCTGGTCTTTCCTGCTTTTGGTGCGTTCGCTTGCCTGTATGCCTGTTCTTCCGGTTGATAATCAGCCGAAGTTTTTGCGGTTTCTTCTGCCTCTCCATTCATCAGCATCTGCGCCTGCTGCCTGTTGTCTTCTGGAATCGCATTCTTGTTGCTTTCCGTGAATACGACCATACCCTGGCGGTCGATAAATCCCTCTCTCTTAGAGTTTTGCTCGCGGAACCGGAGTTGCCCGTTGCGGAAACGGGTATCTAGCAGACAGCCACGCAAAGGGATGGCAAACAGCTCGTTGCCGTCTGCATCTTCTACCACGTATCGCTTGCCTTTCGCGCCGTTGTCCTTTTCTACAAGTTCCAGTCCTTCGTTCACTCCGTATCGGGTTTCCTGGCTGTCGCCTTTATAAACGGCAGAGGGTAGCAGCCACAAGGCTGCCACCCATCCTCCGAGAAGGAGTGCTAGAAGGGATAATATCAATACCGTCTTCTTCATCGATAATTCTCTGTATTTTTATCATGCATAGCCCTTCGGGAGAAAGGCTGTCTTACTTATTTCCCCCAGTTCTGAATCTCGCCGCCTATCTCTATCTTCACCTGGTCTGGGTTGTCAGAAATAATGAAGTTGACAAGATGTTCGGTTCCGGGTTTAAACTGGAATCTGCTCTCGTAGAGATAACTTACACCTTTCATTACCACTTCGATGAGTGGTCTTCGGTTTTCTATACGTTGAGGCACGATGATTGCCGAGTAGATGTAGTCGCTCTCCTGATGGGCGATGATGCTCTGCTGGGTTCCTTTCACATAACGGGTTGCCACGCCTGCCTGAAGGTCGATGGTGGCTGTAGGTACCGTGCTGTGGATGGTTACCTGGGCATGGGTAGGCATTTCTCCCTCAAAGTCTTCGCCCTTGATCAGGCGTATCTTGAGCTTGCTCATGATGTGCTTGAAGTTGAGGCTGATAGGGGAGTTGGATGCCTGGATGCCCTTGCTGGTGGCAAAGAGCAAGTCGCTTGCCTCGTAACCGCCGGGGGCAGTTGCCGTCTTCGGGGTACTCTGGTCGAGGGCTACGCTGAAAGGTTGGTCTGTCGTGCTGCTTACGCCCTGTATGTATGGGTAGTAAGCGTAGGCGTTGTAGGTGCCTTCGTCCCAATAGAGGGTGCGGGTGGCTTCCCATTTGCTGCCATCGTAGGTGAGCGCTTCGTTGTTCACGAGATTGCCGCCTATTTCGAGTGGAGCCTTGCTTTCTGCCACGTAGAGACCTATCTTGTCGTTAGACTCGAAACTGGTTGCCGTGGCACGGCTCTGGCCGGGATAGTTTACGGCAAAAGTCATCGGCGTAGATTGGGCATCCTTGTAGCGGGAGGTTGTTTCCACCTCCTCGCTACATGAAACCATTCCTAATATAGCCAACGCAAAACTGGCGTATCTTATTATATGTTTCTTCATTTTTTTCTTGTTTTAATGGTCCATACTCTGATTTTTCTGGCATCCGTCCTTAGCGATGCTTTCTAACCTTTGCCATCTTCAGCGGACTGCCTTTATGGAAGACTGGAGCATGCTGGTAGGTTCCGGATGTGCGCTGGTCGCCATCGCCGCCGAAAGCACGGCTCTCTACGATTCCCGCATCCCGCTTGTCGTTCTTAACGAAGTCTTCGAAACTGTAGGTTTCTCCGGCATAAGCCTTGATGCGCTTCACGATACTCTCACGGCTGATGGTGCTGTAGTAAGGAATATCGTTGTTCATGCAGGAGTTCGGCTCCGAACGGAATACGCCTCGGTTGTGCATGTAGCCTCCCTCGTAGATGTCTACGATGTCGCTGTAGCGGTCGTCGAAAATCAGATGGCTCCAGCCTACGCTATGCATCTTGCCGGTAAGTTCCAGGTTGTCGTACCAGCCGAGCGACTTGGCTCCGTTGAATTCAAGAACGTGTCCGCAGCAAGAACATCCACAGGCATCAATGAAGGCGTTGTGATAAATGTACTCATCGCCCAACTTTCCGAATCCGTGTCCGCCTGCCTCATGCTGGATGACGCCACGGGTATCGAGTGGATAACCATAGGTACTCTGAGGACAGAAGGCAATAGCCGAACCATCTTCCCACATCTGGCAGATGCCGCCGTAATCGGTAGAATTAGGAACTATGATGATTAGGGTCTGATTCAGATTGCCCTTGTTGACGGTTGGAGCGCCCAATGCATAATCGAATACTTCGTCATAATCTGCCTTCAATCCTACGCCACCGGTAAAGGTGGTATTGAATCGGTTGTAGCGGATGGTGTTCACGGCTCCCACGCCTGATTCCGTAGAAAGCGGAATGGCGGTATAGACGTTGAAGTAATCACGATAAGTCTTGTAAGGTTCGATACCGAAGAAATACTCCACTTCCTGCTTGATATTCTCCATATATTTGCCGCTGGCAATATCCTTTGCATTATATCCGTCGCCGAGCAGAACGATGTTGATTCCACCCTTGTTGCCCTTGGTAGCTTTCTGCAGGGTTACCCATTCATCTTCTCCATATTCATAGCCATACTGTGAAACGCTGCATTCATGGGTGTAGTCTTTGTCTTTCAGTCGGAACACCACCTTTCCATCACGGCTATCGGCATTCTTAGCCATTCCCTTGATGGTCAAGGTTACTTCTGTCTTCTTGTTGCCGCTGGCAGGAGAAACCTCGCACCAGTCTGGCTTGCTGGCTACTTCCCATTCGCCTTCGGCGTTAATCACCAGTTTCTGCTTATGTTCTGTGCTCAGGGCGCAGGCTACAGATGGACGGCAAACGAGCTCGTGGTGGGCAGCGATGCGCTTGAAGTCTTTCCAACCGTTGGCTGATTGATACTGAGCGATGGCTGATTCTGGAACTTCAAGGGTAAAGTTGTCCTTTGCCACGCCATCAAAAGCACCATTAAGGACATTAGCAGGCATATCGCTTTTACAAACAATGCTGCTTATCCCATAGCAGCCATTAAAGGCATTGTTTTGTATGGTTTCCATACTTTCAGGAAACACTAATCCTTCGATGCTTCTGCAATTTACGAAAGCTTGTTCTCCAATACTTTGTAAACCTTCCGGAAATTCTATTGTTCCCATAAGACGCCAACATGATCCGTCTCCCTCTAAATCACCAAATGCCTTTCGACCGATACTTCTTAATGTCTTTGGTAAATTTAATTCTCCAGAAAAATCACATCCAGCAAATGCGTAGTTTTGTATGACAACCAAATTTTTAGGTAAGGAAATTTCTCCTTTGAAATGAGTTCCTCTAAATGCGTATTCTCCTATTGAGGTTATACCATCATGGAAAGTTAATGTTCCATTGAAGCTTCCGCAGTATTCAAACGCATTATTAGGAATCTTATGTAAATCTTGAGGTATACTTAAGCTTCCGCTAAGATTCCTACAATCCCTGAAAACATTGTCTCCTAGTTCGTTGAGCTTTTCCGGAAGTCGTAATTCTCCATAAAGTCCTTCGCAACCTTCAAACGCATTGCCAAGTATTTTCTCAAGATTGTTTGGAAGAACCAATTGACTATTGAATCCACAATAAGTAAAAACTCCTCCATACCACCAGCGATCATAACCTCGACCTATATATTTCAACGTAGAAGGCAAAGAAATACTTCCACTTAAAGCACGGCAGTTGAAAAAAGCTCCTACTTCGATTTCTGTTACTCCTTCAGGGATGTTGATAGATCCAGTGAGATTTTGACACTCACCAAATGCAGCAATGCCAATTTTCGTTAATTTGTCTGGTAGAACAATTAAGTTTAGCGACTTCTTGCCATATAAAGCTTCGTATGGCATTTCGTAGTCATTATATGGATAATCGCCAGGACTTCCTCCAGTTAAGGTCTGTTGACCACCTCTGATAATCACTTCTTTCAAATTCAAAGCTGCAAGATATTCCATACTATCTCTCATGAAGTAGAAATCCTGGGCATTAATCTCACCCGTAATCTTCAGATTCTTAATCTTGGTATAGTCCTTATTAGCCGCAGTAATGGCATTCTTCAAACCTCCAGGAGTAGAGTTGATAACAATATACTCCTTCGCCGTTGCATCATGACTTACCAAATCATTCTCCCAAGGAGTAATGCTTTCGCTTACCAAAGTAAGCTTGTAAGCGCCGCTTCCTGCCTGCTTATCTACCTTGATGCCGAAGTTCATCATCTTGCCAGATACGTAGGTAAGTGCCTCGTTCTTAGTAAACTTATAAGGTACGCCACCAATGGTGATGCTGAAGAGAGTTGTGCCGGCAGCCACGGTTTGAGGAACCACGATGGTGCGCCACTCGTCGTTTGTACGAGATGGAATGGTCATGGTGTTCTCTACAGCACCTGCAGTCTTGATTTCGCCAGTAGAAAGATTGATGCTTGCCTTGCGGGCTACGTTGGCTGTCAGGACAATCTTCTCCAGATTCGCCCATTCGCCCTCAGCAAAACCGGAACCCTGAATCAGGGTAACACGGGCATTAGACATGCGATGCGCCATAGGCAAACGGATTACGCTGGTGGTAGGAGCCACATCCACCACCTTGCCCCAGAGAAAATCGCTTGCTTCGTAGCCTCCCATTTCGCCATTCTCGGTAGCCTTGCTCTGGTCTTTCTGTACTTCAAACTGATAATCCTCGATGCTCTCAGGATTGGCAAAAGGATAGTAGCCATACACATCAATATGCGTATGCTTGTCTTTCCAGAAAAGATCATAAGCGGAGTTCCACTTATAGTTAGGCTCATCGAAAGTGTGGCGCACATTATCGCCACGGTTGCCGTTTACCTTCAGGGTTCCAGGCTTGTTTCCCTCGTAATCTACGATGTAAACGCCCATCACGTCGCCGTTGCAGAAACCATTGTCGTTGACGCGGGTTACGGCAAGCTGGTCGATATCGCCCGAAAGCTGGATGCGGTTGCTGTCGTGCTGCTCGGTCTTGTCGCCGAAGAAGTCATCGCTACAGCCCGTCAGGAGCATGGCTCCTGCCGCAAGCAGATATAATAAGGAATGTTTTACTCTTTTCATAAATAATTCTTTTAGGGGAGATGACCTTTCTCAGTCAGAAAGATCATCTCTTATTATTTCTGGATAGAAAATCGTCCGTTCTGTTATTCGGCTGTTCCGCCATAGTCAATACCGTCGTCTTCCCACTTGCTGATGTTAACATTTACGCCGTTGCTGGTCTTGCTGAGCGTAACGGTAAACTTATGCATCCTGCCAGCCTCGAAAGCGGAAAACTTGGATGACTTAGGAAGATTGAAATCTCTGCCGTCAACATTTACGGTAATGAGATTTCCCTCGCCTACGGCTTGCGGAATGATGAGCGCCTTGTAGCTGTTGCCTTCTTCCTTGAGCGGAATGATGTCTGTATCATCGCCCTTGGCTGTTACGGAACCTGTAGAAAGATTGGCTGTAGCCTGTGTCTTCAGCCGGTTGATCTTTACGCTAATCTTGGCTGCAGCAAGCGAAGCCTCTGTAAATCCGTTTCCTGCCACGAGCTTGATAATCATCTGGCTCAACACGTGCTTGGCTTCTATCTTTACGGCGCTTTCTGTAGGAGCCGCATCTGTAGTCTTGCCTATCAGAAGTTCGCTAGCCTTGTATTTTTCCGTTGTGCTCTGGTCAGCATTTATGGTCCAAGGCATCGCCTCTATGTTGCTGATAGTGGCTGTATATGGATAATAAATGTAGAAATCGGCGTGGGTGCTGTTGTCTTTCCAGTAGGTTGGAGTTGCAGCCTTCCAGGTTCCATCATAAGTAAATTTCGTGTTGTCTATATAGTTACCTGTCGTTTGAAGTGTTGCGGCAGAGCCATCGGCTTTATGGTTGACAACAAACAGTCCTATCTGATCTCCCGTTTCAAAAGCCAGATCAGTAGCACGGCTTATCGAAGTGCTGATGCTGATAGGCACTTTTGCTGAAGGGGTTGGACTAGGTGTAGGGTCTAATTCAGAACCTCCACCGGAACATGCGGTTAATGCGAGGAGCATGCTCCCTACGATTGCTAGATACTTCTTCTGTTTCATGATTTCTTCGTTTTATATGATTACTTTTTCTAGGTGTATTTGGAACTGCTAGTTTCATTTACTTTGCAAAGGTAGGAAAAAAAGTGGTATTATACAAGTTCATAATGGTTCATATAGGGAAAAAGGTGCTAAACAACATGTTTTCAGGGGATAAACGGAGAGTGGAGTCAAAGAAAAAAGGCAGTTTCCTGCTTGTTGGAAACTGCCTTTTTCTTAAAAGTGGGGATTGCCCGTCTGTTTTATCTGATGATTGTCTCATCTGTTATCTGATAATTTTCATAACATCTTCTACGCTGCGGTTGAACGGACCGTTGTGCTCCAGTTTGATGGTACACATGGCTGCAGCAAACTTTCCGGCTTCTACCGGATTGGCTCCCTGCATACGCTTGTAGAGATAGCCTGCCGAATAGGTGTCGCCGCATCCCGTAGCATCCACTACTTCATGAGGAGGGTAGGCAGGAATATCGTAGAAAGTATCATCTACATAAACCAGAGAGCCCTCGCTTCCCAGCGTGATGATTACTTCGGCTACGCCCCAGGCATGAATCAGCTTGGCGGCTTCCTTCGGGTCTTTCAGTCCCGTAATGGTCTCCATCTCGGTCTCGTTCACCTTCAGATAATAGGTGTTCTTGAGCACCTGGAGCTTGTCCTTCCAGTCGGTAGCGTAAACTTTCTCGTCTCTCACCTCGCGCAGATAGCCCTGCACGTCGATGGAAACTTTTCCCTTCTTGGCAAGAAAGGCAACCACTTCCGGCGAGAAATCATCGCTCAGCAGACTGCCCAGGTGAAAAACCTTTGCCTCTACATGCTCCAGCTGCTGGATGGTGAAAGGATCGGCCTTGGCAAGCACTCGCTGCTTACGGTCGTTGGGATTATTGCCATAAATATTTTCGAAGAAAACCGTATTGCGCGATGGGTTCAAGGTGACATCTATTCCAGCCTTGAGCATCTTTTCAACAGGTTCCTTCTCGGTAGGATCCATCGCCGTAATAAGCGAGAAACTTACATCCTTTGGCAATTGGTTGATGGCGTAGGCAAAATAAAAAGAGGTGCCGCCAGCCATGTAAACCGTACTGCTCGGGGTCACGATTTTATCCTTTGTTACGTGCCCAATACAACAAATATCTTTCATTCTTACTTCATTTTGCGGATGCAAAGGTACTGCAAATCGAGAATAATACAAAAAAAAATGGGAATTATTTTGTTTTGTTCGCATTTTAATGTACCTTTGCATCGAGAAAAAGCAATTTTTAAAATATTATCTAGAATAGATATAAAGAAACATTATGTGGTTTGATAATTTAATCAACGTGCATTCGGCGGTGCAAGGCATCGTCATCCTGTCTTTGATTTGTACTTTGGGTCTTGCCCTCGGCAAGATTCATGTCAAAGGAATCTCCCTTGGCATAGCCTTCGTATTCTTCGTGGGTATTATAGCGGGTCATCTCGGACTCTCTATTGACCAGAATATGCTGGAGTTTGCAGAAAGTTTTGGTCTTACCATGTTTGTGTATGTGCTGGGTCTTTATGTGGGTCCTAACTTCTTCGGTTCGATGCGCCACGAAGGCATTTCGCTCAATTTGTGGAGTCTGGCTGTCATCCTGGTGGGAACTTTGTTCTCGCTCGGTTTGTGCTGGATTCTACCAATCAGTCTGCCTGATATGATGGGCATCCTGTGTGGCGCCACGACCAATACGCCTGCCCTTGGTGCTGCCCAGCAGGCGTTGCAGCAGTTGGGCTTGCCTAGCGAAGGTGCGGCTCTGGGCTGCGCCGTCACTTATCCTCTGGGTGTAGTGGGCGTTATCCTGGCGATGATGCTCTTGCGCAAACTCTTTGTGAAACCGGAAGATCTGGAGATTCGCAGTAATGATGATGACGACCATACGTCTATCGGACAATACGTAATCGTGAATCCTGCCCTGAACGGCAATACCATCGCAGAGATTACGATGATGACTCATCGCAAGTTCATCATCTCCCGTGTGTGGAGAGGCGAACTGGTAATTGTTCCTCAGGCTGATACGGTACTTCATACGAATGATAATGTGCTCGTGGTTACCAATAAGGATGAGGTTTCGGCGATGCAGATTCTCTTCGGAAAGAAGGTGGATAAGGAGTGGAATAATGATA
>ERZ1026862.1056-NODE-1056-length-17465-cov-9.246238_pt1 | contig 17465 bp, 17 predicted proteins | sample MGYA00380161_ERZ1026862 | MGnify/ENA primary metagenome ERZ1026862 (study PRJEB33269, sample SAMEA4719797) | human gut metagenome | biome: human-associated habitat; feature: organic feature; material: feces | place: Cameroon | collected 2013-10 ... | reverse complement strand
GTGGTATTTATTAAGATTTATAACCTATGAAGACAAGATCAATTTTAACCGCAGCGTTTTTTGCTGTAGCGTTGTCTGCCTCTGCTCAAGTAGAGTTTCTTTACACCGATTTTGGCCGTAATGTAATTTGTCGTGAGAAGAAGTTGTTTTGGATGGAAGGTGATTCGGATCCTTGTTTCAATATTGTCAACTATAAGAAGGCTGGCAATAAAGAGACATTCTCGCTTACTCCTAAAGAGAAAGGCGATGGAAAGTACAATGTAACGATTACGTTGAAAGGAGACAAGGCTGTGAGCATTGTTATAAAGGGTTCAATCACTTATTCGTCTTCGGTTTCAGTAAAGACGGAGAAAGAAGCCGACCGAGATTTGGTAGCTTATTTTAGAAGTGAGGCTGGTTATGCAGCCACCCCTTCGGTAGCAACTGGTGTGCCTAACAAGGAAAGTTTGAAAAATGGCGGTGCAAAAGATGCTGGAGGCTCGGCTGTAAAACAAGTTTTTGGTAAGGTAAAGGGCGTCTTTAAGAAGAAAAAGTAACAAATAGCCGCGTTGGGTGTGTAATCACTCTAATAGAAGTGTTATGCATATAATGGTAACCAAGCATGTGAGAGAAAATATTGTTTTTACACTCACATGCATGGTTACTAGTTATTTTCACCTCCATAGTCGTTTACCCTCACTACTTTTGGGGTAGCCGAGCATGGGAAGGTGTACACGAAGATTTATAAAACAAAAAAGAGAATACCACTTTCGTAATATTCTCTTATGGGGTGACTCGCTTGGGGTTTTCGTGATTCCGCAGGAATATCCTGTTTCTTTTTATCAAAAAACTTTACTTGTTGCCATATTAAAAGCCTTGATAATAAGAGATAAATACCTTATTATCAGATTCTTTTGAATATAAGGCGAATAAGCGTTTAATGACGGAAAACACCCTTTAGCAAAGTGGTCATTTACCGTTCAAAAATCATTGGTATCACCTTGGTATCACCATAATTGAAGGGAGATACCAATAATATGAACAGAATTTATATTGAATGCCTTAACTATTAGTCAAAGATCGATCTTCGCTACACGCTAATTGCTTGTGTTGCGAAATGTTAATGAGTAAATACATACATAGAAATAGGGCTATTGTGTCCTTTTATGGCTCGTTTTCGTGATCTAATTTTGCACACGAAAACGAAATGCAAAGCATATTCTGCCAAGCGTTTCCAATAAAATCTACTTCAGTTTGTCCTCTTAATTAACAGAAGCAAAGTTACTCTTTTTCATCGAAATAGCGGTAATTTTGATAATATTTTTTTGGAACCGTTATGCAGGATTTAACGGACGTGCGCACCCGACAAGTCATTTCTACGTTTAACAGATTATAGGTTACAACTATGCAAACAATAGAAATCCTTGCTCAATGGGTTCGAGAAATAAAAATCAATGAGATAAAATGCGGCATTCTTCCTAAAGGAAGTACCGAAAACTCGATGAGATGCACCGTCTCACAGTACAACCGCGAACATGGTCATGAACGTGGTGTCGGGGTTCATCTTTCCTACTTCTGGGAAGAACGAGCCGTATGTGCCGTTGGTGTTTCGTTTGATGAATTTATCAAACATCATAAGGATCGTAAGTATGTCAACACATGGCGCAGCACAGCAAAAGACGTCTTCTATTCTGAACTCGCTAAGAGCGAGGAAGAAGAAAACGAACAGAATTGATACCAGTCTTGCGGACACGCAAGAAGTTATCTACACTGTAAACCAACTCGCAGAAGAGTTGGGAACGACCCCTGCAGCTATCAGAAAACGAATAGCGAGAGGCTTTATTCCTGCTCATAAGGAAGGCCGCAAGCTAATCATTCTGAAAAGCGAGTATGTGGGTAGTTTGAGAGAACGATAATGAACTCTTAATTAACCACTATATACTTTTTGCCCCTGCCTACGCTGTGAAGCGCATGGGCAGGGGCTTTTTAATCTCAAAACGTAAACAATGATACCAGACGATATAAAAGACCGCATATTGGAGGCTACAGATTTAGTGGCACTCGTCAGTCAGACAGTGCCGCTGAAGAAAAGTGGTCCTCGCTATGTAGGTTGTTGCCCGTTCCATGCGGAAAAGACGCCCTCGTTCTATGTGTTTCCGCAGACAGGCACATTCAAATGCTTTGGCTGTGGTGAAGGAGGTGATGCCATTGCGTTTCTGATGAAGCGTGATGGGCTTTCTTATGTGGAAGCAGTTAAGCAGTTGGGCAAACTGTGTGGCATAGAAGTGGCGGAGCAGGAGGAAGATCCCGAAGTCAAGCAGAAACGCATGCACAAGGAGGCGCTGTTGGTGGCGAACGAACAAGTGGCGAAGTTCTATGTGGAGCAGTTTGCGCTGTCTAAAGAAGCGCAAAGCTATGCTTTTGGACGTTGGGGCGAGGAGTATTGCACGCTCAAAGGCATTGGCTATGCCCCGAAGTCGGGCAAGGCTCTCGCAAGCTTGAATATCAAGCGCGAGTTTTTGAGTGAGCTGGGCTTGGTGAACAAAGGCGGCTATGACCAGTACCAAGACCGTGTGGTGATACCGATTCATGACCGTTATGGGCATGTGATAGGCTTCACCGCTCGATGCTTGGGTGACGAGCAACCTAAGTATAAGAATAGCGCGGACTCTATTCTGTTCCATAAGTCTAAGGTGCTGTTTGGCATGGAGGACGCTTGGCGACAAGCTGCCAAGACGGATAAGATGTTCCTCGTTGAAGGTGCACCCGATTGTATGCGGTTGCAAAGCATCGGGGTGCTGAACACGGTGGCTGCACTGGGTTCTGTCTGGAATAAGGACCACTTTACACTGATTAAGAAGAGCGCGAGTAAGGTGTGTTTCTTGCCCGATGATGATCCGCCTAAAAGAGGCGAACATTTCGGGCATGGGGTGCAAGTGGTGTTTGAGGCAGGCAAACTCGCAATGGAGTGTGGTTTGTCGGTTTCCATCAAGGAAATACCCGACATTGAGAACGCGCACAAGCAGGATCCCGACACTTTCTATCAGAACATGAACGTGTTTAACTCTGTAGAGGAAGTGGACTTTATTCTGTGGCGGGCGCAAAAGGCATTCAGATTTGCGCAGACCACGGAGGAGCAGCGTGTGGTGGTGCGTGAAATTGCGTATTTGCTGACATTGATTGACGACCCGACGGGCGTATCAATGTACATTGATAAGTTGTCTGCTATTTCGGGCAAAAAGGGCTTTTGGAAGGAGGCTATCAATGCGGAGAAGAAACGCATCGAGGAGGAAGAGAAACGAGAACGAGGGGAGGCGGTAGACGATCTCTATAAACGCTTTGGCTTTTATGTGGAAAAGGGCAAGTATTTCTCTATCACGGAGAAAGGGAATGTCTATGAGTGGTCGAACTTTACAATGGAACCGCTTTTCCATATCAAGGATAATCTCAATCCGAAACGTTTGTACATGCTGACAAACGAGCTGCACATGAAGGTGTTGATAGAGCTGAACCAGGAGGACTTGGTCAGCATTTCTAAGTTTAAGCAGAAGATCGAAGGGCAAGGCAACTTTATTTGGAAAGCTACGGAACGTGAGCTTACCAAACTCAAATCGTTTCTCTATGAGAAAACGGAAACGGCCTCACAAATCAAACAGATGGGCTGGCAACGTGAGGGCTTTTATGCTTTTGGCAATGGGGTGTTCTTCAAAAATAAGTTTTACACGGCTGATGATTATGGCATTGTGCGATTGCCCGACCTGGGCAATTACTACTTGCCTTCTTCATCGAAGATTTACAAAGATGATGCCCGGCTTTTCACGTTTGAAAAGCAGTTCGTGCATCTCAACTACTCTTCCGTTACGCTGGAAGAGTTTACCACACAACTTTTCAAGGTGTTTGGCGATAATGGGCGGATAGGCTTCGCGTTCTATCTCGCCACCCTGTTCCGTGATGTGGTCACGAATGCTTCGGCAGAGCATTGGTTCCCAATTCTCAATCTCTTTGGCCCTAAAGGTAGTGGTAAGTCGGAGTTGGGACATACGCTTTTATCGTTGTTCACGATAGCGTATAAAGCTCCGAATATCCAAAACTCAACAATCTCTGCTCTCAATGATACGGTAGCAGCTTCGGCAAATGCCTTAGCCCACATTGATGAGTATAAGAACGATCTCGATCCCAAGGTGATTGAGTTCTTGAAAGGTCTGTGGGACGGCACGGGACGTAGCCGTATGAACATGGATTTGGACAAGAAGAAGGAGGTGACAGCCGTTGATGCTGGCATTATCTTGTCAGGACAAGAGATGCCCACGGCTGATATTGCGCTCTTTTCGCGATTGATTTTCTTGCAGTTCCCGCGTTCCACGTTCACGCAAGAAGAGAAGAAGAATTATATGCGCCTCATGGAGATGCGTTCGGGTGGTTTGACACACCTCACCATCGCTCTCCTCAAATACCGCAAGCGGTTTGAGGAGCGTTTTACGGGTACGCTCAAAGAGGTACGCAAACAGGTAAGTGTTGCTTTGCAAGGCAAGCAATGCGAGGACCGCATTGTAAATAACTGGTGTGTGCCGTTGGCTGCATTGCGTGTACTGCAAGATGCAGTTCCTACGCTGGCTTACGATGACCTTTTCAAGATTGTCATCGAAGGTATTCTCAAGCAGAATGCGGAGTGTAAGACGAATGGCGAGCTGGGCAGCTTTTGGAATGTGGTGCAGTATCTCGCGAGTGAGGGTATCATCAATGATACGGGCGATTTTGTCATTCGTTACCTCACCAAACTCAAAACGGACATAGTAGATACTTCTTGGCTGGATAAACGGGCGGTGTTGTATATGCAGACTTCGCGTATCTTCAATCTTTATCGCAAGGAGGGACGCAAGACGGACGAGAAAACCTTGCCCACTGATGCGCTCAAATACTACCTTGCCAACAGTGCTGCTTATCTCGGTCAGAAGGTGGTGCGCTTTATTGTGTTCCGCAATGGCTACCCTGTGTTGGACTCTGCCAAGCAGGACAAGCATGGCAACCCAGCTAAACTCTCTCAATCGGCACGCAGCTATTGCTTTGACTACCAGAAGTTGGTAGACCAGTTCGGCATCAATCTGATTACGGGGGACTCGGACGATGAAGAGGAATAATCAGCGGAACTTTTCGTTTATTACAAAAGGCACGGAGCTTTCACCCCGCTTCCGTGTTTTTTTGTGTTTTAGAGGTACATGACCATCGCAAAAGGTGCAGTCCGTCCTAATCCCATGCACAGCGTGCGTAATCGAAGGAGAGAATGCCCGTCATGCTATCCAATCGTAGCACAGAACAATGGTATCGGCAAAATCCTCCTCCGTCTCAAATTTTCCTTTATGCGTGGCGAGGGCGAAAAATCGCTGTAACATTTGTAACATTTGTAACACTCTCATTTTCAGACATCTAACAGTATTCTTTTCTTGTAATCGAATGTAATTTCTTGTAACATTTCTCTCAATACCATGCTTTGGGGAAGCCTTTTCATCTTAAAAGCGGTGGCGGGAACCTCTTCGTCATCATGCAGCAGGGCGGTTTTATGAACTCCTCGCAACTGTCGAAAACGTACATATCCTTATCGCCAATCTCCTATGTCAAGGTTGTACTTCTTGTTCGTGCCTTTTATGGGGGGCTGAACCCACAGGCATTCGACGAGGTAAGGCTGCATTCATGGAGTGCTCTGCCGAACCTAACTTTAATGTTTGGGCTTCTGTGGTGTCGTGTCCATTTCTTGATTTGAATGTTTACCCATGACGGCCTACGGGCGGAGAGATTTTTTCTGATGCAAAGGTAATGCGAGCGTGAACGGACAAGTACCGCGTTGCTATGGCTGCACAAAAAATCCGACAACTTTCCTTCTTTTTCTTCGTGCCTCATAAAAAGGAGGTATTTCAGATTTTTTCTTTGCCATTACTTGCTCCTGTGTTCACTTCCTCTCGCATTCTTTTCGCATCGTAAAAAGTCCTCACCCGGAGGACATCACTTAAAGTTTCACATTCAAATTCTATCAAGAAATGGACACTACAAACACCTCATCAGCTCTTCAAACATTAAAGTTAGGCTCAGCAGAGCGCGAAGAAAAATTGCAGCCTTACCTCGTTGAACACCTATGGGATCAGCCCGCTGTTTATTGCGGCACGTACAAGAAGTACAACAATGGCTCATTGGACGGAGCTTGGCTGGATCTGGAAGCATTCGACAGCTACGAGGAGTTCCTTGAAATATGTGCCCTGCTGCACGATGACGAAGAGGAACCCGAGTTCATGTTTCAAGATTATCAAGGCTTCCCCGAAGCATGGTATTGCGAGAGCTGCCCAGGGGAAGATACATTCGACAAAATTATAGAATACTGTCAGCTGTCTGAAGATGAGCGCGAGGTTTACGATGCTTACTACGAATGTACAGGTGATGATTCTTTCGCCCACGCCAAGGATCACTACGTGGGAAAATTTGATTCGGAGGAAGCTTTTGCCGATTATATCATCAGTGAGTGCTACGATTTGGACAGCATGATGGGTAATCTCTCCTTCTACTTCGATTACGAACGCTATGCAAGGGATTTGTTCATGACGGACTACACCTTCTGCGATGGTCATGTCTTCAACAATTACTAAAAACACGGGAGCGGGGTGAAAGCCCCGTTCCTTTTGAAACCCTCTTTTGAAACTCTTTGGGGTTGTCTCACGGGGAACCATTAACCAACCAACTAAATAAGTTTAATTACTTAATACATACATAGAAATACTTGATATACATCATCTTTAGTACAATTTAAAAGGTGTATATTTGCAGCATTTCAAACTACCCAATTGTACTTCATGAGTGACTATCTTGTCTACATAAAAATGCCATCGTATTTGCGCCAATGGTTCGTTCACCGTCACAGCGGTTCCGAGCCAGTGGTGCTCAGGCAAGGTAGCATAGAGTCTAAGTTGATAAAGTTGGCACAAAGCCGCCAGCCCGATGACTTCTTTCCTCCGCTTCAAAAGGAGGACGAGGTGGCTATTTGCATTCCTTACTCCAAGGCACGCGACCCACGTACCTACAACTATATCTCTCCCACGGGCAAAAAGGCATTGCTTGACAACATCAAGAATGCTTTTGCCGTGGATTGCTGGAACTTCCTGCATGATTTTGGGCATATTGGTCAGCAACAAAAGGAACTGATCTATTTGTATATGGAGCAAAGGGGCATCAAGGAGGACGGCACTTGTTGGGACAGCATTGCGAAGGCTTATCAGCGACTTCGCAAGAACTACCTCTCAAACGAGAGTAGGAAAAGAACCCGACAACAGCAAGCTGAAAAGTCACAAGCAGAAAGCCAAGAGTTTGTAGAACATAATTGTTAATACTGAAGTTAGACATGAACAGATTGCCGGGTATCAGTCATATTGCATACGTATCGGCTGAAGCTCTCACACCGCACATCACCTTGCAGGCGATAGCGAAGGTGCCAGTGGGCATCTTTGCTCGGCTTTCTTTTATTCCGTTCAACAAGCGCAATGCGCTTTGTGAAACGGAAACGGAGTTTGACAATAACAGCACGCTCGAAACGGCTACGCTGACTTTCTATTCTCCCGAAAACTTGCCATCGGGCAATCTTTGCTTTGTGGTGACAAGTGTGAATGGGGAGCAATATCTCATCGGAACAAGGGAGGCGCCTTTCCCTTTTGTTAAAAAGGAACAAACCACAGGGTTGCCCGATGGTGACGCCAACACCGCAAAATTCACGGTTTCCTACTCAAATCGGGTGGCTTTGATACCGATTTCGAGCTAAAATCCCTTGATTTTGTAACTTTTTGGGGGTATTTGTAACAGCGAGTAACTTTTTAGCGTTTTCGGAACGCTTGAAAATCAAGTAGTTGAGAAAAAGTTACAGATGTTACAAATGTTACAACGAAAATGGTCTCGCGCGAGCGCGAAACAAAAATTTCTCTGACGCAACATTTTCATAAATTTATACTTTTGAACGATGGGCAGGTGCAGCCGTGAGGTTCCACCTGTCTTTTTTGCTTTTTATATGTGCGCATATCTTTGCCTTATAAATCACACGCGATTATGGCAAAGAACAAATACCAACTTCATTTGAAAGGCTATGTGGGCAGCTGGGACTTTGATGCTGACTACGTGGACTATATTCTGGGCAAGAACCCTGACAAGGAGGTGGCGGTGCTGATTGACAGCCCTGGCGGACAGCTCAACACGGCATTGAGTATCTCTTCTGCCTTCAAGCGGCATGGCAATGTCCATGCGCACTTTGTGGGCATGAACGCGAGTGCTGCCACCATCGCTTCGATGGGTGCCAAGCACATCACCATGGACAAGTCTGCCATGTATCTTGTGCATCAATGTGCGCTTCCATTTTTTGAGTATGGCAATCTCAATGCCACGGGCATGAGCCAGCTCATTGAAAGTCTCGGCAAAGCCAAGACGGATTTGGAAAAGATGGACGCAAATGTGGCTACGATGTATGCCACACGCTGCAAGAAAGAGCCAAAGGCTTTGCTTGACCTCATGAAGGTGGGCGGCTGGCTCACTGCACAAGAGGCTCTGGATTGGGGCTTTGTAGATGAACTGACAGAGTTCGAGGACGAAACGGCTCCTGTACTCACGGCTTCTCTCGCTGCCGATTTTCAGGCGAATGGCATTCCGCTACCGAACGTCCCCAAGAGCAAGTCGGAAGAGACGTTCTTCCAAAAGATGGCGCAAGCGCTTGCTGCCGTTTTCAAACCAACACAAGTAAACAATCAACATACCCCGAAACCTATGAACAAGGTCTATAAAAACATTTGCAAGTTTCTTGCTTGCGAGCACTTTTCCGTAGAAGAAGGAAAGGTAACGCTCACCGAGGAACAGATGGATAACATCGAATGCTCCTTGCAAGCCAACCACGATATGATAGCGGAGCTATCTATCAAGGTAAAGAATGCAGAGGACGAGAACAAGAAGCTCACCGAGACGAACAAGTCGCTCGAAGCGAAAGTTGCCAACCTCCCTGCTGCATCAACCACCGCCATTGTAGATGACAAGAAGCATGAGGACCACGAACCCACAGCTTACGAACAGTTCATCAATGCTGGCGAAACGGCACGAAAACTCTATGACAGTTTGCCATAGTAATTTTATAACCTCATAACCCCAAAACTTAAAACTCATCCCCATGGCTGGAAAATTCTCTTTCACCCTACAAGAATATAAGGACGCGGCACGCAAGTACCGCTCTGACTTCCTGCGTTTGCCGATTATCGGCTGCGAGGAAACGCTCAAATTCATGACAGGTCGCCCAGGCATTCGCTACAAGGAAAGTGTGGGTACGCTCACCGCTGGGGCGCAGTTCGCTCCTTACAAGCCCTCTCGCAAGACAGATGCCAACTTGAAGTTGGACTACCGCACCTTGGAAACGTTCTTCGGTTCGGTAGTGGCTAACTTTGAACCTAACTCTGCCATCTCAACCTTGCTTGGCACAGGTGCCACCAAGGGAGACGGACAGAAGTCTACTCCCACAGCTCGCGAGGTGTTAGGACTGATTGCCAAGTCGCTCTCTGAAAACCTGAACATGGCGATTTGGAAAGGCACACGCAATGCGGATGGTGATACCACAATGGACCTTTTCGATGGTTTTGACACCATCACGCAAAAGGAAGTCACTGCGGGTACGATTGCTGCGGAACATGGCAATTATCTGAAACTGGACAAGGCGATCACGGAAGCCAACGCGGTTGATGTGGCTAAAAGTATTCTCTTTTCGCTCGACCCACGTTTGCGCTCACAGGAACTTTTCCTGTATTGCTCGCAGGAGTTCGTGGATATGTACAACGAGAGCTATTTGCTCACTCACTCGGCTATTCCGTACAACACAAAGTACAACCAACCCACGGTGGAGGGTTCTAATGGCAAACTTACTTTCTGTCCGTTGTGGAACAAGTCGGACTCGAAGTTCATGCACGTTTCGCCTAAAATCAACATGCTTTATGGCTATGACCAGATGGGAGACATCGAAAGTGTCGATGTGGAACGTTTTGAGCCGTTTGTGCTTTCTTACATTGCCACTATGTTCTTTGGCGTGCAGTTCGAGAGCATTGACAAGCGACGCTTGAAGGTCATTGAGTTGGCTGAACAAGGTTGATAATCAGTGGAGAAAGGTGGGCGCGGTGGTAATTTATCTTGATTGTCACCTCGCGCTTGCCTATTATCCAGACTAAATAAATTCAGAAAAATGGCAAAGACTTGCACATCACTTCAAAAGTCGCTCGGCTGGTGCCAAGGCACGCCTGAGCTTCCCGGCGTTCGTCGCCGTATCTATTATACTTCCAAGGGCGACATCGCCCAATGGCCCACACTTCCACGTGACGAGAACGGACGGGTAACTGCTGCCACGTACACGGGCAGTTTTACCCTAAAGGCTGATGCCAAATGGAAGTATATCGACATTCTGCCCGAAAAGTCGCAACTTACCTCTGAGGCACAGGGCGAGTTGCCCAGTCAGACGCAGCTGAACAAACTGACTGCTGTTCACCCTGGCGTGGGCGCAGAGGCGAGTGCCGCTTCTGCTTATCTCAACAACAATGACAATGTGTTCTTGGTGGAGGACATGAAGGGCAAATACCGCGTAGTGGGTTCTGAAGCCTGGACTACCAAAACCACGGTGGCACAGGATCTTGGTCAGGGTTCCACTGGTACCACAAGCACCACCATTGCGGTAGAAGCTACGGACGAATGTCCTGCGCCTTTCTACGAGGGTACTATCACAACGGAAGAAGGTGACATCGAAGCAGCATAATCCTAACGCGGGCATGATTGATTTGGGGGAAATCTTAGAAGAGATCAACGTCCCAGACCTTTCGTGCCCGCTTGCTTTGGAAAGTTCTTCCAAAGACAAGGCTGGTGCGAAGGATATTTTTGCCGAGCAAAAACGTCATGCTTGGGATAAATCGGTCGAAGCGCGTTGCGACTTCTCCCGTAAAGTCCGCATCACACGAAGGGCTGATGTGTTCTTTATCTCGCTTTGGCAGAAGTCCTTGTATGGGCGCACCTTGACGGACATCAAGGGCGATAATACGATGGTGGATTTCTTTGCCGACAATGTAGCTCCGCTCATTGCCGATATTCTCGGAAATGAATTAGGAAAAGGTAATTGGTGCATAGTTACCACGCCCAAGCGCAGGCACTTGGTCAAGAACTTTGCCACACGTATAAGTGAAAAGATCGCAGCTCTGCTATCCATTCCCTTTTACGAAGATGTGGCGCATTGCCATAGCAAAAAGCGAATTGGGGCAGTGTTCTCGCTCAACGTGTTGCCACGTGAGCAGAACTGCATCGTGTTCGATGATTTCGTGACTACTGGCTCTACATTGAAAGCAATGAAGAACTTGCTCATGGAGAACCACAAGAATTGTGTGTTCTTCACGGGCATCAACAACAAGTTGTGATGCTGACTTTATAACCTCATAACCTCCAAACTTAAAACTACACCTCTTATGGACAAAGAATTTACCAATAAACTACAAGCATGGCTCAACCAATCACGCGAGGATCGCGATTGGGACGAGGGTGCATTGATGCTCCTGCAACTGACAGGCAACAAAATCATGTATCGCAACCTCAGTGTAAACCCTGAGGGCAAGGCTAACTTCATTGAAGGCAAACTCCAGCAATACTTGGAGTTCCGCTTGGCGGAATTGACGCATGAACAGGTCAAGGAAATGCAGCACGCTGTCGAGGAGATAGTAAAAGAGCATACCGAGTTCAAGAGTGATGACAACGAGGCAAAGAACTTCAAAGCTGGCAAGCGTGTTGACCATGACACGCTCCCCGAAGAAATCCAGGCGCTCTATGTCGAGAACTTAGACATTGTGCATCGTATGCGTGAACTTCACTTGAAGCTACGCACGATGAGCACGACGGACTCCACTTGTGCGGACTCCGACCGTTATCCTTTCCTCAAAGAATTTATCAAATTGGATAAAAAGCTGCACGACAATTGGAACGTTTATGACCATTTCGTGACAAAGGCAGAAACGGTAGAAAGTGCAGAAGAGGCGGAAGCGAAACCTAAGGCGAAGAAAAGCAAGAAGGCATGAAACGCTCGGCATCGATCTCTGACTATTTGAAACCATTGGCAGATACGCCCAACCAAGCCTATCTGACCAATGCTTTGCAGGTGGCAGATGTCTTGGAGTGGATATTGCAACAGGTGGGGAAGTCGAAGGTATGGCAAACTTCGTTTTCCATTTCGGAAGAGTTCTTGCGTAGACTATTCTTTATCGAAAAGGGAGGCAAGGTGTTGGAATTTAACTTAGTGTTGGACCACAAGGCTACGAACAAGACCTTGAAACTCTGGTCATTCATCTGCCAAGTGATGAAACGTACCTATCTCGCGGATAACCACTCGAAGATCTTGCTGGTGGAGAGTGAAGCGGGTGACACCATTTCGGTTGTCACCTCGCAGAACTTGACCCGAGGCAACCGCCACGAGTCTACGTTTATCTCCACCGACAAGGCTATCTTCGCTGCCTTGCACGGACAGGTTACGGACTTGATACGGAACCATTCTGTGCCACTGAATGACCTGTTTGCACAGAGGCTTACGCAGAACGGAGCGAATGATTAAACGCTCTCCCGTTACTGAAAATTCTACCTCCCGTAACAGATTTTTCTATCCCCTATAACAGAAAAAGCTATTCCTATGGACTACACCGAAGAACAACTAACCCAAATCGAACAATACGCTTCCATCTATCTCAAAATCTCTGATATGGCAGTCATTCTCGGCATATCGGCAACCCAACTTCGCGAGGATATTGCCGACAAGAGCACGGAGGTATCAAGGCGATACCACCGTGGCAAGGCGGCTTCACGTGTGAAACTGCTGCATCAGGAGATGCAGCTGGCTTATGTGGGTTCTCCGCTTGCCTTGGAGAATACGCGCAACAATTTGTTGGACATGGAAGATGATGAATAACTATGAGTTTACCGAACATTGTAGAGGCGGCTAAAGCCGACCTCTATACTGCCAAAGAGGAACTTTTGCAGAAATATGCGCAATCGCAGGTGGAGCACCTGCTTCGATTGCGCGATATGGTCACTTGGTCTATTGCCAATCCCGATGCCAAAGACCGCCAGTTTGTGGACGGGGAGCGAACCCGTTACGGGCTCTCGCTCGTAACTGCGTATGCGGATTTGAAAATCGTGAAGGCGATTCTGCCCAATATGGGCGAGGCTTCACGTGATTTTCACCGATGGCGCTACAACGAGATGATCCTTGAAACGTACCAGATGGCGAAGAAACGCAAGGACACAAAGACGATGGAAAAGGCGGCTACGAGCTATGCCAAGTTTAACCGCATTGATATTGAGGACGAGCAGAGTGTGCCGTACCACATGATTGTGGTGCAGCCTTTCTTTCCCACCACCGACCCGCGTGTGGTGGGCATCAATCCTGTGCCGAACATTGATGAGCGTATTCGCAAACTCACACGTGAGTTAAGCGATACGCACCCCGATACAGAGAATGTGGAATATGAGGAGGCGGATTTACCGCTCGATGAAATCTTTAAGGAGGATGATGATGGACAAGGAGAAGAATAGTGTGGATACGTCATTATGGGACGAAGAAAAGAAGACACACGCCAACCGCGTGTACTTCAACAAACCGCAACTTTTGACGCAATACATCGGTGCCAAAACCACCGTGATTGTGGCTGGGCGACGCACGGGCAAGACGGATTCCATTGCTTCGCCCTTTGTGCTGCGCAATATGCAACGTATGCCGGGAAGTACAGGAGGAATTGTCGTGCCGACTTTCAAACATGGATTAACGAACACTTTGCCCGGTCTGTTTGCTGCTTGGAAAAGGTGGGGCTACATCAAAGGTGTGCATTATGTGGTGGGACGCAAACCTCCGCGTTCTTTCTCTAAGCCTATTACGGAACCTGCGGATTATGAGCATGTGGTGACTTTCTATAATGGTAGTGTTGCCATTATCATTAGCCAAGACCGCCCTGGCTCGTCTAACTCGCTGACGCTTTCTTGGCTCCTGATTGATGAAGCGAAGTTCATTGATTATGACAAGCTAAAAGATGAAACGCTGCCTGCCAATGGTGGCATTCGTTCTTACTTCGGGCATCACTCGTTCAACCATTCGATGATGGTTTTGAGTGATATGCCGCAGACCACAAAGGGCTCGTGGTTCCTGCACTATGAGCAGAAGATGGATAAGGAACTGATTGATACCATTAAAGGAACAATCTACAAGATTTGGCAGACCAAACAGCGCATTGCTGATTTGAAAGCGGCACATCAAGCTGTGCCTGCTTATTTGCCGAACTATCTAAAGTGGCTCGACCAATCGCTGAATAAGATGCGATCGGTGGCTGTTTACTACAAGGAATACTCCACCCTCGAGAACTTGCAGTTGCTCGGGGAGGAGTATATTCGTCAAATGAAGCGCGACTTGACGCCTAAAACTTTCCAAACGTCTATTCTCTGTCAAAAGATTGGCATTTCACATGATGGCTTTTACTCTTCTATGCAGGAGTTGCACAAGTACGATGCTTCGGATTTTGGGTACTTGGATAGTTTGGGCTATGACCGCATTATTGAAGAAGCGCAGCAGGAGCGATATTCCATACGCTCGCTGAGCAACTTTTCCTCATTGCACTCGTCTCTTGACTGCCGCACCGATGCCGACCTTGACCCGATGGCTCCGCTTTGTATTGGCATGGACTACAATGCCAATATCAATTGGATTGTGTGCGGTCAGCCTCGCGGCAACCGCCTAAATGTGCTCAAATCTTTCTACGTAAAATTTGAGCGCAAAATCCCTGCGCTCATTGCAGACTTCTGTACCTACTATGCGCCCCATGCCAACCACAGTGTCATCTATTACTATGATGCCACTGCTCTTGGTTCTAACTATGCCGTGAACGACCAAGATTTTCACTGGGTAGTCGTGCATGAATTTGAACGCCACGGCTGGAGTGTGCAAGATGTGTATTTGGGCAACCCTATGCGACATGATGAAAAGTACTTGCTCATCAACCAGGGATTTTCAGGCAAGCAACGCTTGATGCCTTACTTCAACCGCCAGAACAATGATGATCTTATTCTTGCCATACAATCGGCAGGGGTGGAACGCGGTCGGAACGGCTTCCGCAAAAATAAGTCCACTGAGAAGAATCCAGAATCAGAGGAGGACTTGTTGGAGCATCGTACCGATGGCACAGATGCGTTTGATACGCTATATATCGGATGTGAAAAGTTCCCCCAGCATGATTTTTATGGGGGATTTGTGGGAGGTGTTAGGTAATAGTTTACACTTTTATGTTAATAATTGTATAAATTGCAAGAAGAAGTTCTTAAATTTATAGATTTGTAGTCTTAGAACATTAATAATGATATACTGATTCTTCTATGGCAATAATCGATGTTGTAAAATACGAGCAGCAAGAGGGTATTATTGTACATAAATATCCTTCTTGTGATTTAAGATGGGGAACGCAACTTGTTGTTTATCCTGGACAAGTAGCTTTTTTTGTAAAAGGAGGTAAAATCTGTGACAAATTTACGGAGGGAACTTACACTCTAAAAACAAACAATATTCCCATTCTAAGTAAAGTTGTTAATATCCCATTTGGAGGTGACACTCCCTTTCAGGCAGATATATGGTTTGTAAACACACTTAGTAAACTTAATCTAAAATGGGGTACAGAAACTCCAATTCAATTGGAGGATCCCAAGTACAACATAATAGTGCCAGTTCGTGCATATGGTCAATATGGATTCATGATAAAGGATGCAGAAAAATTTGTTTACGGATTAGTAGGTAACAAATCTTTTTTCTCGGAGATAATGTTACAGTCTTATTTCAGAGGAATCCTACTATCTAAATTAACTGCAATCCTCGCATCAAGAATTTCGAAAGATAAAATTTCTATATTTGATATTCCTACACAACTGATAGAACTATCTCAATATGCTCAAACTCAACTAGCCCCATATTTTGCCGACTTTGGAATTGAATTGCTTCTCTTTAATTTTATATCCATAAACATACCAGACAACGATGAAAGTCTAAAAGAAATCAAACAAGCAAAGAATCTATCTGCAAGATTGAGAATCAATGGCAGAGAAGATTATAAAATGCAAAGGTCTTTTGATGTAATGGATAAAGCCGCAGAGAATGAAGGAGGCATTGGCGCAGCTTTTGTTAATGCAGGGTTAGGTTTCGGAGCATCTGTTAAATTGGGCGAACAGGTAAGCAACTCAATTGCAAATCCAAAATTACCACCACCTATACCTGTTCATGTTGATTACTATTTAGCAATAGATGGGAAACAATGTGGACCATATAGTAAAGAACAAATTGTGGATGCCATATCAAGGGATCCTATAGTCCTTAATAATTTGGCGTGGAAACATGGCATGAAGACTTGGAACAGGCTCAAAGATTTTGAAGAGTTTGGCAATTATTCAATAGATTCAGAAACTCCGCCTCCCATACCAAACAAATAAAAATTATCAATATGAGTTTAGTAAACGCAAAGTGTCCTAATTGTGGCGCAACTATTCAAATAGACAATGAAAGAACAGAGGGGTTCTGTTCGTATTGTGGCAGCAAAGTCAAATTTTCCGAAGCACAAAAAATTATGGTGCAAGGAACAGTAAAAGTTGATACATCCGATGAGTTATCCAACTTGTATCTTCTTGCTAGAAGAGCAAAGGATTCTGGAAATGCGGAAAATGCAACAAAATATTACAATATGATTGCAATAAAAGATCCTAATAGTTGGGAGGCTAACTTCTACACTATTTAACTTTAGGGCAATGTCATGTAAAATAGGAGAAATTGCATCAGAAGCACAAAATATAGCTAAGTGTTTGAGAAGTGTTTTGCATTTGGTCAAATCGAATATATCTGATTTAAGCGAGCAAGATAAAATAGTTTCTGAGATTTCTAATAGAACTCTTAATTTAGCACAAATGCTTTATAATGGTGCGAAGGAACATTACTATAAATTTAGTAAAGTGGACGGACAAGCTACCCAGTCTGCTTATTGCTTTATATCTTGTACACAAATTGCATATACTTTAGGAGATGTTATATCAGAATTGTTTAATGGAAGATATAACAAAATAGCAGTAAGTTCTTGGATTATAGGTATTACTTTTACCTCCAATTCAACAACGGCTTACCGAGAAGCAAGTGGCAGGATTCTTAATCCTCAGAAAATGATTGCGAAACAATATGTAGCGAAAATTAAAGAACTCGATCCAAAAGCTAAAATACCATCTCTTGGTAATGGTTGGAAAGGTTGTTTAATAATTATAGCTATATTGGTTCTTATATCAATTATAAGCAATTGGATAAGCTAATAAATAAGGTCGCATAACCAAAAGCCACCAAGCCACCCTCTCGGGCAATCCTTTCTTTCAGCCGCCGTGCGCATTGGCTCTCTTGCTGTGCGCAT
>ERZ1026862.1055-NODE-1055-length-17466-cov-7.802481_pt1 | contig 17466 bp, 14 predicted proteins | sample MGYA00380161_ERZ1026862 | MGnify/ENA primary metagenome ERZ1026862 (study PRJEB33269, sample SAMEA4719797) | human gut metagenome | biome: human-associated habitat; feature: organic feature; material: feces | place: Cameroon | collected 2013-10 ... | reverse complement strand
TGGTGTCGGCGCTGGACATGCTGTCCGGTCGTCTGCGCCTGTGGGTACTGGAGGGGAAAAAATGAGCGTCTGGCACATGCAACCGGATCTCGCCGCCAGCCGGCGGCAGCATAAGCAGCTCTATCAGGTCCAGGGGCGCTACCTGCGCTACGTCGGGCTGGTGGCGCTGGCCTGCCTGCTCTATTACGTCTGGTTTTTTCTGCAGTTCGGCGTCAGCGGCGAGCAGCTGACCACCGGCCTGCAGCAGATTGGCCGCTACCTGGCGCGGATGTTCGTCTGGCACGACTTCTGGAACTGGCCGTTCGGCTATTACTTTACGCAAATCGGCGTCACCCTGGCCATCGTCTTCGCCGGGACGCTGACCGCCACGGTGCTGGCGCTGCTGCTCTCCTTCTTCGCCGCCCGCAACATCATGCGCGGCGTGGTGCTGGGGACCCTAGCCCTGCTGATGCGCCGCCTGTTTGATGTACTGCGCGGGATCGACATGGCTATCTGGGGGCTGATTTTCGTGCGTGCGGTCGGCCTCGGGCCGCTGGCCGGGGTGCTGGCGATCATCATGCAGGACACCGGCCTGCTGGGACGGCTGTACGCGGAAGGACACGAAGCCGTAGACCGATCTCCCGGGCGCGGGCTGACCGCCGTGGGCGCGAATGGCCTGCAAAAGCATCGCTTTGGCATTTTTACCCAGTCGTTCCCGACCTTCCTCGCGCTGAGCCTGTATCAGATTGAATCCAACACCCGCTCCGCGGCGGTGCTGGGCTTCGTCGGCGCCGGCGGTATCGGGCTTATCTATGCCGAGAATATGCGTCTGTGGAACTGGGATGTGGTGATGTTTATCACCCTGCTGCTGGTGGCGGTGGTGATGATCATGGACACCCTTTCCGCCTGGCTGCGCCGTCGTTATATCGGCGGCGCCGCGGTGCCGCTGTATCAGGGCGGACGCTAGCGCGCCTTTGCGCCGGATGGCGGCTTCGCCTTATCCGGCCTACTCGTTCGGCTCTGACTGTCTCCAGGCCCGGCAAGCAACGGCGCCGCCGGGCGATGGCATCAGGCACGGAGCTGCTTTTATGCCGGGTGGCGGCTACGCCTTACCCGGCCTACAACCCCAAATCACCACTGGCGCTGGGGCTGCTGAAACTGCCGGTGCTGGCGGCCTCAACATCGCTGAGACGTTCCCGGAAGGCCGGGGCAGCCCGCATGGATGCGGGCTGAGGGCCGTGTTTTGCAGGGACGCTGCCTCGGCCCGACCCGAAGCCTGCAGGGATAAGTCGAAGGCACCGCGCAGCGGCGATGTTGCTGGCCGGAGCCCGGGGGTACAGGGGGCGGCGGCGACTGGCCGCCCCCTGTGCGCTCCCAGCACCATGACTGCCATAACGCAGACAATTAACCGGGAGCGCAATCGGCCCGGAAGTAACATAGAAGCTGTAGCCCTGCTAAGCGCAGCGCGGGCAGGGACATTTCCGGTTGCGCCGTTATTTTGCCGGGTGACGGCTGCGCCTTACCCGGCCTACAGGGCTTATCCGGCCTGGGACGACTGAACCCACAGGCCTGTAGAAAAATTTATCCGCTCCGCTATTCCAGCCGCCAGCTCAGCACCGGCCAGCCGTATCCGGCACCGGCCGCCTGCAGCTGCGGACAGGGATTGACCAGCCGCACGCGATCCGCATGCAGGCACAGCGGCAGATCGTTAATGGAATCGGTATAGAACGTCACCTCGCCGTCATACTGCGGATGCGCCTCGCGCCACTGCGCCAGACGCGCCACCTTCCCCTGCTGATAGCTGGGGATCCCGGTGATTTCACCGCTGTAGCCGCCGTCGACCATCGCCACGTCAATACCCAGCGCCTGATCGATCTCCAGCGCGGCGGCCACCGCCTGCACCAGCAGGCTAACCGAGGCGGAGATAATCAGCATCTGCTCTCCCTCGGCCCGCAGACGACGAATGAGCTCCCACGCCTGCGGATAGACCCGGGGCAGGATCGCCTCGCGCACGCAGCGGGCCACCAGCGCGTCAACGTCCGACTTCGGTATTCCGGCCAGCGGCGCCTGGATCAGGGCCACATAATCGGCGATATTCATCTCTCCCCGGTCATAATCCGCCATTAGCCGCGCCTCGCGGGCAAGATACCCCTTCTGCGTCGCCAGCCCTTCGCGAACCATAAACTGGCTCCAGACCGTACTGCTATCGCCCTGTATCAGGGTGTTATCGAGATCAAAAATCGTCAGCGTGTTGCCCATGGTACTTTCCCTTACTGGTCAAAATAAGCTGCCGGGAGCATGCGTAAAAAAGATGACAGGAAAATGAACCGGACGCCGCAGCGCCCGGCTCGCCATCAGCCGGCGCGGACCTTCGCTGTGCGGAACACCAGCACGATCCCGCCGACGATCGCCATCATACCGATCATCGCCGCCGCCGGCAGCCGGTTGCCCAGCAGCAGATAATCCAGCAGCGCCGTGATCGCTGGCACCAGATAAAAGAGGCTGGTGACATTGACGATATTTCCCGCGCTCAGCAGACGGTACAGCAGTAGCTGGGCGACCACCGAAATCAGCAGTCCGAGAAACAGCACCGGAATAATCAACCCGGCGTTAACGGTAAACTGGAAGCCGCTGACCGGGGCAATCAGCAGGCACAGCCCCAGACTAACGGCATACTGCAGCGGCAGGACATCCGCCGGCGCCTGACGGCTGCGCTTTTGCCACAGCGCGCCAAAGGTCATCAGCAGCAGCGCCGCCAGCGCAAACAGGATCCCCGCCGTCGCCATCGGCGAGGCCGCCAGGCTGCGCCACACCAGCAGCACCAGCCCCGCCAGGGCAAGCAGCAGTCCTGACAGCCGCCGCCCCTGCAGGCGGCGCTCCACCACGCAAAGCGTAAGGATGGGCTGGATCCCCATGATGGTGGCGATAAGTCCCGGCGTCACGCCGTTGGCCATCGCCTCGAAGTAACAGACCGAATAGCCGCCAATCAGCATCAGACCGGTGACAGCTGTCTGCAGGCGGGTGCCCGGCGCGGGCAGCCAGCGCCGACGGACGATAGCCAGCGGCGCCAGCGCGACCAGGGCAACCAGAAAACGAAAGACCAGCAGCGCCATCGGCGAGGCGTTATCCAGTCCCCAGCGGGTGAAGATGGCCGCGCTGCCCCACAGCAGCACAAAAAGGGCCGTTGTCGCCTGCGAGGCGAGCAGAGAATAGCGAACGTGCATAGCATGCTCCAGAACGTCAAACACAAGGTATCAAGCGTCATACCGGCAGGTAAGCGCCTGCTAAAGACGGCGTTAAGCGCCGAAAACTACCCGGTCTGGAGGGGGAGGCGGTGGGCAGAGCGTGGCGAAGCGATGATGAGGCGCAGACGTCATCCACCCCGCGTCGAAAGCGGCGCCGGGCAAAGTCTCGCTAGAGATGGCGTAATGCGTCATGGAATGCCTCGTGAAATGTTCCTGTCAGCATCCTGGCACAGACCGTTGCGGAGTGACAACTGCCCTTTATGGCTGATCCATCCCGAGGTTGTTTATTTTTAATCGTAAATAAACGTAAAGGCGGCCTCGGCTTATTCAGCCGTGGTTTTTAATCGGCTATAAAACAAAGCAGTCTGCTTGCTACTTCGAAAATAACGATATGAAGCCAAAACTGACGCATGCTCTCTTTTTAATTCCTTTTTTGTTGTTGGCAGGATGCTCCTCCTCACCGAAACAGGCAAAGAACACAAAATCTCATGCGGATATGACCATTGATAGCGGATCGGACGATCTGATCCCTGTGGTGGCGGCCCTGCATGATCAGATGCACACCTGGCAGGGAACCCCCTATGAATGGGGCGGTACTGAACAAAGCGGCGTCGACTGCTCGGGTTTCGTCTGGCGCACGCTGAAAGATCGCTTTAACCTGCCAATGGAGCGGATCACCACCCGCGAGCTGCTGCACATGGGCGTGCGGGTCAATAAGCGGGATTTACGTCCCGGCGATCTGGTGTTCTTCCGCACCCGGGCCGGGATGCACGTTGGCTTTTACGATACCGATCATAATTTCCTTCACGCCTCGAGCAGCCAGGGCGTGATGCGCTCTTCGCTGGACAACCCTTACTGGGAATCAGCGTTCTATCAGGCGCGTCGTCTGCCGAAGGAGTATAACGCGCAGATCACCATGAACAGCGACACCCTGCATTTGGCGAAGAATCGCCGCTAAAAAAAAGCCGCAGCCAGGGCTGCGGCGGGTGGTTCTGCGGTTAATCAGAACTGGTAGGTCATACCCAGCGCGACGATGTCGTCATCGTTGATGCCGAGTTTGTTATCGCTTTTCAGCTGGTTGATTTTGTAATCCACGAAGGCGTTCATGTTTTTGTTGAAGTAGTAGGTCAGGCCCACGTCGATGTAGTTAACCAGATCTTCACTCCCCACCCCTTCGATATCCTTCCCTTTCGACAGCACATAGCCGAGGGACGGACGCAGACCGAAGTCGAACTGATACTGCGCCACCGCTTCAAAGTTCTGCGCTTTGTTGGCAAAGCCGCCGCTGATCGGGGTCATCTTGCGGGTTTCAGAGTACATGGTCGCCAGGTAGATATTGTTGGCGTCATATTTCAGGCCGGTCGCCCAGGCTTCCGCTTTCGAACCCTGGCCGCGGGCCAGCAGGTTCTGATCGTTGGTACGGTCGGAGCTGGTGTAGGCCGCGCTGACGGCGAAGTCGCTGCCGCCGAAATCATAGCTTAACGAGGTGCCGACGCCGTCGCCGTTCTGTTTCTTCGCTTCACGGCCTTCGTTTTTACCCTGGTACTGCAGGGTCAGATCCAGGCCATCCACCAGACCGAAGAAGTCGGTGTTGCGGTAGGTCGCCAGGCCGCTGGCGCGCTTGGTCATAAAGTTATCGGTCTGGGCAGAGGAATCGCCGCCGAATTCCGGGAACATATCGGTCCAGGCTTCCACGTCGTACAGGGCGCCAAGGTTACGACCGTAATCGAAGGAGCCGTAGTTCTTCAGCTTCACGCCGGCGAACGCCAGACGGGTTTTCTGGCTGGAGTCGCTCTCGGTTTTGTTACCGGAGAATTCAGATTCCCAACGGCCATAGCCGGTCAGGTCGTCGTTAATCTGCGTTTCGCCTTTAATACCGAAACGCACGTAGGTCTGATCGCCATCCTTGCTGTCATAGTCGCTGAAATAGTGCATGGCTTTGATCTTGCCGTACACATCCAGCTTGTTCGCGTTCTTATTATAAACTTCCGCTGCCTGCGTCGCTGTTGAAGCCACAAAGCCCATCATCATTAATGCCAGAGTACTCTTTTTCATTATTCAGTCCTGGTGATTTATTTATACGCGCTATTCAATTGCGGGCGCTCGCCCATCAAAAACTGGAGGTTTTTTAACGCCGGGATATTAAATATTTATGACAAGATGGAACTTTTTATAAAAAAGGGTATTTAAATGTATCTGACATATTTTTGTCACATTCCCTCTCCAGAATGCCCGATCCCGCGCAATAAAATGGCGCGCCCGCCGCCCCGGGTGTTGGCAAGCGGGCCGACTCCTGCTACAACATCAGCTCGATATCGATATTCCTTTTGAACGGCAGAGAATCATGAGTGAAAGCCAGACGCTGGTGGTAAAACTGGGCACCAGTGTTTTAACAGGCGGGTCCCGTCGCCTGAACCGCGCCCATATCGTCGAGCTTGTGCGCCAGTGCGCACAGTTGCACGCCATGGGACACCGTATTGTCATCGTGACCTCCGGGGCCATTGCCGCCGGGCGCGAGCACCTTGGTTACCCGGAACTGCCCGCCACCATCGCCTCCAAGCAGCTGCTGGCGGCGGTGGGACAAAGCCGTCTGATCCAGCTGTGGGAACAGCTGTTTTCTATCTATGGCATTCACGTTGGCCAGATGCTGCTGACCCGCGCCGACATGGAAGACAGAGAACGGTTCCTCAACGCCCGCGACACTCTGCGCGCGCTGCTGGATAACAGCATCGTCCCGGTCATTAACGAAAACGACGCCGTCGCCACCGCGGAAATCAAAGTGGGCGATAACGACAATCTCTCCGCGCTGGCCGCGATCCTCGCCGGGGCGGATAAGCTGCTGCTGTTAACCGACCAGCCAGGCCTGTTCACCGCCGACCCGCGCAGCAACCCGCAGGCGGAGCTGATTAAAGACGTCTACGGCATCGACGACGCGCTGCGCGCCATCGCCGGCGATAGCGTCTCCGGACTTGGCACCGGCGGCATGGGCACCAAGCTGCAGGCCGCGGACGTCGCCTGCCGGGCGGGGATTGATACCATCATCGCCGCCGGGAACCGCCCGGACGTCATCGGCCATGCGATGGCAGGCCTGCCGGTAGGTACCTGCTTCCACGCCCAGGAGTCTCCGCTGGAGAACCGTAAGCGCTGGATCTTCGGCGCGCCGCCAGCGGGGGAAATCACCGTCGATGCGGGCGCGACCCAGGCGATCCTCGAAAGAGGCAGCTCGCTGTTGCCAAAAGGGATCAAAATCGTCAGCGGCAACTTCTCCCGCGGCGAAGTGATCCGCATCCGCAATAGCGAAGGACGCGACATCGCTCACGGCGTCAGCCGCTACAACAGCGATGCGCTGCGCCTTATCGCCGGCCAGCACTCGCAGCAAATCGATGCCATTCTGGGCTATGAATACGGCCCGGTGGCCGTCCACCGCGATGATATGATCATCCGTTAAGGAGCTGAAAATGCTGGAACAAATGGGCATTGCCGCCAAAGCGGCCTCCTGGCAGCTGGCGTTACTCTCCAGCCGGGAAAAGAATCAGGTACTGGAAAAGATCGCCGATTATCTGGAAGCGCAGACCGACGATATTCTGCGCGCCAACGCGGAAGATTTAGCCGAAGCTCGCGCCAATGGCCTGAGTGAAGCGATGCTCGATCGCCTCGCGCTGACCCCGGCGCGTCTGAGCGGCATCGCCAGCGATGTGCGCCAGGTGTGCAATCTGGCCGATCCGGTCGGCCAGGTGATCGACGGCGGGCTGCTGGACAGCGGTCTGCGTATTGAACGTCGCCGCGTCCCGCTGGGGGTGATTGGCGTGATTTATGAAGCGCGTCCCAACGTGACGGTCGACGTCGCCTCCCTGTGCCTGAAAACCGGCAACGCGGCGATCCTGCGCGGCGGGAAAGAGACCTGGCGCACCAACGCCGCCACGGTGAAGGTGATCCAGCAGGCGCTGCAGGAGTGCGGTCTGCCGGCCGCCGCGGTACAGGCTATCGAGAGCCCGGATCGCGCGCTGGTGGGCGAAATGCTGAAGATGGATAAATACATCGATATGCTGATCCCTCGCGGCGGCGCGGGCCTGCACAAGCTGTGCCGTGAGCAGTCAACGATCCCGGTGATCACCGGTGGGATTGGCGTGTGCCATATCTTCGTGGATGAAACCGCCGAGATCGCCCCCGCGCTGAAGATCATCGTCAACGCCAAGACCCAGCGGCCGAGCACCTGCAATACCGTGGAAACGCTGCTGGTGCACCGCAACATCGCCGATACCTTCCTGCCGGCGTTGAGCAAGCAGATGGCCGAGAGCGGCGTCACCCTGCACGCCGCCCCTTCCGCCCTCCCCGCGCTGCAAAACGGCCCAGCGAAGGTCGAGCCGGTGAAAGCGGAGCAGTATGACGACGAGTATCTGTCGCTGGATCTAAACGTCAAAGTGGTGGCTGATATGGACGAGGCTATCGCCCATATCCGCGAACATGGCACCCAGCACTCCGACGCCATCCTGACCCGCACCCTGCGTAACGCCAACCGCTTTATCAATGAAGTGGACTCTTCCGCGGTATATGTGAACGCCTCCACGCGCTTCACCGACGGCGGCCAGTTCGGCCTCGGCGCGGAAGTGGCGGTCAGCACCCAGAAGCTGCACGCCCGCGGCCCGATGGGGCTGGAAGCGTTAACCACCTATAAGTGGATTGGTTTCGGCGACGATACCATTCGTGCGTAAATGAGAACGGGCGATGCAAAAATAGGCAGTTGATTCCACTGGCTATTGACGCATCGCCCGCTAAGTTCTAACCTTTTGCCTCGTGATTCACGCTCGTGAACACCTCTTGCAGGGCCGATATAGCTCAGTTGGTAGAGCAGCGCATTCGTAATGCGAAGGTCGTAGGTTCGACTCCTATTATCGGCACCATTAAATCAATAAGTTACGATAAATCCTCTCGTTAATTTCATTAACTATTTCTTTCATGTAAGCACTTTGTAAGCACCCGCGCCGTATGTCAATCAACGCTATTCTGGCGTTTTCCCTACCTCAAATTGTTACCTTATCCATGGTGGTTTAATCCCGTATATCTGGGTAGATTTAACTTTCTCCATTAATAACTGTATAAAAATCAATTAATAAAAAAGTCTACCCATGGTCCAGGGTTTACTCCACCCATGGTTCTCATTGTCTACTCACATCGCTCTCAATACTTCCCAACAGTAAGGAACTCTGAACGATGCCAGACTCATTACAACCTCAAGAAGCATTTGCAACACGCCAGATATTAACAACTAATGAAGCCGCCGACTTCCTAGGGCTGAAACCGCAGACGCTACGTTGCTGGGCGTGCTATGGCAAAGGACCGATAAGCCCAGTAAGAATTGGTAATCGCCTGCGCTGGAGGTTGTCGGACTTAGAGAAACTGGTCAGTAAATGAAACGTTATAGGCAGGGATGGGGATAATTCCCATCCTCTTGCGGATATAAACGTCAGCTCATAACTCGTTATCATTTCTAAACTATTTTCCCAGATTTAATTATGAACAAATTAAATAGGCACGATATCGGGCCGTGGCACGCTCACGCCCAAAAACTACATCAAGGGGAGTCGCCTACGGCTCAAAGAGACTTCCTGGAAGCTATTCATGTAAGCCTATCGCAACATGATGAGTTGGTGAAACGCGTAAAATCGCTGGAGCTTGCATTAGCAGCCATGCAAAACAGAGAGGCCATCCCTGAAGGGATGGCTCCTTTAATCATGCTGGCAACAGAAATAGGGATATCCACCAGCAAGGCAGAAGCATTAGCACAGAACAGTGGCGTAATGATGCTTCGGCAAAAGGCCGGAGTTATTGTCCATGAAGTCAAATTCAGGGAGGCAGCACTGAACGTCATTCGCGAGGCAAAGCGAAAATACGGTAGTAAATACTGGTTCCACCCTCTGATCGGTAAGTTCACCATGACCAGGAGACCTCAAGCATGACAGCAGAGATGCAAATGCAGGAAGTTATGTCTGATGCGCTTTACAGCTGCCTATATCGCTGGGTGAATGGCCATCAGGTTGAACGGGAAGATGCCGAACTGGCGATGAAACAACATCAGGACTCCACTACCCGGTATGGTCAGTTGACAAAGGAACTTTACCGACTAGTGGATAGCAACCAAACTACTTACGAGTGGTTATGCGATAAGGGACTATTGGCAACGGATACCAGAAAACAGCGCGAATATCGCATGGCACTGGTAGCCAATATCATCGGCCCCGACAACCTGAAGGTTCTATTGTGCGACGCCCCCCGGATTAACCGGGTGTTTCCCGCTTCTACAATATTGCCGGATACCTTGTCCACATCGCCTGAAGAATGGTTGAGAATGGCAGTTACCGACCTCTCTCGTATGGGAGCAAGCCAGCGCGGAGAAGTGCTCATGGCACGTTACAACGACGCGTTGGCGATACATGCCGATTCCGATATCGTTCACTGTTATAACGGCGTGGTATGGGGGCCTGTGTCTGATAAAGAGCTACAACGAACAATGGCGCAGATCTTTATTGATGCGAAAACTGCCTATTCGCAGAACGGTATTAAGTCAGCGGTCGAAACCATGAAGTTAAGCCTACCTGTTATGGGGATTACAGCCCGTAATCTCATTGGGTTCAGTAATGGGGTATTTGATACCCGTTCCGCTCAATTTCGTGAGCACAACAAGGATGACTGGCTTCTGATTGCAAGCGAATTACCATTCAGTGCTCAGGTGGAAGGTGAAAGGCTGGATACCCATGCCCCAAACCTCTGGAAATGGTTGAGTCGTTCTGTCGGTAACAACAACCGGAAAGCGGATCGCGTATTAGCGGCGCTGTTTATGGTGCTGGCTAATCGTTACGACTGGCAACTTTTTCTTGAGGTTACTGGTCCTGGGGGTAGTGGTAAGAGCGTTTTCGCGGAAATATGCACAATGCTGGCGGGAAAAGTCAACACGGTTTCAGCTGGTATGAAGGCGCTTGAGGATTCGCGGGATCGTGCGCTGGTGGTTGGTTACTCGCTGATTATCCTGCCAGATATGACGCGTTATGCCGGTGATGGCGCGGGCATCAAGGCGATAACCGGCGGGGACAAGGTATCTATCGATCCGAAACATAAGGCACCGTACTCCACTCGCATCTCTGCGGTAGTACTGGCAGTCAACAATAATGCTATGTCATTTAGCGATCGCAGCGGAGGTATTTCCCGGCGCCGGGTGATTTTCAATTTTTCCGAAGTTGTGCCGGAAAATGAACGTGATCCGATGCTGGTCAAAAAAATAGAAGCCGAGTTGGCGATCGTAATTCGTTATCTACTGTTCAAGTTTGCTGATCAAGATGAAGCAAAGCGGTTACTGTATGAACAACAGAAATCTGAGGAAGCTTTGGTTATTAAACGTGAAGGGGATTCACTGGTGGACTTTTGCGGCTACCTGATAACATCAGTTGTCTGTGACGGCATGTTTATTGGGAACGCTGAAATTATGCCGTCTAACCCACGTCGTTACCTGTACCACGCTTACCTTACCTATATGCGGGCCAATGGGCTTAGCAAGCCGATATCGCTTACCAGGTTCGGTACAGATATGCCGGGAGCAATGGCGGAATATGACAAGACGTACCAGAGGCACAGGACAAAACAAGGATTGCGGTCAAACGTTATGTTGAACGAAGACTCGAAAGAATGGATGCCCTCATGTGACTCGACTCAAAATAAAGTTTATAGGTGAAGTGTTCACCACTATTCATCCTGTTGAAAATCTATTAATAATAGTGAGTTAACGGATGAATATTTTTTATTAACTATTCATTAAATATTCACCTGTTCACCTTATTCCTTATTCCTTATTATCTAATAAGGTGAAGTGTTAAGGTGAACAGTAGTGAAAGCTTGAAGATGAAGCCATCATCACTTAATCCAATGAAAACAAATAAGAAAAATTTAAAGGTGAACAGGTGAGCCTGTCTTTTTAATTTTTATAGCGGAGTTAATGGGATCGACTGCTACAACAATGCAGTGTTGCTGGAGAAAGAGGGCGTGTTCAGAGTTCCGTGTCATTACAGTGTCATCACGCTATTCAGTTGGCTATCAGGTTATGACGCTGAGACATATCTGCCGGGGTATTGAGAGGTATCGGCCAACGATCAGGTGGATTGAGGATAAACTGTTGCATTGAAAATGCGGTGTTTTTCTTGGTACTGATAGCGATGTGTGAGTATCGTAGGTCAAGTGAATCACGCGGTAAATCATGGAAACTTTAGGGGGAGCATAGTGGGGCTATACGAGAAGTGGTGTGACTCAACCAAAGAACAGGAACAGCGCAAGTATTACTGGATCTATGTCGAAAAGGATGGTGGCCGCGACGATATCCGCGATGACCTTGCTGAGATTATCCGTTCCCATTACGACCGACTCGAACGTATCGTCGAGGACGTAAGTCGGCTCGGATACAAGGTAGCCGCAAAAATCCTCAGCGAAGCTATGCCTCAGACGTCCAGAAGTCGCTCAGGCGATCTTGGCGAGATTCTTGCGACAGAGTTGGTTGAGGAAGAGATCGGCCTGCGTGTTCCTGTACGCCGTCTCCGCTATAAGGACGGCCGCAACATGGCTATGCGCGGCGACGACTTTATTGGTGCCGGATATGACGGTAATGGCGAGAAGCTCTGGCTTCTTAAAGGCGAAGCTAAAAGTAACAGGGTGCTGGGTAAAGCTACGGTCACGAGCGCTCGCAAGGTACTCAACCGCGATAATGGTCGTTGCACGCCTGATTCTCTGTTATTTGTTGCCAATAGGCTGTTGGAGAGTCAAGACCCTGATGACAACGAGCTAGGCCGCAGTCTCCGTGACGAAGTAGGCCTGAAGTTGCTTCCCGCCGACCGTATTGATCACATGCTCTTTACTATGTCGGGCAACGGGCCCCACGCGTCACTAAAAAAGGATCTCGATGCCACGAGCACCAATCGAGACCATTACGTCGTGAATATCCATATCGAAGATCACCAGGATTTCATCGCAGCCATGTATCAAGAGGCGGAAGACCTTGGAGACGATTGACGAACTGACCTCATTCCTTGCGGCCGCAACCGCCGATGGCATCCTTAGCCGTCTCCTCTATCGTGGTACGGCTTGGTCGTTGATGCGCAGGGAAGGCGTACTACCACCGAATGCGCCGCAGTTCGGCGCGACAATCGAAACCGATCTTGCTGAACATGGCTTCGCCCTGCTGCGGGGCGCGATGGCCCTGCGTGCTCAGGCTGGGGCTTCGAATCTGACGAGTAAGGCATTCGAACGCGCAGCCAATGCTTTCGAGGCTCTTATTCGCAATGGTGATCCAGAGGCTCCAGGCCGCGGGTTCCACCGCACTATCGCCGCCGCGGCCTATCACTTGGCTGGCTTTTCTGCCGTCGCTTATTCGCTTTTCAACGAGATGTCACAGGATCTCAATGCATCACCGGGTGAGATGGCTATTCGACATCTAATCCTGCGCGATCTAGGCCAATTACGCACTTTTGTTCGCGGGTGGTTGGACGACGAGACTCACGACGATGAACAGATTGCCGAAGTGCTACGGGGAGAAAACGGGGACATTGATGAGGTGTTAGCGACCATCCTCAATACTACAATCTGCAGAGCCTTGGCCCATTTTGACTTCGCACTCGAGACAGGTGAATCTGAGCCGATTGAGAAAGCACGGGCACTGCTCGCCGTAGCGGTTAGTCTGGCAGATAATTCGGAGAATGTTCCTTTGTGGTGGATCTCGAACCTCTGTCGCCACCTGATTGATGACCTTTGGCAGCATTCGCTACATCAGAATCTGCCGACCGAGCCGCCAGAGGGGGCAGAGGACAAATACCCAGACCTGCGTCAACTGTTTATCTCGTCGCTCTATGCGCGCAAGACTTCCGAGGTGGAGCTATGGCCGTCTCAATTGGAAGCGGCCCAGCGTTCCACGGACCTCACCGACGATTTGGTCGTCGCTTTGCCGACCAGCGCAGGCAAGACGCGGGTGGCCGAGATTGCCGTGCTGATGACTTTGTCTTCAGAACGGCGGGTGTTGATCGTCACGCCATTGCGTGCTTTGTCCGCCCAGACCGAGCGATCCTTCAGAAAGACCTTCGCGCCCCTCGGTTTTAGTGTTTCCTCGCTTTACGGTGCCAGCGGCCTTTCAACTGGCGATGAAGATGCCCTGCGTTCCCGCGAAATCGTCATCGCAACACCAGAGAAGCTCGACTTCGCCCTGCGAAGTGACCCATCCCTGATCGATGATGTCGGTCTGATCGTCCTCGATGAAGGGCACATGATCGGCCCGAGCGAGCGCGAAATCCGCTACGAAACGTTAGTGCAACGTCTGCTTCGACGCGCGGATGCGGGCGAACGTCGGATTGTTTGTCTCTCCGCTATTCTGCCGAGTGGCGACGAACTCGATGATCTCACCGCATGGATACGCTCCGACGAACCGGGTGAACCTGTGCGTTCCGACTGGCGCCCCACACGGCAGAGGTTTGGCGCGCTAATATGGAGGGGCGAGGATGCGCTGCTCCGGCTTGACCTCGATGACAATGGTCCGTTCCTCGACCAATTCGTCGTACGAAAACCGGCGCGGGGTCGGGAGAGGAAGCCCTATCCGCGCAAGAATTCGCATCTCGCCTTGTTCGTGGCGTGGGAATTCGCTGGACAGGGCAAGCGAACCCTGATCTTTTCCACCCAAGCAAATTGGGTCGAGAGCTACGGCAAACAGGTAGTGGACCTATGTAGGCGTGGCTATCTGGACTCGCTGTTGGGGGATAATGCGTTGATCGCACGCGCTTTGGAGGTCGGTAAGGAATGGTTGGGCGAAGACCATCCCGCCGTTGCCTGCTTGAGGGTCGGTGTTGCAATCCACCACGGGCGGCTGCCGAGCCCGTTCCTGCGTGAGGTGGAAGTTTTACTATCAGAGGGGGTGCTGAAGGTCATCGTCGCGTCGCCGACACTGTCGCAGGGACTCAATCTCAACGCCGCTGTCTTGTTAGTACCAACATTATATCGTGCATCTGAGAAGATTAAAGGCGAGGAATTCGCGAATGTGGCCGGGCGCGCTGGTCGCGCCTTCGTGGACGTCGAGGGCCTCATCGTCCATGTAATGTTCGACAAGATAAATTGGCGAAAGGAAGAATGGAGAGAGCTGGTCGTCTCTGCGAAGGCCCGCACACTGAAGAGCGGACTCATCCAGATTGTCGCCGAGATCCTTGTTCGGCTGTCTCGCGAAGGTGTCCTAGGTCGAGATGATGCTTGGGAATACCTCGCCAACGCCCGTGAGGCTTGGCGATCTCCCGTAGAAGAAACCGCTGTCGCTGAACGCCTAGCTGCTGGGGGCGAATACGAAGCTGGTGACGACGATGAAGGCGCTGATAGCGATGATGATAAGGAAGAAACCATTGACGAGGAGCCGCTCTCGCAGATCGTCGAACGTCTCGATGCAACCGTGTTCGGTCTGCTCGAGGCGCTTGATGCTGATCGCAACGACCTTCCAAAACTCTTGGATGACGCACTCAGAGGCTCACTTTGGGCCCGTCAGATCGCCCGCGAGGATGAGGACGTAATCCCACTGCATAAGAAGGTGTTTGAAGCGCGTGCCGCTCTCATCTGGAAGACCACCACGGCTCAGGCGCGACGGGGGCATTTTGCCATGGGCGTTGGACTTGAGGCTGGTCTCACCATTGACGCCATGGCTGACGAGTTAGCTGATCTCCTCGATCGTGCCGACGCTGCTGCGTTGAACGGTGACGTCAACGAACTTGTCGAAACCCTCGGTGGCCTTGGTGAACGTCTGCTGTTCATGAGACCCTTTGTTCCCGACAATGCGAACGCGCTGCCGACGAATTGGAAGGCCATCCTACGTAGTTGGGTGTCTGGCGAAGATGTTGTTAACATCGGACCGCAGAACATGCGGGTCGTTGAAGAGGCTTTCACCTATCGTTTGGTTTGGGCATTAGAAGCTGTCCGTGTCCGACGAATGTCTCTCGGCTGGTCGCCGGAAACGGTGGTTGGTGGCGCGGCAGCAGTTGTTGAAACAGGCGTCCCGCAATTCATGATGGCGATGTTGATCCGTGCAGGCCTTCCATCACGGCGCGCGGCTATGGCAGCGATCAAGTGTGCCAATCCTGTATTTGTAACTCCTTTTGAGATGCGAGCTTGGCTTGAATCCGACGAGATTACGGCCTATACCGTCGCAGGCGACTGGCCAACACCTGACACGGCCTCGCTATGGGCACATTTCCGAACCGAAGCCCTCAGAGCAGGCATTCAAAAATGGTCTGTTGAACATTATAAGCGTCTGCTTGATACCGAGACTGCCCCTATTGCTGGTCTTTATCGGATCGTCACTGACGAGGGGGACGGACGGACTTGGCTGGCGACGCCAGACTATTCGCGGATTGCCGCATTCAAAAAGTCGGCGGTTGACCCCAAGCCCAGCCTGTTCTCGGGCCGCGTGCCCGGCAACACCAGGCTGGTGGACGTATTGCGAATTGGCCGCGGAAAGCTCCGCTGGCCACCTGCTGATGCATAATACTGGAAGGAAAGTATGTTCTAACTGAGGGTAATAGCCCAGAATCACGTCCCTTTGTTAGAGGAAGAAAATGTATTACCAGCTACGACTACGGCGGCTTGCTCGCTTCAGTCGTGTCAAAGGAAGAGGTAACGAGCTGTGGCTAGTGATCTTTACGGGCAGATTGCCCGTATTCTGCAGACGATGACTCATAGAGAGCTTAGTGAGGCACCGCAGCAGATCGCCGGATTGGTGGTCGCAAATGGTGAGGGCCTTTCAAAGCGAGAGCGTATCGACTTGGCGCTGGCAAACCTTACACAGGCGGAATTGGCGCGTTTCGCACTTAAATTCGCCGCGCATCGTGGAGATGTCGCACTCGATGAGTTGGGCCGTAGGGTACTTGAGGCCGGTGACCAGCCTTTGTCCCACATCACACGACGAGACATCGCTCGGGCGTTCGGAGATGATCTCGCTGGTGAACGTGGCACGGTAGAGGTGGTCGAACGATATTTCCCCCTTTCCTCGCCTTTTGAAAACCTTTTTGGAAGCAATGGCCGAAGTTTACGAGATCAAGTCGCTCAGCACATGGATGTCAATCCCGGCGACTGGTCGGTGGAACACCTATTTAGTAAGATCGGCGCATTCACTTGCTCCATTGCTAGGTTTGGAGCATTGCTCGAAGAAGCTGTTCACCCTCTCTCCCGGTCGGGAGACGAACAGTTGCAGACTGTCACTGCCCTTAACGAGATCCTTGCGCGCGACGGATATGAGCTAGCGGAGGAACGTGAACTCTCTGGTCATCCAATCTTTGGGTTTCGCCCTATCGTGCGTGGGGTTGAAGGGCGACCTAAGAACCTGATCTTTGCCTCGCGGGGACCGAAGCCGGAGATTGGTTTCGCCGACGCCATCAACAACGACATCGTCATTCTATCCAATGAAGAAAGTTGTTTGGTCTATGACCGGCCAATTGGCTCAAACGGCCTTCTCTGGTCCGAGCTTGTCGCTTGGTGGAACGATATCTCCCCAGAGGGCAATGCTGCAAACCTTGGAGCACGACTTCAAGAGTCTCTGGCCTCAGATGCTGAGCGAAAGCTCTTTGCCACTTATTTTAAGGCCTATAGAAACGTCCTTGGCGAGACGCTGCCCGCGCTCCTTCCACAGGTCTACCTTCATTATGACCCTGCTGTCATGAAAACCCTGCGCCATCGCTTACCTCTTCCGCGTCAACGCATGGACTTTTTGCTACTGCTCCCAGGGTGTCAGCGTATCGTGATAGAGGTGGATGGAAAGCACCATTTCACGGAAAACGATCATCCGTCATTAAAGGTGTATGCAGACATGGTGTCGGCTGATCGCGAGTTACGTCTCGCTGGATATGAAATCTATCGATTTGGGGCGAACGAGTTGGTCGGGGACGGTGCTGCGCCGAGGATCTCCGACTTTTTCGAAAAGCTCTTTCGATTGCATCGTCTCGTATAATGAATGACTTTTTGGTGTGTTAATCAACGGGGAACAGGTCAGCACGAGCATGCCGTATATCTGTGGTAGCGTCTTACTCACTCATAGGTAAAGCTCATCACCTGTGCTTATACATAGCCAGCACACACCGTTTCTGCCTATAAATAAGATATAGGCATTTTCATAGGGCGGTATGATTTTACATGTAGCGTGGCTTTGTTGAATAAATCGAACTTTTGCTGAGTTGAAGGATCAGATCACGCA
>ERZ1026862.1054-NODE-1054-length-17483-cov-12.837790_pt1 | contig 17483 bp, 10 predicted proteins | sample MGYA00380161_ERZ1026862 | MGnify/ENA primary metagenome ERZ1026862 (study PRJEB33269, sample SAMEA4719797) | human gut metagenome | biome: human-associated habitat; feature: organic feature; material: feces | place: Cameroon | collected 2013-10 ... | reverse complement strand
GAGGAGAACAACTTCGGTATCCGTAAGCACCTGCTCGAGTATGACGACGTGATGAACAAGCAGCGTACCGTTATCTATGAGAAGCGTCGTCACGCACTCATGGGTGAGCGTATCGGCATGGACATCACCAACATCATCTGGGACCGCGTCGTTAACATCATCGAGACCAACGACTACGAAGGCTGCCGCGAGCAGTTCCTCAAGGTGCTCGCTATGGAGTGCCCGTTCTCAGAGGAAGAGTCTGAGAACGTAAGACGTGAGGATCTGGAAGAGAGATCATTCCAGTCAGCAATGGCTACCTTCAAGCGCAAGACAGACCGCATCGAATCAGTTGCATGGCCTATCATCAAGCAGGTGGAGGAAAACCAGGGTGCCATCTACGAGCGCATCATGGTGCCAATCTCAGACGGCAAGCGTGTCTACAACATTCCTTGCAACCTCAAGGAGGCTTACCGCACAGAGGGCAAGGACGTCGTTAAGCAGTTTGAGCGTGTCATCATGCTCCACATCATTGACGACTGCTGGAAGGAGAACCTCCGTCAGCTCGACGAACTGCGCCACAGCGTGCAGAACGCTTCTTACGAGCAGAAGGATCCGTTGCTCATCTTCAAGCTCGAGAGTGCCAAGCTGTTCGACTCAATGGTGAACGACATGAACAACCGCATCACAAGCATCCTTACACGCGGTCAGATTCCCGTACCTGAGCAGGAGCAGCCTGCAGCAAACGCTGATACAGAGCAGAAGTAAAACTTAAGAAACTCTGACGTCAAGTAATTGACAGCAGAAACATATACCGAAAAGGAGGAAAGCCGATAAAGCTTTCCTCCTTTTTTATCCCAACAGGCTTATAATTCGTGAGGTTTTACCCTAGTTCGGGATAAGATTTTGTAATTTTGCACTTGCTTATTGAATTCACATACTATTTCCTAAGTATTTTTGTCAAAGTCAAGTTCTTAGACTTATATATACTTTTAGCTTCTTTTGGAGTTACATAATAAACATTGAGTATGCTTAGTTTTTCCTTCAAAACATTGCAGCCATAGGATTTCTTCCCAACATAGGCATTTATCATCCATGTTGTATTTACTTGCTTTAAGTCATTTAGGTACAACTTTGAAGCTCGGGAAGCAAAATGCAATTCTTCTGTAATTCCAGTAAAGTTTAACTTAAAACTGAGGACATGATAATCACCCATTTTCTCATTAAACTCATTGATTGTATAAATCGTAGAGTCATCAACGATTGATTTTTCACAAGGATAGCATCCTTTTTTATTAGAATTACGAGATACGAAAGTAAGTGTTAAAGGAGTCCCTATCAAATTGGCAACATTCTTTTTATGCTCCTGCATAAAAGAATCATTCTGCCATTTTTCCTCATCCAACACTTTTCGTTTTACGTCTCTCTTGCCGTTGGAATCTGAAATTGTATAAACAACAAGAGCGGTACGTTTGTAAGCTTCTGTGCCTTCTATCAACTGCGTAGTTTCTTCCAAAGCAGTAACAATGGAAATCTTTTCAGAATTAGCATCATACTGCTTGTTTCCAAGCACATCGAACAAACAAACTCTGTTTGAGTCTGCTATATTATTGATTACTTGCGCCTTTGAATTGCCAAAGGCAAAAAGAAGCAAAGCCAAAACTAAAAAATTAATCTTTTCCATCTTTCCAAAGTTTAGAACTTGCATAACCTACAACAAATTTAGTTTGTTAAACTTTCGACTGCAAAATTAATGAGAATTTGTTTAAGCAACAAGAAAATCAGGTCTAAATTATTAGTCAAAAAAAATATGGAAGTGTTGTTTTGGAAGAAATAATTTATACCACAGCTTTAATTGAAGATATCAGTATTCGAGATGCGATTGAACATTATTACCACAATTCGGGATAAAATAGCGATTAGTTGCATGTTAAGACAGATAAATGAAAATACAACAGAATGGTCATGATTTCACTGTCGGACAACGACGCTTGAACGACTTATTGATACATTTTCTTTAGATTTTCGATTTAACCCAATCGCATTTTACATGCAATAAAATCTAACAAGCACGGAAAGCAGCAACATTTACCAACATACTTCCTGCTGTGTCCACTTCTCCTTGCTCAAACATTGTCAAGGCAATGGATATTGCCTCGTTCTCGTCAGAAGCATTAACAACGATACTCACCACATCCATGTCTGTGGTGAGCTCTACTTGATACATATCCATGTTACTATTTCAGAATTATCTTCCACTCCTCAAGCTTCGCCTCAAACTCTATTGAGTTAGCATTAGACGAACTGGATACGATTATAACATCTATATGACTATAAAGGTCAGAAAAATACCTATCAAAATATCCTTTTGCCTTACTCTTTCCATTAATCACAATTCTTCTTATGCTTGGATGCGACTCCAACAGCTGCGGAATATTATTAGGTCTCTCTCCTCCAGAAATATTGGAATCCAAACTTCCCTCTCTATTGGCAGCAGAAAGACAATCCCATAAGGCAATATGATGCTTCATCAGAAACCCTTTGCAGTCTGGTCCCTCACCAAACAATCCATGCATCAACTTCCAGAATGAGTTCTTTGATTTATTCTGATAATAAGCCCGCTCCCTAAGGGAAACATCACTTGGTAATGAACCAAGAATCAAAATCTCCGAATGCTCATCCACCCAAGGCCCGAGTCCTTCCTTGAAGTTTTCATTATCTTGTGGTTCGGCATTCTTAGAGCTTAGATTTTCATTATTGCCAAGCCGTATCTCATTACTTTGATTATCATCATTATTGCACAGAATTTCAGCCTCGTCATTCGATTTTACCTTCTTGTCTATATCTGTTATGGTTATTCTGCCACTATTGCAAAGCCGAATAAAATCTTCATAATTCATGTCATGATAAAAATCAGATATATAGAAATTCATTCTACGCATTTTCCGTCTGATAGACATCTGCTCATCGGAATCAGCTTTATCTTTCTCCATAAACAGCTGTTTTAATTTTTCAATCTCAGCCATTGAAAACGATTTACGTCCTCTCATAATCTCGCTTAGGTTTAATCTATTAATAATGTCATCTATTCTCAAGGTCTTGTTTATTCCAACAATTATTCCTTAAGTGTGATAAAATATTTATAACACACGTGTGTTCATGTTGTCACGAAGGACATGAGTGTCTAGTTAAACAAGCACAAAAAGCACGTTTATCTATTAAGTATAGATTTTATTCCATACACAATAGCTTCAACATCCTCAATCGTATTGTATTTTCCTAACGATATTCTGATTGTTCCTTTTGCCAATACCTCATCAATTCCGATTGCTTTCAAAACATGCGATATTTGCGTCTCCTTGCTATCACACGCAGAACCTGTTGACACAAAAATTCCTTTTAGGTCAAGACGATGCATTAGTGCTTCGCCTTCTATTTCAGGAAAAGACAAACTGACATTTCCGGCAATATGATTGTCCGAACCATTACGAACATATTTAACGCCAAATGTATTCAGAGAATCTATTAATCGATTTTCCAAACAACGCAAATGCTCCATGTTATGATTAATTTGAGCGGTATTCTCTTCCAAGGCAGTAGCCATACCAACAATCGATGCTATGTTTTCTGTACCAGCCCGAAATCCTAACTCTTGGGCACCTCCATTTATGAAAGAAGGCCATTCTATACCTTTTCTTATATAAAGAAAACCTATACCCTTAGGACCATTAAATTTATGCGCAGAAGCCGACAACATATCAATTCCCATACTATGAACACTTATTGGCGTGTGCCCAACAGCCTGTACGGCATCAGAATGGAACAACCATCCTTTCTCATGCGCTGCCTCTGCTAATTCAGCCACTGGTTGTATCGTTCCTATTTCATTATTAGCGAACATCACAGACAATAAGCCACTTGGCGAAGACATCATCCGTTTGGCCTCAGCAACAGAAATCAAACCATCACAAGAGACAGGCAAGTAAACGACATCACAACCATCCTTAAATGCCTGCTCGCAAGGACGAAGTATTGCATGATGCTCTATCGTTGAAGTGACAATTTGTTTATTATTCTTTTTTGCCCCTTCAACTACCCAATTATCACTTTCCGTACCGCAAGAAGTGAAAAAAATCTCTTCAGGCAAAGCTCCAATACATTCGGCTATAGTTTCTCTTGCTTGCTTCAAGGCTCTTTTGGGTGAACGTGCAAAAGAATAAGGTTGAGAGGCGTTGCCATACTCATTTAAGAGGTACGGCAACATTCTCTCATAGGCCTTTTGGCTCAAACGCGTAGTAGCAGCATTGTCGGCATAAACAAGTTTTTTCATAACTATTGATTTAACTGAAAAGTTTGCAGCCTTCTTCCTTAAACTCTTCTATCTTATCAAGTATGTCCTGCACCTCACAACCAAGATAATCAGCCAAGCAATCCATACAATAGAACGTATTGACATTCTCGTCTATTAGTTTCTTGTTAATGCCTATGGTATCCTTGTCGAGATTCTTTTTTCCACAAGCTATGCAATTATATTTCTTACTCATAATCACGAATTGTAAATGTCGGGACGTTTTTCCCTTTATACTGTAAATCAATCATACCCATCTGTTTGACGATTATCTGGCGCATCTTTCTGGCAGGAGTCAAACAATAAGTGTTAAACTCAGACGGTTTAATGTCAGAGGCATTGCGCACATTGGGAAACAGCAGTTTCATATAAGCTGTAGCTATGCGCTTTATCGCCTCCGTGTCTCGCGTGTCAGCATTAGAAGGATATTCCACAATTCTGTCCACGATGGCACGATAGGAAATATCATCACGCAACAGGTGCATGATAGTTGAGAAATACTCAGAATTCAAAGCCCAACCTGAAATCTTCAAGCCCTCATTCATTCGAGGAATATTCCATCCCTTAACAAAGCCATGAATACGATCCATCAACGCACTCGTTCTAAAGAGAGAAGGTAAATCTTCAAACATATTTTGGTATTCATCCATCTTCTCCTCGTCAATATTGCCAAGCATCACAAAACCAGCGTCTGCAACATCGTCCTTATCGCCTATCTTGACCGTTCCCTGTTCCATATATCCCTGAAGAGTCTGTGTCATTTCATTTATGTTGTCAAACTCAACTTTCTGTATCTCGTCAAAAGCTATATAGTCATGATAGAACACAAGACCTTCTTCACGACGTGCCAAATCATAGAAGAGTTTTGCACGCGTCATTTTTCCTGCGGACAAATAGCCATAACGGCTGACACCACCATAAAGATACGACTTGCCAGTGCCTTTCGGAGCAAGTTCTATAAGGTTCAGTCGTTTTTCCACAAAGGGTAGCAAACGTGTCAACATAGCAAGTTTCTGGTGTTCGTTCTCATATCCTGCGGCATTATAGTCAATAGCACCGAGAAGAACATCTATCCATTCATGCACCGAAAACTCCTTTCTTACATCTTTATAATAGTCAACATCAATCTCGTAAGGACAGAAGTTCTGGAAACTAAGGAGTTTTATTTTGCCCTTTATCTTGCCTTCCGGATAACGATAGCCCAGTTCCACAACTCCCCATGTCTCTTTAGCTTTCACCAATTCGTCCTTGCAATCATCCCACACGTTGGAATCTATTATTGTCTCCTTGTTGCCAAGTCCAAAGTCTGGCAAAGCAAACGACACCTCATGAGTTGTGATATTTATGTCAACAGATATTCGCGTAAGTAATTTCACACGTTCATTTTCTACGACTATGCGATTCTTAATGCCTATCCACTCTGTCTTAGACGGTATGTAAGTTCTCACGAAATCTGTAACCTCTTCAACATCAAACTTACCGTCTTCGTTCTCAAACATCTTGAGAAGCCAGTCGCGAAGAAACGATGGGAGCTTTAAGTCCTTGAAGAAATTGCTTTCCTTCAAGTCCTTAAACACTACCATATCATCGAAATATTCTTTAAGTTTACTTTCCATACTTCCTTTTTTTAAAAGAATTTACGTTCAGAAGCTCCCTCTTTCTTTACCTCAAATTCCAAGTCTTTAGCAATAATAGCCTCATCCTTGTAAACATCAAACCTGTATTTTCCAGCAGTCTTTACTTCTGGCATTTCCGCCATATACTGATAATCGACATCTGTCATAGTCAAAACATAATACACGCCATTCACGGAGATAGCCAAGTCATCAGACTTCACATCAACAAACAGTCGGAGTTTTGCCTTTTTCTTGAAGCTCACCATTATTGGCTTATTGTCAGTTAGTCTGCAAGTTATGACCTTGTTTGTCTTTCTTACTGTAATCACAGGCACAGCCACCTCTTCAATTGTTGCTCCACCATGCACTTCAACAGAAGCTTTTCGTCCGCCACGAAATCTGTCATAATTAGCAAGACACCAAAAGCTATTTTCTTCAGCGGCAAATTGTGGTTTCTCATCAATATCGGTCTTTGGGCAGCAGCGTCCAGAATGCACTCCCTTTTCCGACATTTCCCATTTGTTCTCAGTTTCGGATATTACTGCAAGACGCGATGTGCCATGATCGGAAATGACATAAGCAGTTTGTTCTTTCTGCAAAGTCTTCAGTTGTTCAACAAGTTCGTTCAATATGTCAAGCTCCTTAACAATATGGATTGGCAATTTTGTTGTTTCATAATTATATGATTCAACACCACCATGCTTCAATTCGTCAAGTTCCTTACGACTATAAACCTTACAACCGGCATCATCAAACTCAGCAACAAACTCCTTATTGTAAGAAGTTATTGATGGTAAATCGCATCGTGAGATATCAGCATACAAGTCAAGCTCTGCTTCATAACATTTATTTTGAATAAAGGCCATATACTCAGCTCCCATTGCATCAATAAAATACAAAACTGATTCTTCAGCTTTCTTATCCAATTTATCAACATACAATGACCGTGGTTGCAAAAGAACATTATAATCTCTTTTGACAGACTGTTCCTGCACCATTTCTCTCATTTCGTCAGTAATGCAATTTGTCAGTTTACAATATTTATACAATGAGAAGTACCTATTAAGATAATCTTTTTTGTAATTATATGGTTTGAGATATTTAGACAAATCAGAGTAGACAACCGACAAAACATTGTTCAATGTCTCCATGGAATATTTGTACTTGGCAATTAATTCCACAACCATTTCCTTTTCTCGTCTGGTGTTATCGGTCAGATAGTATATGCCCTTATCTTGCTTCTCATACACTTGCTTGCAATAACAATCCAATTCGTCGGTATACTCCCCCATCTTTGAGAGAATGTATTTTCGCTCATCATATAGATGGGGGAAGTTGATGTCATCAACAGAAAAATCCAACAAAGCATCAAACGACTTGGTTATGAAATCCTTGAATGTCTGTGATTTTGACACAACATACGACAAATAATCATTCCCCTTAGCTCCACTTATACGCAAAGCAAGAAAATAATACCAACGTTTCTTCTTATCAAAGTCTGCGAAGCCACCTATAGCATTGGCAAGGTTTTGCTCTCCGCCAAATTTCGAAATCACAAATTCGCTCCAAGTATCAAAAGCATCACCCAACTCCTTTAGCAAGCAAGCCCATTGCTCGTCTGTGCCCAATTCTTTGTCAATGTAGCAGAATTCAGCAAAACGTTCCTTCAGAACTTGATATTCCGATGAATACTCTTCTATATCATACATTGAATTTGGAAATTCATTCTTTGCCTTGTTTGTTATAATGCTAACAACACCATCCTCGTTGTCCTCAAGGATATTCACAAGCTTAGAAAGATTGTTTATACCCTTTATAGAAACGGGTACAGAACTTGACAGCTTGGGATGCACAAAGCAAAGTGTTATGGGCAATGTTTTTTCGCCATCAACAATAGATATTTTTCCAGAAGACGCAAAACGCGAATCCATCCTGCAAAGCACATCCGAACAATCAAGTGTGAGAACAACAAGTTTTCCACGACATGACAAATCAAGCATCGACCTGAGGCTTCTCTGTAATGATTTCTCCCCTTGTAGTCTAAGGTAAAACGACAAACCTGTGAGAAAAATCATACCATCCATAGTGGACAAACTGTATAGCAGCTTGTCCATCACTGGTAGGCTCTCTTCCTTACAAAACAAAGAAGCGTCCTTTAGAAGATTAATGCTATCACCGACATTATAATGCTTCACCAACTTATTGTAGACTTGCACATTTGGCAAGTCTACAATAATGGGCTGGTGTTTGTCTGATTCTTTGTATTTATCTATTCTCTGTATTACTTCTTCGTATTTCATAACTATGAAGGATTAGTTGTTTTTAATAATCTGAATTCCCACTTTCATGTTGTTTCTAATCAGTTCCTTCAGATATTTCTTCACTCCATCAGCATCCATCGAATCAATCTTCTGAATAGCCATCTCACAGCCTGTAGAGTTATACCTTGACTCGGCATACTTCTCGATGAGTTTTTGCACCTGAGGATTTCCTATCCAATTGTATGCTTTTTCAGTACAATGGCTGGCTATATAGCTGCGCACTTCATTCACATCCGAAAGCAATACATCCATGTCGCCAAGAAGTCTTGATTTGAAAGCCTTGTTTCTGGCATTTATGTCGTTAAGTTCATCCCAATAGGCGAATTTATCAAGATATGTCAAGGCCTTGTCTATATCCTTGTCGGATGGATTAGGGTTGTTGACAATCCCAAATACAGTACGACACTCTGCCATATCCATATCAGATACCATCGCCAATATAGGCATCTTATAAACATCGCTCCAATTACTTGGCGATTCAGTACCTGTCTTTTCCTTCCAGATGTTCTTCAAGCGGATGGACCCGAGTTCCTTTCGGTATTGAGTGACAACATTTTCCACCATATTACAATACGTGGCATTGTCTATGCAGAAACATCCACCTTGTATTTTGGCAAAAACCTTCTCCTTGTCTGCGTCATTAAGATTCTGAAGATAGAAGTCACAAGACTTGCAGAACAATTCAAACTGAGAAGTGTAGAACATATTGAACATATCGCCAAAGTCCTCTATCTGCTCAAGGAACAACTGCTTCTTGCCTTCCTGCAGTGAGCCATGTGTCTTAATATCTTTCAAGAGTCCAAGCAATGGTTGCAAATCGTCCACATCGTTCTTGATGGTTTCATAAGAAATCTTTATGTTGTCCGTCTTCTCTTTCCAAACCCCAATTGCCTCCTTGAAACTCTTGCAAGAACCGAGCAACTTGCCAGTAGCCTCGGTTATTCTATATTCAAGAATCACGGCATCTATCTGCTGGTCAACAGTCTCACGCTTCCATACCCAGTTAGCCTCGCCTGCATCGAATTTCTTCTTCAAGCAATTGATATATTGTCCATTGTCGCCTATTGCCTGTGCCAACTTTGGCAATTCGCCTTCCTTGTAGCGGTCAAGATATTTCAGCATTCCCTTCTTGCAATTCTCTTCAGTAAGAAGTGTACGCAAATCTTCTGCTGCCTTTGGATTGGCAATATAAGCACGGCCAATAGTATTCGCAATATCAGTATCTGACTTTTCGGTTGTATTGTTTGCCAAATCTTGGTAACCATCAACAAGGGATCTTACAACACACTCGGATGTTTTCAATTCCACACCACGAAGAATCTCAACTACTGTCCATATCGGGAAATACAGACTTTGCTTCATCTTTCCACGTATACGGTCGCGGGCAGTCTCCACTGAAGAACAACTTGCCTTGGCTATGTCGAATGCCATTGACGTACCCTCAATGAAAGCCTTTTCCTCTGGAGTCATCGTCACAATGAACTGGTCGCGGTAACGATGGTCGGGAGTGTTAGCATTCTTCACAACTTTCTCAACCATATCTTTCATCTTATCCAACGACATGCTGTCGCTTGAAAGTCCGTCGCTCCAAGAATACTTATCGTCTACATATTCCTTCAGAAGGAAACCTATAAAAAATGCTGTCAGATTGCAAGGCAAAAAACCGTATGGAGCTACCTCCAAGAATTCGTATATTGTGCGAATCGAGATTCTTCCTTCCCTCTCCATTATTCCATCCACATACTCCTTGAGTGCTATTTTGATACGCGAAATTGGGTCGGTTGGATGATCTATCCAATAAGTAGGATTGCTCCATGCATCTGCAAGCATATCGCTCAATCTACCCTTAGTCGTAATGTTTGTAAGTGTTCCTGACAACTTACGCTCTATTCCGTTCTCTGTTGCTTTTGCAAGTGAGTTAGACAGCCACCAAGGGCTTTTGGACGCATAGTTGCACTCCAGAGACAAGGGGAAACGCTTTCTGTCGAATGTGCGCAATTCTTCCCCTAAGGCATCCATACTGTTGAATGTCTCTCCCATAGGATTGTCCTTTGTATAAAGAACAAACTGTCCTTTACATATATTATTGCGCCATTCCGTCAAGACACTGTTGGCGTATTGATTGTATTGTACAGCCTGTGCTTTGTCCTTACCAGTATAATAAGAAGAAGTGGCCATATTTGTCACCCACTCCTCAAACTTTTCCTCTGTAAGCGGTGTCTTGCCCAAATCTATAAATATAACCTCGCTATCAGAGTTCTTCTCGCGCATATCTTTTATCTTCTTAACCATAGATATGCTCTCGTTTGTAGTCTTCGAGAAGCATGCCACAATATAGAAGTGGCGAGGATCGTCAGCTGCGTTGTTGATACTCTTCTTTGCAACTATATCAAAATCGGTGCAAGCTGCATATTCCACCTTGAAACGCAGACGCAAATCCTGCGGTATATCTATAGTATCTTCAAACAGTTCTCCCTTTATAAGGTTGCTTGTGGTGCGACCTTCAAACTCCGCCTTCTTCTTGTTAATCTGATCGGTATCCATTTCACCCATAAGAACAGAGTAAAGAAAGGAGCCATCTTTAAGGTTCTTCTTGAAGATTATCTTGTCGCGTACAAGTTTCTCTGCACATTTAACAGCCTGTCCATCCTCCAAATCAGAGCCTTCAAACGAAAGATTGAGGTTCTTCTCATTTGGCAAGAATATTTCTACCTGATCTCCTGCGCTCAATGACATGGCTTGGAACAACAATACAGCCTTCAAAACCTTCCGCTCTTCATCATCCAAATCTTTCGATATACTTGAATAACGGTCGAGTATCTGCCTTATGTTCAATGACAGGTCGTTCTTACCATTATCATAAAAGAATCCCCACAGCATGTCAACGGTCAAGAAAGGATTCTCACTATACGGACCGTAATTGTCTATATACCATTGAAAACCCATCAGCTCATCATTGCCGCCATTCTTTATAAAGTCGAACATACTGCGCTGATTGCTTGCGAACGAAGCTGAGATATGTTTCAGCAAACACGCCGCATATGGATGTATAGGCAGAATACCACGCAACTCCTTGTCGTCAATACCTGCGCTTTGCTTTATACGTTTGCGCGACTCTTTAGTACGTTCCTCAAGGTCGAACAGAACATCGCCCCAATCCTTGCTTACAACAGGATCGTCAACAACCTGCATGGCAGCACCCATCAATTGAAAAGCCATGTTCTCAGGCAATTCAATAATACAAGTCGGCTTTATGAAGCGGCCAAGGATTTTCGGCTTATCCGAATCAGCATCGTCAATACCAGCCTCACTACGGTGGGTTACTGGTATGAAGCAAAATGGCTCTGTTTGGCTGAAATCAAGAATACGCTGGAAGCCAGTAAGACGGTGGGTGTTATTGCTGAAATACTCCGTAAACTCATCCCAGATAAACACAAGTGCCTTCAAGTTGTTAGCATGAATAATCTCTGTTATCCAATCAACCATCTTGTAGCTGTCGAGAGTGAAAACCTTGATGTTTTTTTCGTTTGCCACACGGAATATCTTGTTCATAAGCGACAACAAAGGTTGACCTGTGTATTCTTTAAGACAATTCACAATGTCGTCAACGCTGTCGCCAGCAAATAATTCCTTGTAACTGCCCTGCACATATACACCAAAACTCTGTTTATTCTCATTGTCTGAGAGATACTCTATAATACCTTCTTTTAGAGCATTGGGACCAGCGTTGGTTATTCCTGCTTCAGATAACGCATTCTCTATACTTTCCTGCATGGCAAGAAATAAATCGTTATCGCTATGAATCTCTGAGGAACCATAACGATGCACAGTAACAACACGTCCTTGGGACTTTACAGCAAGCAACTTGTTGCAAAGGTCCTAATCAAGACTGAATTGTTTAAAGTAAGCATCAACTTCATCATTTGAAGCATCAAGCAGATGTTTAAGTGTAAGTACGGCATGAGATTTTCCCGTACCGTAAGCACCTTCCACCCAAATATTAAGTTTCTGCTTGCGCTCCAAAACATTAACCATCTGTTTTATCAACTTTACAAAAGTCTCATGTGGATAGTATTTCTTCCAAAGATCAGGCTCCTTCTTTATTACATCCTCGTTGACTGCGGGAAAGTAGTCGGGGTCTATATTAAAAAATTTGCGATAGATTTCCATATTATCGGCTTTTTAAGTTTTATTGCTAAAATAAATCAAGCACATCATGTGCTGTCTTGTCCTCTCTCAAGTTTATATTGTCAAGGTCAAGAGTGAATGTGACACTTATAAAGTCAGAATGATTTATCGACAATCCCTTGAGTATCTTCTTCATCTCCTCTTCCTCAATACCAAATATTCTTACTGGGCTAACACCATCACTCTCCACGTTGCTATCAAAAAGGCGTGACATAGTGAACTGGTAATATCCGTCACAAGCTTCTGCAAACTTGTAAAGGCTATAGAGAATGACTTCGGGAGAAGGAGTGAGCCAAGGTGTGCGAGTAAATTTTGCTCCGCCATCCTCTTTACCAGACTTTTCAGTAAAGCCAAAGCCAACATGCTTCAACGGCAAAGCGGCTATGCGCTTTAAGGCTGCAGGTATTGACTTCAAAGCACTGGCACTCACACCTTCAGTTGTACTTAAAGTGTTGACAATTGAACTTTGAGCTATCATTTCATTAAACCCAAATTGGCTTATATACCATCCCACTTCTGGAGTGTACGCTAAATTTGCCAGCATTAATGCCCATATATTATTATCCTCAAGATTACTATCTCTAAGCATCACTCCCAATTTTGTTTCCGTGTCACCAATAATAACACCAGAATCTCTTAAGAAACGATTGAAAGCAGGAACCTGATTGTTTCCTAAAGAGTTCTCTATCTTAAAATTGTTTCCTAATTTCACATATTCTTGAAACCATTCAATCTTTGGTCCATGAGCTGCATAGCAGTCTATTGATTTTTTCTTATTCATATTTCCTAATCCTTTAGATAACCATAATGATTTATAAACGTAACAGCCAGTATCTATATCCAGACATTTTCCGCACTTTATACACTTATCTGATATTGTCAATTTTCCTTTCTCGTCAAAATGCAAATTACCATATTTGCAATTTGCCATACATACATGACACGAAACACAATAATGACTTTTCCTACATACTATTCTAAGTTTCTTTAAGAAAAAAGTTCTTGAAGGAGTGTTATCATTATAAGTACTTATGCGTAAATAACCCTCTTGAAGTTTGACGACATCAACGTAATATTGCCCATCACTTGTATCAATCGTTACCTTACCCTTAGATTCGTCAATAACGTATGTTCCTACAGTTTTCAACCATTGGAACCAGTCATTATTGGCATTTTTGAAAGTAATGACCAAATTACCACCTATTATTGACTCATCATAGTCCTTAGGGGCTATAGACAAATCACGCCCATTCTTTCTTGCTTTCCATCCATTGTTTTCGATGTAGCTTCGTATTCGACCTTCTTTACCTTTATCAGCTGCATCCAAGTCATGAATGATGTCCAACAATGGTTGTGTAGATTCATTATAGCATAAGTTGTTCAGATAATCATTCCTATTTGTGGACATTGGACACACCAAACATCCAGCTCTAGTATTACCTCGTTTGTAAGCTTCATTCAAATGTAATTTGTTTGCATAGATATAAAGATATACTTCTGCAGAGCTCCACGTTAATATTGGATTGCAACTGTATTGACCTTTATGTTTTGTCCCATACGATATGTAATCATAACCACTACGCCTTACACTTTCATCTGCCCTAACACCAACAAATGCCATTTCTGTAACAGCATTCTTTCCTACAATATCTTTTATAAGTAACAATTGTGGAGTTGTTTTATGCACACTACAACACCATCTAATCGTTGCTGCAGGAGGTCCAAACTTCTTCCATGAATCTATAGGTTTTAAATGTGATTTTGCAACATGAAATTTTATTCCTTCTTTCTTACATTTAGCTTTGGCTATTTCTACAGATTTATAAGTGTCAGGAAATTCCATACCCGTGTCTCCAAATATAACTATAAAAGAATCATGAGGCAAAGCTCTCTGTACTATATCAAGAGCTACTTCACTATCTTTTCCACCACTATAAGAGACATGGAATATATCAACCTTTTTTTTATAAGACAGATAAGTATTATATACCCCTTTAATTGTATCTGAAACAAGAGCCTCAAATAACTTCTCGTTCTTAGACACCATCAAGTCAATATTTACCGGGGAGAGTTTAACCCCTTCAGGTTCAGGGCTTTCTATCAGTTTTATAACCGGAGCGGTAAAGAATGTTCCACCTTTTGTTTGAGCAACAAGTCTACCCTTATAAATATAATTATTGGCTTCTGCCCACATCAATGGCACAGAATCATCCTTATCGTAATTCCAGTATTTATCAAATCCCAATATATCAAGCTCTCTGCTATATACCGGGCGAGGTTCCTTGCTGAATTGCATTGGAGTGCTATTCAGCAGAAAGCCGCCAGTCTCTATGTCCCAAGAATATGAATACATGGTTATATTTTTTTATTGTTATTTTGTCTTAATTTCAAAGCTTCACTTATAGCTGTCTCTATTTCAGCATATTTTCTATTCGCAATACAGCCCTCAGATACAAGAACATCCAAGGCTTCCGTTTTATTTGTCCAGACATCATTCCTAGACAAAATTATCGCTATCATTTCCATATAAGAGATATCCAATCCTTTTTTAAGAGATACAATACCACAAACCTTGCTTTGACCAAGACTCCCATTGAAATACAATTTAAACATCTTACTTTCCGTCAACAAGTAGCTCTCCAGTAATCGATGTGTCCAAGGATAGTTGCACTCCGGAAACGCTGAAAAACATGTTATATCCCTGATAGGACAAAAACACTTTGTTCTAACTATATACTCTAAGAGTATTTTATCAATAGCATCAACATCCCACTTTACTTTATGCTTTGCCACGAAGTCTGTTTCATTGATACGTATGCTATACTTTAGTAGCGACTCCAAATGATAATTTACCGTTGTGCCAAGAGATTGTGCAAGATGCTTTACTTCTTCCAACATATACTGCTCATGGCATTTTGCAAAAGCAAGCATAGCTTCACCAGCAGAGAGACTTTCACCCTTTCTGCTTATCACAGCTTTATTGAAATCGAATTTATCAATAAGCAATACAGCCAAAGCTTTGCGTATTCCCAATTCTGGAATATCCTGATTGTTGTTTATTACTTCAGGAACACTTTGCTGCACATATTTGATAAGCTCATCACTACCCATGAATTGATATTCGTTGATGTAAGTGTCTATGGCAGTGGAAATCCTTGATAATTCCTCTGTAGAAATATCAAACATGTCTATATGAAATCTTTTACCAGCACCTGCGCTAATCAACACATTCTGATTATGGTTGAAGGCATTGCGGACAGCATTTTCAGGAAGATACGACAAGGTCTCAACAACTTTATCTTCATCCATCAATTGCCATTGATTGTGCATAAAAGCAATGACTTCTTTGTCTACATCAACTACAACATTATTGTATAAAGCCATATAATTGGGGCCAAAGTATACTTTATCCTCATAGAGGAACTTCAAATATGTGCACAGTAAATTATTATTAGCAATCTGGGTATCAAGCAACTGGTCATTAAAATGATGAAACAGACATTCATAAAAGACATAACCCTTACCTGATGACAAGCAAGTGTCTATATAATCCTTTAATTCATCCTTCAATTCAGTTGGCATCATTCGGTCGACTACATATAACTTACCATCTGACTCTACACCACATTCTTTAAGGACAGAAGACAATTCTTCATTACTCATATCACACGGCCCACCTGTTACTTTTATATATAGTTCTTTAAAGCGATTTAAGTCAATTGGTGATTTTATGCGTAGACCTTTGGAAAACTTATCAGAAAGTATCTTTTTGAAAATACTCAATCTTTTCGGAGCAATCATTTGTGCTTCATGCAAATTGGTAACTTCTTCATTAAAAGGAAAATTGCCATAAATAGTATGTTCTACTGGCTCCGGATACATTTCAAAAGCCTCGTCCAGAATTTTCTCATACTCATCATGACAGTTTGCGTACATATCCACAATATCTTCAAATAACTTATTAGGACTCGAAATTCCCTTTTCGCCTTCAGTTATTATATATTCAAGAGCTGACATTTGAAGCTGTATGCCATTCTCATTACGATACTTGTCGCTAATTTCTATACCATTCATAATCATACGGTTTCGTAGCCGTTTCGACAATGCCGAAACCGCATCCTTACGCACAACTTTTCCTTTGGACACCATTTGGTAAACATCCATAAGCAAAGCTACCTCAAATTTATTCCACACAGTCCTTTTAAATGGTGAAGGCATAGTTATTAGTTATTCTCCAATCGAGCCCAAAATCAGAAAGAAAATATTTTATTATTCTTTGATTTAACACAAATGAAAAAGCGCGGGTTCTTTCTTCCGCTATCCATTCCACTATCCGAGGTCTTCGCATTACCTATACAGTCAGAACAGACAGCATGCAGAAAGCCCACGCTTATGTATAAATAAACCCTACGCGCGAATATGCCGCATATATACCCTATGGATACACCATGGGTATATATACGACAAAACACGGCAGGATATTAATATACCTCACCGTGAGCATCTACCTTGTTGCCTTGCCCGGGACTGTATTTGTAAAGTTGCGAAGTTTACGGATAGTCACAGACAAGCGTTAGTAAACGCTCCATAAATGTAAACCAGCACCCACCCGCTTATTCCCCCTTTCGGGGCTTTCTGCATGGCAGATACCAAATACAAAATTAATGATTATTTCTTTAATTTCAATACCGTTTTCTCTTTTTTTTCTTTTCTGCTTATACAACTACATATTTTCCCACTCTACATTTTGTTTTTTTCCATGAACCATCTCTTCAGTAATGGGATGTAGTTAAGGGCAATTACTCAGCACATATCTTCTTGTCTAAAAATATGTTCTTTATGTCTAAGCGGACGGTGTCTTCTTGTCCGCCATGCAAATATCGTACAAAGAGTAAAAACCTGTTACAAAATAAAAATTGATTCTAGAGTTCCGGTTTGCTGTTTTTGCGGTGTTTTGCTGTGCAAACAGCACCCGAGCTTAACAATAGCGCCACTTTTATCATGCAATAGTGCCACTATTAGAGTGTAAAA
>ERZ1026862.1049-NODE-1049-length-17527-cov-119.116873_pt1 | contig 17527 bp, 11 predicted proteins | sample MGYA00380161_ERZ1026862 | MGnify/ENA primary metagenome ERZ1026862 (study PRJEB33269, sample SAMEA4719797) | human gut metagenome | biome: human-associated habitat; feature: organic feature; material: feces | place: Cameroon | collected 2013-10 ... | reverse complement strand
AACCTTCACCAGGAATAAGACTCTAGGTAGTAAACTAAATATAGGAAACTACACATTTAAAAGTTTATATTATGAAGAAACACTTTGTTTCATACCATGAAACTGTTCGTTCCAAGCGGAGAAACGCTCCGTTTCATCCTGTGAACCAAATCAATACGTCGCATTCCCGCTTTCGATACATCGGCAAGGGATTCTGCTTTACTCGTAAACGAATCCGATTTCTTCGGCATAATGATCATAGGCAGGTTCCCCATAACCATATTCAGCAAAGACCTTCTTCACCTGCTCCTGCAATTCCGGCGTAAGATGTTTCTCACCCCGATGTACACGATAATAGGTAGTACGATTGCCCAGAACATCCATGACGCGGTACTTGACGGTCTGCATTTCAGCATGTTTTACCTGGTCGTAGAGATGGGAAAATCCCCATGCAGCCTTGAACTGGTACACACGCATGAAATGGGAACAAGATGCATGGAGGTTAGCATCGGGATAAACCGCATTTCCGGCTGTAACATCATCGGGTTTGAACTTAGCCGAGATGAATCGGATGCACTCTGCTGCCCGAGGACAATCGGCATTGAAGCAGTACATCCAATGATAATCTACCAGACTTTTGATAAACTCAGGATCATTAAGATTTAATTCCATAAAAAAAATAAAATTTAAATTAAACATTAGGTTTCGCAGTGGTTAAAGCCATTGTGGAATCTGTGTTGTCAACTCTCCGCAAAGAAACACGGGGCAGCTGTGGTATAAGCAATAGCCCCATGTAACTTGGTTGCTGCAAAGATACAAAATTTTAAAGCCAAATGCAAGCTTTGTCCCGAAAACTTTCATCCTTGTCCCGAATCACGTGCATAAAAAAAAAACGATTTCAACAAGAAGATAAGCAGAAAAACGTGATGGATAAAGGCAATAAGTGATGGATAGCGTGATGGATTTTGTAAACATTTCGGCTATCTATCACGCTACACAGATGAGGCAAACACCTCATTATCAAACGATTAAATATTTAAAAAGAGAAAACGTGAGGGATGTGAGGGATAAAAAGAGGAAAAAACTTAAATAATTAGGGTTAAAATTATTCTACAACTACTACTTTCACAGCCTTACCACCTTGGCGCTTGATATAAAGTCCCTTGGCAGAAAACAACCTTCTTACCTTTCTTCACATAAATACGCATCTGATCCAAGTCTATGGTGATGTCATAATATCCTGCTTCTTTTACCTTAAACTTATAATCTTCTTCTTTTCTTATTGATGTGGAAAGATGCGCCAAAGAGACCGCAGAGTTAAACTCGTAGTCTTGATACTCCGCATTGTAACTCTTGCAGACTCTCCAATCAGGAGCATTGACAAACTTGAATAGTTCATTTGCCTTCAGATAGACGGTTGCCTTGAAGACCTTTCCATCCTCGTCTCGGTTCATCGCTATTGCATGGTCCAAGTCGTAGGCAGCATTGCCTGCTTGTTGCACAGCCTCTCCCGTGATATAGATGCCATCCTCCACATTCTCACCTTCCATCACAGCCATTGTCCAGTATTCCAATGAAGGAAGCGTGAAAGAAACATCATAGCCGTTTTGGGTAAAAGGAAGTTCCTGCACCGCCCCTGCATGACTATCAGGAGTTGCCACCCATACCTTGGAGACTTTCCTCGTAGATTTCACCGTCACAGGAATATTGGTCTTCTTCTCTGGTTTCACACGAGTACCCCAAAGGTCACGCCATGAGAGGTCGTTGGTATTGAGGAAGTTGAGAAAATGCAACACATCACACTTACCTACCTTCTTGGCGAATGTTGTCAGCGAGTACTCCTTAGGAGGCCAAGCTTGCACGGTCAGTCCAGAAGTCGAACTGATGATAGGCAGATAAGCAGACTTGGAGGTCGTACCACGCAACAAGTTCTGATAAGCAGTCTGGAAGTCGTAGTATCTGACAAGTGCCGTCTTCAACTCATCGCTTATCGCCAAAGGTGCTGCGGGGAAATACTCACGAGTCAACATGTGGTCGCCCATCTCTAGATGAGAACCGCCAAGGGCAAACATTGCCGCATCGGTAAGCAAAACTCCTGGCGTATTGACCATCTTATCTCCAGAGCCCCCATTGTCTGCTTTATCATAATTGATGTAAGCCGCAAAGACAGTCGGATGCTGATGGTCGCTATACTTATCATTAGTTTGGATGATACTAAAGAGATTGGCAAACTGGTCCTCCGATGCGCCACCATATCCATTGCCATTGCCCCAAACCTCATTATAACAGAAGTCTATATCATTCCTGACAATTTGCTCAGCCCCATAGCCTGAGACAGCATTCATCACCAAAGACTTATCGGGATGCGCCTGCTTCATGGCTTGGATGAAAGACTCATAAGAAGAAGGCAAATCTACCTCATGGCGATTGGCATCATACACGGTACCACGGTAGCCCAACTGGTCTATCTGGAAGCCATCAAAGCCAAAGTTGTCATACACCTCCTCATTACGTTCAACCATATACTGCAACCACCCTTGATTGCTTGGCACCTGCAAGTAAATGTTGCTTGCCCAAGAATCTGGCAAACCATGATAGTCTTGCTCATAATTGCCAGCGTTATTCTTCAGCAAAGCCCACTCGGTCTTGACCCCATCATTGGTAGCATTCTTCCATGCACCAAAGCAAAGGTTGTAGAAGATGGACTTCATGCTATACGAATGCTGCTCGGCAATGTAATTCTTGACATACTCCACACCGACCCAACGTTTACTGATATCTTGATACCATGAGGTGAGAGAACCATCAGCATTCAACTTCACGGGCTTGTGGTGCATCCACTGCCAATCCTGAAACTGCACACCATTGATATGGAGACGGTTGAGATAAGCCATCTCTGTCTTGATGTTGGCGTTCTTGTCTATGCTACCATCATAGTTGTTGAAATCCGCCACAAAACCATAACGTGGGAAACGCTTCCAGTTGCTTGACACATCAACAGCTATTGTTCCCAACACGACCTCCGTCCCATTCGACTCAGCAAACAATTCTACGAGATAACCTTGGTAGTCGATTGTAGGTGGAGTCCATGTCCATCGGTTGCTGCTCATGACATCCGACAACTTATGCGACTCCAACACCATAGCACCATGGCGGTAGCGCACATAGGCATTGCTTGGCAGACAGCCACTTGCACTGAACACCACAACCTGTCCTGGAGTATAACAAGCCTTGTCGGTTGTCATCTCCACCGACAGTTGTGAAGAGATGGTTGCAGCATGGCTCATCATCGCAAAGACGAATGGCAGAGCCAAAGAAAAGCCATACTTGCAACCCAAACGCAAGAGAAAAAACTTTCTCATCATCATTATTTCTCAAAAATACTGATGGCATAACCACCACCTGCACCAGCCTTCAACTTGAGTACAGATTTATTGGTAACCACACGCTTCGTAATGACGTATGACTGTTGGTTAGCCTTATAACTTGCATCCTTGCCATCGGCATAGATGGTTGCCACATACTTCTTGCCTGGGGTAAGGAAATCAAGTTTCAAGTTGGAAAGGTGAGCCGTCTCACCTACAGTACAACCAACAAACCAATTACCTGTGCCCTTAGCCTTACGAGCAACTGTAATATACTGACCAGGCTCAGCCTCCAAGTAACGGCTCTCATCCCAGTCGATAGCCACATCCTTGATGAATTGGAAAGCATCTGCATACTTCTCGTAATTCTCAGGAATGTCTGCTGCCATCTGGAGAGGACTGTACATAGTCACGTATAAAGCCAATTGGCGAGCCAATGTAGAGTTGATATGATGATGCTTATTAGGGTCAATCTTGTTCATGTCACCCTCCAAGATGCCAGGAGTATAATCCATTGGACCACCCTGCAAACGAGTAAATGGCAATACTGTGGTGTGGAATGCCTTGTTACCTGCGAATGATTCATACTCCGTGCCACGTGCCGACTCATTACCAATCAAGTTAGGATAGGTTCGGCAAAGACCTGTAGGACGGACAGCCTCGTGTGCATTTACCATGATGTGGTGCTTAGCAGCCTCGGTCACACAATAGAGATAGTGGTTGTTGAGCCACTGACCATAGTGGTGCTCGCCACGTGGGATGATATTACCTACATAACCACTTTTCACGGAATTGTAGCCATACTTATCCATCAAGCTGTAAGCAGCTTCGAGATGACGCTCATAGTTGCGGACAGAAGCCGAAGTCTCGTGGTGCATCATCAAACGTATGCCCTTGGAGTGAGCATAGTCATTCAACCCTTTGAGGTCGAAGTCTGGATAAGGAGTCTGGAAGTCGAACACATAGTCCTTGCTATGACCAAACCAGTCTTCCCAACCGATGTTCCAACCTTCCACAAGCACCTGAGAGAAGCCATTCTTCGCAGCAAAGTCGATGTACTTCTTCACGTTCTCTGTATTGGCAGGATGCTGACCATGAGGTTTCACCTTAGAATAATCAGTCTCTCCCAACTTCACAGAAGGAAGGTCGTTGGTGTATGACCATTGTTTGCCACCACCAATCATCTCCCACCAAACACCGATGTACTTTACAGGCTTGATCCATGAGGTATCAGTATATTTACAAGGTTCGTTAAGGTTGAGAATCAAACGAGAAGCCAACACCTTGCGGGCATCATCCACGACCATGATGGTACGCCAAGGCGTATGGCATGGTGTCTGCATGTGCGCCATGTTGCCCTGCGCATCAGGAGTAAGCTGTGACTCGAAAATCAAGTTCTTATCATCGAGATTCAAGTGCATACAAGAATAATCTACCAAGGCAGCCTCATGGATATTGAGGTAAATGCCGTCCTTGGTTTTCATCTGAAGGGAAGTCTGCACACCTGTTGGCGAGAAGATGGTCTGCGAAGCATTGCCGCAAACAGCATCTTTCAACAAGCCTCTGATTTCTGAGAGTTTTGACTCTGTGTAGTCATACTCCTGCGTATCATAGTCGCCAGGAATCCACCAAGCCTTATGGTCGCCTGTCATGGCGAACTGCGTATGCTCTGCCTTCACTACGAAATAAGGGAGGAACTTCTGCTGTGGGAACTCATAGCGGAAACCTACTCCATCATTATATACACGGAAGCGAAGGTTCATATATCTACCATTGGCTGGTTTCTCCATTTCCACGAAGAGTTCGTTATAATGATTGCGAATCTCCTTCTCTTCTCCCCATACTGGTTGCCAAGTCTCATCAAACGTTGAAGTAGAAGTCTTGTTGATGCGGAAATTGTCCATCAAGGAATTCTCCTCGTTCAATTCTATACCCAATGTACTTGGGTTGACAACCGCCTTACCCTTATAATCTACTTGGTAAGTAGGTACTCCCTTGGCATCAAGAGAGAACGAAACACTGAGGTTTCCATCAGGAGATTTCACGGTCTGCGCTGCCAGCCAAGAAGGTATCAGCAACATACAGCCCAAGAAGAGCTTTCCCAACAGTCCCTCTCGCTTGGAGAGGGCTGTGGTACATTTTTTTATATTCATATTCATTCAAAAATTTTTTATCTGATTATCACTTAGTTCAATTTTACAATCTTGCAACCATGCGCAGGGATGTTGACGGTGATGGAAGAAGCCTTGCCTTCATCTGTATGCGTCCAAAGGTCACGAATCTGCTTCTCACCCTGTATGCCCAAGTCACTGAAGTTGACTGTAGCCGTCTTAGTCGATTCATTACGGTTGAAGATACCCAATACATAGTCACCGTTTGTCATCTGACCATACCAAATCTCATTGTTGCTGTCGTTGAGTTGGTCGCTGAGAGGCTTACCTACGAAGCCGTCCTTATTCAAGGCGAGCAACTCGTCGTTGGTATAGTAGCTCATGTCATCCTTGATGGTAGATTTCTGGTCGGATGCAGCCACAGGACCACCTGCCATCAACTGCAAGGAGACAACCGTCTGCTTCTCCGCATCGGTATCAAAGGTGTTGAGACGGATGAAGTCACCATCGAGAATCACCTTATTGCGTCCACTGATGTGCGACCAATAAGTGAAACCATCAAACATATTCATGCAGTTAGGCCATGTTTTGTATGACTTACCCTTGTCTTGTGCAGAACAGTGCCACCAACCACCAGTACCTGTATCAGCGACGATACGAACCATATTGCCATACAGGCTCTCGACCTGTGCATCAGCATAGAGGTGAGGCATCACGAGAGAAGTGAAGATGCCATATTTCTTAGCCGACTCAGCGATATAACGCATGGCAAGCGCATAGTTCTCACGACCATAGCCACGACCTGTAACACCCATGTAGCGGTCCTGTCCATCCTCATACCAAGAGAGGAAGTCCATACGGATGAACTCTACACCCATCTCCTTGTAGTGCTTGAAGAAGCCATCAATATACTCACGGCAACCAGGATTCTCGGCTACAGCCCAAGAGAAGCTCATGTCCTTGGCTGTAGGGTGAGACAACTTATCCTTGTTCTCGCCATTATAGAAAAGGTCGGCGAAAGTATAGTCTGTTCCCTCAATCTTAGTCTCCTTAGGACCATGAATCCAAAGCGGATTGTCATATACACCCAACTTCAAGCCCTTAGCCTTACACTTCGCTACGATGTCCTTGAGTGCCTGAGAACCATAGTGAGTCATATAGCCAGACTCATCCTTTGCGAGCATTGGGATGAAACCATCTGTACAAATCATATCGTAGCCATGTGGTTTCAGTTCGGTAGCCACCCAATCCACAATCTCATCCCACTGGTCTGAGGTGAGGTCCATATCGTTGTTGTTCACACCAGCGGCATTCTGCATCATGCAGTATTCATAGACACTCCAGTACATAGGAGCCTTTACACCATCATGGATACCTTCAACCACAGGCAGATTGGAGAGTTCGTGAGTTGGCGGATATTTCATTTCCACATCGTCGGCACATGAGCCGAGAAGAGAAGCTACCGCCATTGCCATTGAAAATAATATAGTCTTTTTCATTGTTCTAATCATTTTAATCGATTATTTCTTTACGACTTCGATAGTCTTGTTCTTGAGGTTGAGGGTAATCTTATAAGTACCTGCCTCTGTTACCTTCCACTGATTATCAGGATCACCTGCAGAGACAACAAAGTCGTTAGCAGCCACACCGTTGGCATTTACCTCTACATCAGCAGAAGATGGGCGAACAAATGCAGCATTGAAGTCCTTCTTATTACTCATCTTGAATGTGCCTTCCTTCAACTTACCTTCCCAAGTGAACACGTTCTTGTTGTTGGCATCTTGTGTCAAGACTTGGCACTCATCCCAAGACCACCCACCAGGAGTGGCATCACCTATCATATAATACTCAGGAGTATCCTCGATGACATTTAAGAACTCTGCTTGAATGGTCCAATGCTCAAGGTCGAAGGTCAAACGATAATTTCCGTGATCCTCTACGACCCACTTATCATCAGGACCTGCAGTATAGACGAAGTCTGCAGACTCGACACCGTTCTTGTTGATCTTGTTGGCATCAGCAGATGCTGGACGAACAAATACTGCATTGAAGTCCTTCTCACCAGCAAGTTTCAACTCACCAGCCTTCAACTCACCCTCATATACATAGATGTAGTCAGACTTCTTCTCCAACTCAGGGGCTTGATCCCATTCCCAGCCAGACTCTCCTGCAAGGGTAGCAGAACCAATGGCATAAAGATGGTCGAGAACGATAGGCTCTACGGCAGGCTTGTCTTTCTCGCCAAGATACTCTGTTGACATCGTCCAGTTGCGCAAGTCGAAAGACAAGCGATACTTACCAGCCTCGGTTACTTGCCACTTGTTGTCTGGGTCACCAGCCCACATGGCAAAGGTCTGTCCGCTAATATTGGACTTAGATATAGCCTCTTGGTCATTAACAGGGCGAATGAATCCTGCATCCCAACTACCTGTCGTGAGACAAAGTTTCATCTGACCAGCATTGAGCGTACCTTCCCAAGTGAAGACCATATTGTCCTCCTCGCCTCTTGTAAAAGGTGTAGGGTCGTCAATGTTCCAACCATTAGGGGTGGCATCTCCCACCATATATAATACAGAAGTCTTGATAGGCAGATTGCCATCAATAATCTTCAAGTCTTTCTCGCCGTCGCAACTTGTCAACAAATACATCAACAACATGCAAACCAACAGGCAAAGACTGCTATATTTCAATTGAATATTTTGTACCATAATCGTATCATGTTAAAAAGTTACTTGTTATACCCAGGATTCTGCTCCAACTCATGGTTTGAGTTCAATACCTCACGTGTGATAGGCCAAATCTCTGTATGTCGATCTGCATCAGCTTGCTTATCCCACCATACACCATTGGTAGAGAACTTGTCGAAGCGAATGAGGTCAATACGACGGCGACTCTCTGCAAAGTACTCACGTCCCCACTCATCCAACATTTCATTCATATCGAGAAGAACATTCCCTTCTGGAGCATAGAGCACATCTTGATAATCTGCCTCTGGATAATTGCGCTTACGCACACTGTTGAGCAACTTTCCAGCCGTCTCCTTATCGCCTTCACGCAACTTGCACTCAGCGAGAGAGTAGATAATCTCTGGCAAGCGAATCTCAGTGTAGTCACTCTCCAACTGATGAGCATCGTTATCACTATAGAGCGGATACTTTACGAAGTGCCAACCTGAGTTGTGGTCGCCATCACGCAAGGTTGCTGTGGTAGCAGAAAGCCACTTGGTAGGAGGAGTACTTTGGAATACACCCACCGCATCACGAATATAAAGTTCATAATCCACCTCTGGAGCCTTCACACGCTTGGTTGCTCCATTCTCGTCCTTGTACTCCAAGTAGCCATAGAGGAACATACCCTCACGGCGGCTGTTACCCAAGTTACGATAAAGTTTCAAACGCTCATCGCTTGGATACTTCTTGAATTTCTGAATAGGCATACCCAACTGATAATTGTAGAGCGTTCCATTAGGGGCATAACTTGGAGAGGCTGCATACTTACAGTTATGGTCACCAGCCTTACTCTTGGCATCGTTCAAGTAATACTTGGCACGTGCAGGAACAGTCCAGTTATAAGTGTTACTTGAATAGTTCCAATAAGTATAACCAGAAGAAGCAGGGAAACCGAAGATAACCTCATCACAAGCATCATTATCCCAGTCAAAGGCTGCATCCCAACGGTCTGCAATCTTATATTTGCCATATACACCATCAAGGATGTCTTGAGCTACCTTGGCACAGTCGCTGTAGTGAGCCTCACCGATATAGACCTCTGCATTGAGGTAAAGGCGAACGAGCAAAGATGCGGCAGCAGCCTTTGTCCACTGGCCTTGGAGGGTTGAATTGGTACCTAATTCGGTTTTCTCTACGAGCAATGGCAGGCATTCTTTCAATTCACTCTCAATGAATTCATAAGTTACCTTAGGATCTACCTGTTTCATAGAGCCTCCTGTTGTGGTTGTTACCAATGGCACATGGCGGAAACCATCAAGCAAGCGAAGATAGAACCAAGCACGCAATACACGGCACTGAGCCTTGAGGTTATTGAACTCTGCTTGTGTGAATCCAAACTGTTCTGCAGAAAGCTTACTCAAGTCCTCGATAACCTTACAACTCTGCATAATACCTTGGAAACAACCGTTCCATTCTTGCTGTACCATCTCTGCATCTTCCACATTGTAATCGTGATAGTGCATGATACGCCATTTTCCACCATCGTCCCACCAACCATCACGAGTAGGAGTTATCAGTTGGTCAGCAGTCAACTCATTGAGCACATGGCGGCTCTCAATGCTCCAGAAAGCATGTTCGAAAGGACGGAATGTGGCTCTAATCACATCCTGCTTGGTATTATAATAATTCTCTGATGCCACTTGATCATAGAGCGTTTCGTTCAAGTCAGTACAGCTTGACAACGAGAGTGTGCATAAAGCTGCAGATACTATATAATTAACAATTTTCATTTTTTCTTGATTTTAAGATGATTATCAGAAATCTACTGTCATGCCAAGGATAAACTGACGTGTTGATGGGAAATAGTCACGTGAGCCTTGTGCTCCTGGAGTAAGTCCATTTACTTGATAGTTCGAAGGGTCAATACCGCTGAACTTGGTCAAGGTAAACACGTTCTTCACTGTTCCATACAATCTTACTCGGTCAAGGAAACGACACTTTGACAAATCGAATGTATAACCCAAGGTTACCATATCGAGTTTCAAATAGTCGCCTTTCTCCAAGAAGTAGTCGCAAACCACAGGGTTGGAATTGCCACTGATTTGGAAGTTCTTGCCGTATGCCTTCTGCAAACGGTTACCTGTAAAGTTACGAGTTCCATAGTAGAAGTCGTGGATATTGAAGATGTCATAGCCAAATGCTCCACGGAAGAACAAAGACAAGTCGATGTTCTTGTAACGGAAGTTATGGCTCGAAGACATGGTGAGCTTAGGCATACCATTGCCTACCTTGACACGGTCGGCTGCCGTAGCTTGCGAAGCACGGATTATCTCGCCATCCTTGTCATAAACAAGCCATTCTCCATCTGTAGTATGGCCTGCATACTTCCACATATAGAAGTTACCCAATGACTGTCCTTTCTCTATGCGCTGCAAGTTATAGAAAGGATATGGATCTGATGTACTTACTACATCATAATAATCCTGACCTACGAACTCGGAATTGCTGAAATCCACGAACTTATTCTGCATGGTTGTACCGACGAAACTGAGGTCGTATGAGAAGTCCTTGGTATTGACTGCCTTTAAGTTGAGGTCGAACTCGAAACCATAGTTCTTCATCGTACCTACGTTGACGAAAGTATTGTCGAAAAGGTATGGAGGAACAGACACCTTATAGTCACCCAACAAGTCCTCAGTCTTGCGATTGAAGTAGTTCAAGGAACCATAGAAGCGATTCTTAAACAGAGAGAAGTCGATACCGATATTCCAGTTCTTGGCTTTCTCCCATCTCAAGTCAGGGTTCACGTTCTTAGCAGGTCCCCAAACCTGGAAATACTTACCATTATAGATATAATATCCAAAACCTGTCATGGTGTTCAAAGACTTGTAGCTACCAAAATCCTGGTTACCAGTAACACCGTAGTCACCACGGATTTTTAAGTCGCTGATCCACTTGATATTCTTCATAAACTTCTCCTGAGAGATACGCCAACCTGCAGATACGGCAGGGAAGTTACCCCACTTGTGGTTAGCACCAAACTTAGAAGAGCCCTCATGACGGAGAGAAGCAGTAAACAAATACTTGCCATCATAGTCGTAGCTTACACGACCGAAGAAGGCGATGAGCTTGGCATCGTTCTTATAACTACCCATACCGACCTCACCTTCATCTTTCACATACTCACCAGAGCCGAGGTTGTCTGGACCAAGAGCATCATTAGGGAAATCCTTATTTTCGGCATTGAATCCAGAATACTGTGAGTACTGGTAAGAATAACCCAACATACCCTTTACATTGTGCTTGCCGAAACTACCCATGTAGTTTGCCAACCACTCTGCCACATACTGACGCTCCTTGCTGTAGGAACGACTTGCCTCACCATCGCGACCATTGTTGATGGCAATGGTACTGGTAGATGGACGGAACCAAGAATTATTGTTATCATACTGGTGGTCAGCAAACATAATCTGTGTAGAGAGATTGTGATTGCCCTTACCATCCTTCATCAAGAGAGGCAAAAGATTCAACTTTACCGTACCATCCCAATCCAGCAACTTGGTGTCACCATGGTCTGTCTCCAAGAGCTGACGCTCCACAGGGTTAGAACCTGCCACCTGACCTTGGAAGTTGTAGTAACGGGTAGGATTCTCTGGATCCATCAAAGGAGTTGTAGGGTTAGCCTCGATAGCATCCTTGAAGACACTCCAGTCTGCTTGGTCACGATAGATTATACGAGGAGCTATATTAGCAGTGATGGTGAAGAGTCCACCCTTGGTAGTATGCATGATGGAAGCACGACCACCATACTCCTGACGATGAGAGCGAAGATCGATACCCTTGGCATCACGATAGTCGGCACTGACACGATAGTTACTCTTCTCATTACCACCACTCAAGGTAAGTGTGTGCTGCTGGGTGAAACCAGTACGGCTGACAGCATCGAGCCAATCGACATTGCCACCAAGATCAACGCCAGAGTCACCCCAACCGAGGCGTACATCACGATAATCTTGTGCGCTCATCATCTTGAGGTCTTTAATCATGACATCCCAAGAACACATACCAGAATAAGAAGTATGGAGGCTTCCGTCCTTGCTACCTTTCTTGGTTGTTACCACAATAACACCATTGGAGCCACGAGTACCATAGATGGCAGAAGCGGCACCATCCTTCAAGACATCGAAAGAAGCGATGTCATTAGGGTTGATGTTGGTGAGATTTCCACCAGGAACACCGTCTATCACAATCAGAGGACCAAGACCTGCAGAACGTGATGACACACCACGAATCTGAATACTTGCCTGGTTATTAGGGTCACCAGCACCCGTATTGGTGATGCTCACACCAGCTACCTTGCCCTGAATCATCATGGATGGGTCAAGTGAACTAATAGTAAGGAAGTCTTTCTCACCTACGTGAGAGATGGCAGAGGTAAGCTCTTTCTTGTCCATCGTACCGTAACCGATAACAACGACCTCATTGAGCACACCAGCATCTTCTTTCATGGTAACATTGATCTTCTTGCGTCCCTTTACCGCCTCGGTAAGAGACTCAAAACCCACGTATGAGAATACTAAGGTAGCCTTAGGAGAAACCTCGATGGTATAGTTACCATCCATGTCTGTAACGGCACCTGCCTTGGAAGAAGATGTCCTTACGTTTACACCTATCAGAGGCTCACCAGAAGCATCAGTGACAGTACCCTGCACTTTCAGCATTTCCTGTGCCAAAAGCGTAAGAGGCATCAGCATGCACAAGCATAACAGTGCGGTTGTCTTTTTTAGGAATGTTTTCATATGCTTTACTTTTAAGTTAATGTATATTCTTTTCGGTTAGGAACCTTAATTAATCTATCTTATCTATTGCAGTCGCAGGACTATACTCCACGACGACTTTTCGTTCCAGCGAACAACTTCCCGAAGGTACTTCCACCGTAGTGCAATGAGTAGCCTCATCATAGCTGAAAGTTGCACTCACACCATCCACTTGGGCTGAGATAGGAGCAGAAGTATTATAGATGTGCATCACATAAGAACGGTTCTGAGGAGCTTTGCTTACTGAGCCTTGACGTTCCGAGATGATGTATTCCCCTCTGTTGCCATCACAGACCTGCTTCAAGGAAGTCTTGGCATAAGCGATAGCATAATCTGCATTGTCACCATCATCCTCATAAAGAGAACCTTCACCATTGGCACCAGCCACCACATGGAGCACCAAGTTATCAGGACGTTCCGTAACATTCATCACTGTAGATGGATTGAAAGGAATGACCGAACCTTCACGGAAGAAATAAGGTATCTGTTCTTCTGTAAATGTCATTGTGCGCTTGCATGGGCCTTCTATCATCTCATGAGTAGATGCACTCCACCATTTACCTTCAGGGAACCAGATTTCCTTATTGGTCTTTCCGTCACTCCCTGCTTGAGCCGTGATAGGAGCCACCAAGATGTCATCACCAAAGAAATACTCTCCATCGTATGTGTAAGCCTCCTCTACCTCTGGATACTCATAATAGAGTGGACGGCAAAGAGAGATACCTGTTTCGTATGTCTTGCGAGCCATCGTATAGATGTATGGGAACAATGTATAACGCAAACGCACTGCCTCCAATATGGTAGGGAAATTAGAGAACTTCCAGATTCTACGTTCGATGCGGTCATCACTTGTGGCATGAGTACGGAAGATTGGGGTAAACACACCAAACTGAATCCAGCGTAACACGAGGTTAGGATTGTTGACAAGTTCTTCACTTGAATACATGTGACCTCCCAGGTCGTGTCCCCAATAACCGTAACCAACATTAGAAGCCGTTGCTGTGAAGTATGGCTCAAATGCCAAAGCGTCATAACTGATATTGGCATCACCCGAGAAACCTATCTGATAACGATGGCTACCCAAACCTCCCCAACGATGGAAGATGACAGGACGATGGCCGGTACGCTTCGCTGCCTCATTATAGAACACATGGTTGCACCAGAATGTCTCACTCAAAGAGTTGGTATATGGACTCGTAAGATGCTGTTGCCAATCTATCCACCAGAAATCTACGCCTTCTTTTTCATGGTCACGGATGATATTCTTAAAGAAAGACTTTGTAAAATCTGTATAATCAAGACTCCAGTTGATGGTGTTCTTATCATCATTGAGATACTTGCCACCCAATTCGGACTTCATTGCCGCAAAATAAGATGGAGACTCCACCTCATTGATTCCATCGGCAGGATGCAAGTTGAGAGCAGTCTTAAAGTTCTGTTCGTGCATCTCTGAAAGTAATTGGGTAGCATTTGGAATCAAGTTTGTATTCCAAGACCAACCAGTCCAACCTCCACGACCTTCCGAACCACTGTAAGCATTACCATTCCAATGCCAATCCATGTCGAGAATCATCACATCAGTAGGAATCTTGTTCGTCTTCAAGTCCTTCATGATATTGCGATAATCATCTGCCGAATAAGAGGCATACTTGCTATACCAATATCCAAACACATAGTCTGGAGGCAAAGGTATGTCACCTGCTATCTTTGTAAAGTCGGCTATTGCCTTCTTGTAATTGTGACCATAACCCAAGAAATAAGTGTCCATTGCATGATTGTCTGCACGGTCAGCCCACCAACTATATCCAACTTCCGTACTTGGCACCAATGCGTATGAACGTCCACCATCTGCACGAGAGGAACTCCAAGAGTCGTCTATCACTGCCCAACCAGAACGTGACACAAGACCGTTTTCCATCTCTGAACGCTTGCTATCGCCCATCAGTCCATCCAAAGTACGGCAGGTTCCCTTCAGGTTCAATGGGTCTGGCTTACCTGGATACCATACGGACTGAACACCGTCACCGTTGACTGCAATGGTAAGGTTCGTGGAAGAAGCTGATATTGTACGTGGGTCTGTACCCTTGCGATACTTCAACTTCAAGTTGGATGTTGTTATATATAAATAGGTATCGTCTTCAGTTTTTGTAAATTGAGGAACATCCAAATTACGATTGACAACCGTAAATGTTGCTTGATCCTCAAACGTACCCTTTGCACTATACTCAATGCGTATCATCTCAGGAGTAAGCACGGTGAAACGAGCATTGCCACATTTCACGATAGCATTGGTTGCAGCCACAGGATTGTTGCTTACAACACCTTGCGCTGTTACCGTAAGAAATGCAGCACAAGCAATGAAAGCGAAAGATAATAATCTCTTCATGTTCAAATAGTTCATTAATTGTTAATTGGGTTATTTTAAATTCCAAATACAGCCTTGTCGGCGTTGTTGGTTGCAAAGATAGGGCTTTTTTTAATAGGTTATAACACCATACACCAAAAATACAAATATGTACAAACAACACTTGTGCTGAATATCAAACACTTATGATATTCAGCACAAGAGAAAAATACAAACCCTATCCAAAGGGTATTTCGCATATATTAAAGAGATTTTAATCTATTTTAGCTACTCTTTCTTCAAAATCCTCAGGATAAAGAGAGCGTAAACGGATGCGAGAACGATAAGAATATACCGTCTGCTTGGAACATCTCAAGAAAGCAGCAATCTTCTCATTCTCCACAATACCCAAACGCAACAAGGCATAGATGCGTAACTCTGTGTTAAGTCGGCCGACCTTCTTGGGTTGAATATTCTCGTCTTCCTTCATCAAACCATTGAAGGACACAACAAACTCTGGAAAGATTCGGAGGAAGATACGGTCGAAGTCCTCAAAGAACTCTTCGATTTCATCCTCCACGATGGAACTTGACTTCAAACGTCTATAGAGTTCCTGCAGTCCTCCATTGGCAGCCAATTTATTGAGTGAACGTCGATAAGCATCCAACTTATCTATATAAGCCGAACACTTGTTCATAAACTCCATGATATAGATATTCTTAATCTTATTACTCTCGAAGAGCGAACTATTGGTCTCTTGCAGAGCCGTATTGGCTTCGTTCAGTTTGTCATTGGTAGAAGTCAATTGTGTATTGAGAGAATTCAACTTCTGGTTCATCTCATTCAAACTCTTGTTTGACTCTTCCAAGGCACGGCGAGCTTGGACGATTCGACGCAACTGCTTACGAGTATAAATCATCAAAGCCCCCACCAACAGCAAGAGGAAGCTCACGATAATCAATCCTAAGGTGATATGTGCTCGCTCGGACTTGCGCATGGCATCATACGCATTATCTATAATAGGCAAAGCATCAGAAACCTCAATAATACGTAGTTTCGCATTACAAAAGGTAGCATCCTCCATCGACTTTCTCATATACAAGTAAGCACGAGTTACATCTCCCTCCTCATATAATAAGGTGGCAAGACGACGAAGCGACACATACTCCTTGATACTATTTTTCAAATCAGACATGGCTGAAATGATGAGATACTGCTTTTCCTTATCCTTGTCATTTATCTGGCGATAAATATCAGAGATAGAATAAGCCACATATCCCATCTCTCGGTCATCCACCGTCAACTTTTTATAAGAAGCAAGGAGAATATGCAACGCATCTGTATATTTCTGATTCGTTATCAAGAACTCAGCCTTGTCCCAATCGCTCTTCAAGCCATTTAAGTTCTTGAGCGAATCTCGGTAAAGCAAACGCCTCCGCTCATAGTATTCACTCTGGATAGAGGTTATCGCTGTTTGACGAAGTGCCTCGTAAAGTTGGCCATACAAACTATAATAGTATAGGCGCATATCATTGGACATCAAACTGACATCCAATGCCGAAAGTATTCTGTTCGCCTCCAAACAATTGCCACTTTTGGTAAAGATACCCGCAATATCCAACTCAGAATAGACACTGTCCTCATAAACATTCAATTTCTTTGCCAAACTAAGTTTTCGTTCCGCATACACGTATGCAGAATCCAACTTAAAAGGATAGTATTTAGCGAAGATGTCACGAGACACCGCCAATCTTTCCTCATCATTCTTCGCTCTACGAAACTTTTGCTTCAACACGTCAATCCTCTGCTCGTACTTATGAGTATAAACGCTACTGTTCTTGATGACCACATCAAGTTCCTCAAGTGTGTACACTTTGCAATACAGAGGGGTGGCAAGGGCAAAAGTATCCATGCACAGAGCTATCACCGTCAACAATAGTACTTTGAGTACCCCATTCATTTCATATTTACTATAGTTTTCCTTTGCCATAATTTAACATTTCCTTGTTTCCGCAACACTATAATTTAATGTTTTTTATAAGCACCTGAGCAACAAAAAGTTGCTCAGGATTTTGCCATGTCAGAAATTTCACTTATCTTAGTGTTGCAAAATAAAAACAAACAAAATTCTGAATGGCATGGCAAAAATACAAATAAAATCCGAGAAACTCACTCCTTTTTGGGGATTTTTTTCTATTATGGAGCAATTTGATGCTCTTTTAGCTCAAACCATAGATTCCAC
>ERZ1026862.1044-NODE-1044-length-17631-cov-22.804392_pt1 | contig 17631 bp, 19 predicted proteins | sample MGYA00380161_ERZ1026862 | MGnify/ENA primary metagenome ERZ1026862 (study PRJEB33269, sample SAMEA4719797) | human gut metagenome | biome: human-associated habitat; feature: organic feature; material: feces | place: Cameroon | collected 2013-10 ... | reverse complement strand
CATCGCAGATGCGATTTTGCGAATGGGGTACTCCGGATATAGGGAAAATGGAGTAACGTATCATTTTGAAAGATATGCGTTGGATGCTTGCATACATAAGCATATCTGACAAAATGTATGTTACGAAGTAACCACATGAGCAAAAGGCAAGCATCGCAGATGCGATTTTGCGAATGGGGTACTCCGGATATAGGGAAAATGGAGTATTTAGATATTTATGAAAAAAACAACCGCCGGCAGAAAAGTGAATAACGTGAAGAGAAGGCTTGTGAGTGCTCTTCTTCTGGCAGCGGTAACACTGACTGCCACCGGCTCCGTCTGGGAATCCCCTGCGGAGACGGTACAGGCGGCACCTTCCATGAGTGAACTGCAGAACAACATCAACAATCATCAGAACCAGCTGAATAACATCAACAGCCAGATCCATTCCTTGCAGGATGAGCAGGATCTGGTGCAGGAGAAGATTGATGACCTGAATGCGGAGATCATCAACACCATGACCAGTATCGGTATGAAGGAGGATGAGATCGCATCGAAGGAGACGGAGCTTGCCGACAAGCAGGTGCAGATCGACCAGACTCAGGAGGAATACAATATCGCCAAAGAAAAGGAAGAAAAGCAGCACAACGATATGATCATCAGGATGCGGATGATGTATGAGAATGATTCCTCGGATAATTACGTGAATCTTCTGCTGCAGGGCGGTGGCCTAAGCGGAATGCTGAATCGCATGGATTTCGTGGAGAGTGTCTACGAATATGACCGTCAGAAGCTTCAGGAGTATGAAGAGACTAAGGAGCAGGTGTTGGCACTGTGGAATCAGTTAGAGGAAGAGAAGACTCAATTGCAGGCCGATAAGGACCAGCTGGAGGCGGATAAGGCAGATCTGGAAAGCCAGAAGTCAGAGCTGGATGTCATGCTGGCGAAGAAGAAACAGGAATCTGCCAATTACGATGCGGAGATCAAAAAGGCAAAGCAGGAGGCTTCCGTGGCCAAGGCACTGCTGCAGCAGGAACAGAAACAGTTAAAACAGCTGCAGGCACAGGCACAGCGCGGCAACACTGCAGCGGCTACCGGTACCTATGCAACGACCAATTATACCTCAGTCATCGAAAGTGCCTCCGGCAGCGATATGGGAAAGCGTCTTGCAAAATATGCCTGTCAGTACATAGGTAATCCATATGTGGCGGGCGGTACCAGCCTGACGAATGGTGCGGATTGTTCCGGATTTACCTTCCGCATCTACAGTGATTTCGGTTACAGCATTCCCCGTACGTCCTATGAGCAGAGAAGTTGTGGCACCGGTGTGGACTACAGCAGTGCACAGCCGGGAGATCTGATCTGTTATGATGGACATGTGGCAATGTATATCGGCGGAGGATTGATCGTACATGCCAGCACCCAACGTACCGGAATCAAAGTGAGCAATGCAAATTATCGTCCGATCCTGGCAGTAAGACGAGTAGTATAAAAATAAATTTTTGACAATCGGGAATCCCTTGTTTCTGCGGAAAACAAGGGATTTTTTTGCGTGAATGAAAGTTCTTTTGTGAAAAATGCCGGATTTTATTCTTGGTAAAAAGGCATATAGACGTAGCATGGATAGCTATGGTAAGTTGAAAACAATACAGAATATTCTATCTGAAACAGGCCGTTCGGCCGACATTTCCAACCTTTATAAACAGAATGAATCATAGAACGGAGACAGATGATATACGAAAATTTTAAAAAGGAATTATATTGTGATGTGCAGGAAACGGAGGAAGCGCAAGGTAGGACCGTCCGCCTGCTGGAACAGCATATGGTGAGTTCGGATCCTGTTACGGTGCATATGATCAACATGATAAATCGGAGAATTTATGGGAGCGATATCATACCAGTCCGGGAAGATATGCTATGCATTTTATGGACCATGGAAAAAGAGGAATATTTTCGTCATTGGCCGGTTCGGGTGTTGTATGAAAAATATCGCCGGGAGGGATGGCAGGGCGTATTGCCACAGATCCGGACAGCTTTTTCCGATATCGGAGAAGAGGAGGGTTTATGGCCGGGAGAGAATCTCAGATATGCTGTCTGCAGGAAGCATATGATCGTTCGCTCCATGAATTATGACCGGCACAGAGGGGAGATGGACAGTACAGTGTATCGTAAGATAGGCGATGTCGCACTGGTGTTGCATCTGACGACCGGTGAAAAACAGTCGGAGCAGCTTTCGGTACCGTTGACCCGCAATATAATATTTCCATGGAAGATCACAGGGGATAAGCTGCTTAAGGAAGCTATGGAAAACACTAGACGTAAAATGCCCCCGAGACTTTTTCTTGGCAGTGACAGACGCACATTTTTTCCATACGATCAGGGAGTACTTCTGCCGGAAGAGGAAGGGCAACAGACGCAGATCACACCGCGGGATCGCAGAGAGGGCAGGAACGGTTATCTGCTTACCACCACAGCCAGGGTGAACGGAGCAATTGCTTTTTTCTATCCCGGAGTGAGAGAAATTCTGGCACAAAAGCTGGACGGCGACTACTATGTGGTCTTTCCCAGCGTGCATGAGGCGGTCATTCATCCGGTGAACTGCATTCATGTTCGGGAGATCCGGGCATCCATACAACATATCAATGCAATCTATGGGGAAAGCGGAATGCTGTCGGACAGAGTCTTCTGCTATCACAAGAACCGCAGATTACTGCAGCTATTGTAAAACCACTTGTAAGCAAAGAATAAAATCACTATACTGGAAACAAACAGTAGAAAGGCGGTGGAGAGGATGGAACCAATGACAGATAACGAATTAAAGAGTATTATCAACGATGAGCGTAAATGTGGAAGATTTGGCATTGTAAGGTTAGTGTTATAAATGAAATACAGATAAAAAATGAGGACATTCTGCTGACGCAGGGTGCCCTCATTTATTTATATGCATTCTAAAATTTAATAATATACAGCGGCGCCTGCTGCGGCAGCACCACCGATGACCGCTATTATGATCACTAAAATCACAACCACGATCAGAAAGCAGAAATAAGACCTTGCGAAGTTACGCAGATTCACGTTTTTCGTGCCACCGAAAGAAAATACCAGCAACAGAATAAATCCGACAATGGGAATAGAGAATAAAATCTCATACCCAAAGTATCCCCACATGCTGATGGGACGGTATTCGTCCGGAAGATTGTTGTAATCATTTGCCATAATAAGTACCACCTTTCCTCATAAGTGTGTGACAGACATAGGCTGTCCGGTTGTTTTTACATAAGCATTATACCATCGATTCGCGAAAAAAACATGCCCTTTCAATTTATATAATGTACAATGCGCCCCCAGGGAGCGTCTTAATGCAGCGCTTTGGTGGGGCAGGCTTTTGTACATTCGTAACAGAGAATGCACTCAGTTGCGTTTTTTCGCTTACGAGATTCTTTGTTGACTTCGACATTCATAGGACAAACCTGCAGGCACTTGCCACAATGGACGCATTTATTTTCGTCACAATGGACGCGCAGAAGCGAAAAGTAGCTCATCGGCTTAAGAAATACCGTAACCGGACACAGATACTTGCAGAATGCGCGGTTATCTTTCAATACAAAGGCCAGCACAATACCGGCAATATAGTAAACTGCATTCCCTGCAAGAAACATCCGGAACATGATCTCCTCCAGATGAGCGATTTTCATCAAAAACAGACAGGAAACCACTGCCAGGGATAGCGCAAACATCACATAACGCAGAATGCCTAACTTTTCTTTTCGAGTCTTTTTAGGCTGCTTGTAAGGCAGAAAATCCAGCACCATAGCTGTCCAGCAGGCATAGCCGCACCATCCCCTCCCGAAGACCAGCGGGCCAAAAATCTTTGCCACCGCATAATGAATCGTTGCCGCCTCAAAAACACCCAGGAACAAATAGTACCAAAAGCCCTCAATCTGCATATTTTCGCGGGAGATTATGCCAAGGTACAGCAACATATAGCTTCCTACTGCCAGTTGTACAAAATGTCGGGCATAGCGTTTTCCGGCAGTAAAAAGAACTGTTCCTAATGCAAGACAGCCTCCGATGTAGCTGAAATTCAACAGATAAAACAAGTTATCCTTTGCAATCCATAGTGCGACTGCCACTGCCTCAAATAACAAAAACAGCAGAACTGACGGCACATATTTGCGAAGCATTTTATTTTTTCTCATCATTACCACATGATCCTCCGGTTTCATCTTTTAAAATAATATTACCTTGATTCACAAAATCTTACAATATATCATGATTCGCAATGATCATGATCCAATTCGCCGTTCGCCAATTATGCAAGCATATTAGTTCACTTGAGCTCATTATATCATAAGCTCACGAATTCGTGCTATCGCGCTCTACATCCTGCTTCGCAGGCTGTAAGATCATTGTAAAAATTTTCTGCAAGACCTAAGGGCACTCTCGAGTAGATATCAGGGAGTGCTTTTACTATAATGAAAACAGATAACCTTGATTTTATGTTTTTAAAAGGAGATGTTTGTAATTTTTTTGCAAATGCATTTATGTGCCAAAAATCAAATTGACACACCTGCTGTTTATAATTATAATGATGTCATAAACCAAATTGACACATAAAGGATGGAGAGATATTTGTGATAAGTACTTTAGAAGACGCAAAGATGCGTATTAAAGAATTGGAGAAGGAGAATGAAGAGCTTAAGGCTGAAGTAGAACGCCTTAAGGCACGTAACTTAGGAGGACGTAAAAAACATAATGAGGCATGGAAGTCCTCCTATCAGGAATTTGCAATTAAGTACGAAGCAGGAATGACAATAATGGAAATTGTAAAGGAAGGTCAAATCAGCCGCAGGACAGCGTATCGTTATAAGGCATATTTTGATGAAATGATAAATCAAATGCATGATTCAGATATGTCGGACAAGGGACGTACTTATGATTGAAAGTAGAAACATAAATATTATTGTGGATGCAGATGGAAATAGATTGGTCTTAATTAATGACGTTGTATTTAAAGGAAAAAGGAATGTTAATTGGGATGAAGTAAAAACTTATTTAGAACAATATGTAGGTGACTAGCTGCAACAGCTATCCCGGAACTAATCCAGATTGCAAAGAATCCATCCTATCAGGAAAACAAAAAAGAAAAACATGATAAAGATGCTAAACATGGATGGTATAGATATGATGTACGATTTGCGATTCCTGTGTATGAGAATGATGTGTTGATCAGATATAATGTTTTTAGAGCGAGATTACTTATTAATCATGCTCAAAACGGGAACAAATATTTGTATGATATTTTGGCAATAAAAAAAGAAACGAGCAAGCCACAACAATAAGTGTGGTGAAAACCCATTTCTTACTTAAGATAGTAGCAAGAAGCAGTTTCGTTGTCAAGAACTATGAAAAAAATAATTGTAGATAGAGGATATTTAGGATGCAAAAACTTACATCAAAGGATAAAGAAGGAAGAATTTTGGTGAATGGAATTTATAAGATTTGTAATATACCGGGCAATTGCAGTCGTAGTGAATGTTATAATGGTTGCGTCATAGATACAATGATTAAACGGCTATACGAATTGGAACATGCGCAAAATAAAAAAGACTAATAAAACACGAAATTCTGGAGTAGTGCCAATCCCTATCATAACCCCTCAGATACTTTCATACACTGTAAAAAAGTATCCTGAGGGGTTTTCCTTTGAAAGACTATATTGAAGAACGAGCTATTGGGATAGCGGGCTATATCATCGACCACAACGCCACAGTGCGGCAGACAGCGAAAGCGTTCGGCATCTCGAAAAGCACAGTACATGCGGTTGTAACAATAAAGAACGATATAAAAGCAAAATCATATGGAGAATTGAATAGAACTGAAACAAGGGCACTCTCAGTAGATATTCGGAGTGCTTTTAGTATAATGAGTAAAAATAGCTCCCTTTTTACAAATGTGTGTCTAATGCATAAACCCTTATAATTATTCGCTTTCACCACAGTTATACATCTTCTATTCATTTTTTGCTAAGGGTGAGCTTATTTTTGATAAGTTGTCGTGCAATTTATTAGAATGAAATTTTTGAAAGGCTACTTCACTTAAATGATGAAGCAGCCTCTTGGATTTAGTTCTTTTTTGCTATTCCATTTAAAATTGTCCCTTTTACTCCATTTTCGAGAACGCCTTTAATTGTCCCTCTAGTATCTAATCCTAAAGTATCATCAACAATATTAAAGGCATCCTTGATTTTATTTGAGCTTCGCTTGGCAACTGTAGTTCCAGTTGCCGCATCTATAATCTTGCCTGTAAATTTTCTGGCTTCTAGCATACCGGAAAAGATAATTGTCAAATTCTTTGCAATTGTCTGAATCTCTACTTCAGATGCCTTTTGTTTAATTTGTGCTGTATCATTATAAATTTTTACTTGTTCAAGCGTTACTACATCTACAAGTTCTTTCTCTTTTTTAAAAATGCCCTTTTCCTTTTCAAAGATGATTTTTCTGGACGTTAATGTTAATTGCAAATTCCCTTTGTATTCCTTGCAATTGACTGTACCTTCATACAAAATAACTTCATCAGGCTGTAATTCATAATTTGCCATGGTGCATCTCCTCTCCTTTATTTACATTAATTATCATAGTAGCGATTGTATAATTCGCGTGTGCTTCAATAAACTGATTTGTACATATTCTATCATAAATGAGAGATGATGTGAATAATCGCTCCTATTATTTTCGTTCCTTGATGACTGATTCTATGATGTTGATTTCTTCATCAGTGAGGTTGTACTTCGGAAGGTTGTAGAAAATCGTGATCCTAAAACGGTAGAAGAAAGTGCAAAAAGATTGCAATGTCCGATCATTGTGCTTGATGGAACAATATCAGTGGAAGAAAATTTAGAAATAATAATGGAACACATTAATAGATAAAATGTGAGAGTGTGAGAAGCGACGGAATGACTTTAACTCCGATGACAGGACATCATATGATGTATTTGCATCTTGCCTGAATCATTTGCCAATATTGAATTAATGCAGCCTGTAAGGCGTAGTTCAATCAGATTTCTGATTGATTCTGAGGGATTGGGAGATACCCCAACAAGCAAAAATGCATTTTGTGTGTACAAATGCACTGCTTGCCACTTTTGTACCGAATTCGTGACAAAGTTAGTTGTACCGAAAAAATAGTTATACCGAATTCTACAGGAAATGCTATTTTCCAAAGGTTTTTGTTTATAAAATTCGGTATAACTTTTCTATACCTGTCACTGGCACGGATGCGAAAGATCATTAGTGAGCGTTTATTTTCGGTATAATTTTTTATCGTCAGAAAATCTACATATTGTAAAAACTTTATTATTTATCAAGTAATATACAGGATGTTGTGCAATATATGCTAGAAAATTATACCGAAGACAAAAACGTATATATCAATATATGAACGTGATATGTAAAGCTAATGAAAATAGTTATACCGAAGTATGTTGAAACAGATCAGTATTACTAAGGCTTTTTTATATGTTTCGGTATAATATTAAATTTGGTATAACCACTTTGCAGATTTACAAAATTGAGTGCTTGCATATAACAGAAAAATTGAATATGAATTGGTGCAATATCTGTAACAAGGCCACTTATATTATCACGGACGCATGAAAAAATTATCAGCATAGCTGAGCTTCTTGCATGCGTCTTTTGGTTGCGGTGTATAGCTATTTACTTGTCCTATGCAATAGTGCCAAGACAAGTACAGTGTGAATGTACTTAGGTATAGTATTTGGGGAACGTATTTTGATTTCGAAAGTATTACAATCATCTATATGATGATAAGCGAAAACAACGAAACGATAAGGTTGTGTCAAAAGCTTGGTCTAACCTAAGAATATTTCTCATAGTATGAGAAAGAAGGACAGGCAGTGTAAGGAGGTGGAGCTTTCGCTTGAAACGGACGAAATTAAATTATTGTTTTCATAATCCGAATTCGGCGGAAGATACCGCGGATTTCTTGTGTAAGCTTTTGATGGAAGCAAATGCCGGTAAGGTGGAGCGTGCGATTGAAGAAGCTACATCGCAGTGTGCAGAGGACAGTGAGTACATAGCAGTTCATGAGGGGATGAAGGCAGATGCACCGGGAGAAGAATTGGTGAATATAAGGTGTAGAAGAGCGAGGTGAGTATAAATTGAACTCACCTTGTTTTTTCTATGTGCATAATCATTGTGTTAAGAGCATTTATCATTTTTTGTGTTGGAGTAACAGAAGAAAGTAAATTTGCTATGTCAACAGTACATTCTTTTTTGTAGGAACCTCCATTGCGCCAATAAAGAGATTGTGTATTGTATGCGAAAAACTTTTCGGCTTCTTTTTGGAGAGAAATATCTGTAAATTCAATAATGAAAAAATACAACTTTTCATTTGCGTAATCATTACCGACTTTAGAGTAAATTTGGGTACGGATACTAGGATATATTTTGAAGTCGTCGGCAGCCTTATGTCCGAATTGATTAATATAAATATAAGGAGTTTCTTCGAGAGTTATGGGTTCTGTTATATTAGCAATATCTGAACGTAATTCTGCAGTAATATCAGTGCTTCTTGCTACTTGCAAACAGGTCCACGTGTTGTTTTTATATCCATAAAGGCACCAAATGCCTTGAGAGATAGGACATTTGTCTAAATCTGATATTTCTTCGAAGGTATTGATATTGTTGTAATAAAATAGAGTGATTTTTGGTTTCATATTGTCATTTTCCTTAGTTTGTGCAATGTTAATTTGATTTTAGCATAGAAAAACCTTTTGGAAAAGCATAAGAATGCAATATGAAATGAAGCGAAAAACTCAAAAACGAAACGCAAAAACAACGAAATGAAACGAAAAAGTAAAAAATGAAACGATTTTACTTGAAAATGAAACGAAAAGTGATATAATGTAGTTACATGATATGATTAGGAGGCTGCATATGTATTATTCGGAGATTGGAAGAATTATTGAGGCAGGATTAGAAAGAGATAGAGATAAGGTGGTTAGCTTTGCACAGTTATTAGCCAAGAAGATGGCTGCGGATGGAGAGGAAAAGGGAAGTAAAAGAATAGGGGATATATTGGAGAGAAAGAGTGGTAATAAGGCGGTTACAGATTCGCTCATAGCACCTCCGCCAGTTGATCAAGAAAGCAGGATGCATATTGTTGAGATAGAATATCACCCGTCAGCAAATGATTTGATTTTCTCTAAAGCCGTTGAAGGTAAGTTGATGGATTTCATGGAGACGGTTAAAAATAAAGATAAAATGGAACAAATGGGATTAGAGTTTAATATGTCTCTTTTACTATATGGATATCCAGGATGTGGAAAGACAAGCGCAGCTAAATATATTGCAGAACAATTAGGGTTGCCATTAGTTGTGGCACGATTAGATACGTTGATATCTTCGTTGCTTGGTAATACGGCAAAAAATATTCATAAGATATTTGAATTTGCAAAGAAGCAGCCTTGTGTTTTGTTTTTGGATGAATTTGATGCAATCGGAAAAGCAAGAGACGACCAGCATGAGTTAGGAGAACTAAAGCGAGTTGTAAATAGTTTGCTTCAAAATATGGATGAGTATTGTCAAAATGGTATTCTTATTGCGGCAACAAATCACCATGAATTGCTGGATAGTGCTATTTGGAGAAGATTCCAAACCGTTATTGAAATGCCTAAACCAGAATTGGCAGAGATAGAGAAAATGATAAACAACTTGCCTGATTTTATTGATATCACTCAAATCAAGCCAAGTCAGTGGAACAAAGTATATGATACATTACTTGGTTTATCATACTCGGATATAAAAAATATTTTAAATAATATGGTAAAAAAGTTAGTGTTAAAAGATGAACATACAGTCAAATTTACGGATATACTAGTTGAAGCTTACTTGTTCCGAAATCATGGGAATTACACAATGGAACAGTTAGTGCAGTATATGATTGAACACGGTGTATCTCAAAAGCAAGCTGCAATATATTTTAATGTGTCTACAAGACAGATTAAAAATTGTTTGGAAAGGAGTGAATAAACTTGAACGAAAAGTATTTGCCGATAAAGATTTTTGAAAAAAGAAAAGACTATGATGACAGAAGTACCGAAGGTGGTGGAGATAGTCATGAAAGCAGTTGGGTTCTTCATGGCGAAGAACTTAATATCCATGCGAATTACTTGAATAAAAATGTAAGAACTGTGCAAGCATCTTTTAAGAAATGGAAGGAAGAACAGCGCACATTACCTATGATTATTTCTACAACTGTTATTGACCAAGCGGTTGCAAAAACACATAGAGGAAGAATTGTCAATTTACTTGAGAATGATGGAAGAGATAATGTGATAGGTGTTTTTGGTGACAGACAACTTTTGTCAATGGTAACAGAAGAAAGTGTGTTAGAAACAATCTGTGAGGCTTTGGAGAAGAAGGAAGACGAAGCGACGTTAATTTCTTCGATAGCGGATATAGATGTATTCTCTCCGTTTATTGAGCCGTTTGAAAAAGAAAATAATGTATATAGAGTTAGATTATGCAATTATAATGATTTTGATTTAAATAATCATGCAAAGCATTTGTTTGAGCAAGCGTGTGAAGCAACAGGGATTAAAATTGATGCCAAGGTGCGTTTTACATCAGACATGACAATATATAGAGTGACAGTGGATAGTTTAGAGCAATTAAATGCAATGGGTGAGTTTGAAGGTGTATATTCTGCTGAGAAAACATATCCGATATTGGCGTCAATGGATTTCCTCGACACGGAAACAACTGTAGCGGTAAAGCAACCTGATGAAGAGGAAGAATACCCTGTTGTTGGTGTGCTGGATACGGGAATAGCGGACATTTCATACTTGACTCCATGGAAAGAAACAGAGGAACATACAAATTATCCATCTGAATATCAGGATAATTCACATGGAACATTTGTTGCTGGAATTATCGAATATGGTGATGAATTAAATGGTACAAATGTATCTTCTTTAAACGGAGTGAAATTATTCAATGCCGTTGTTCATCCGGGAAATACCATGCCGATTTATCCAGAAGAATTGATTGATAACGTGCGAGAGGCCGTTGAAAACAATCCAGAGATAAAAATATGGAATTTATCTTTAGGTACAACTATGGAAAGTGAACTGGACGAGTTTTCGGAGTTTGGCATGGCGCTTGATAATATTCAAGATGAGAATAATGTTCTGATAATCAAGTCTGCAGGAAATTGTACTAATTTTGCAAAAGGATTACCTAAAAGTAGAATAAGTAAAACTGCTGATTCGGTGCGTTCTTTGGTAGTAGGCTCAATTGCTGAAACACAAGAAGAGAAAGATTATGCGGAACCTAATATGCCATCTCCATTTACGAGAGTAGGACCGGGACCGGCAAGTATTGTAAAGCCTGATTTGGTGTATTATGGAGGTAATGCCGGAATTGAGAACGGAAAAATTGTTATTAATGGTGTTCCATCATTTGGGTTAGATGGTAGTGTATATAGAAATGTAGGAACGAGTTTCTCGACTCCGAGAGTATCACGCATTGCTACAGAATTGGCTTTTATGATGCATGAAGATTTTGACGCATTACTCATTAAAGCATTAATGATTCATTATGCAAAATACCCTGCAGATATTAAAATGAAAATGACAGACAAAGTAGCTCAAATGGGATTTGGAATGCCTGTAGGTGCAAGAGAGATACTTTACAATTCCCCAGACGAGATTACATTGATTTTAAGAGATACCTTGGAAAAGGGAAGTTTTATTGAAATGTTTGATTTTCCATATCCAACAAGCTTGGTCGATGGAAACGGATTTTTTCGTGGTCAGATTATTCTAACTTTGGTGAATAAATCATTGGTTGATGAAAAGCAAGCAGGAGAGTACTGTCAGTCTAATATTGATGTGCTGTTTGGTACATATGAGACCGAAAAAGAACGCGATGTTACAAAGCCGACTATAAAAAATCCAAGAGGTGTAGATGTAAATCAAAATCTTTTGGCGGATAGTTTATACAGTGCAAGCGCAAAAGGAGTACACCCTATAACTGGATTTGAAAGGGAGTGTACATTGGTCAAGTATGGTAAAAAATTTCATCCGGTTAAGAAATATGCAATTGACCTAGCAGATATGACACCATCAAATCGTGATAAATGGCTTCCATCAAATCGAAAATGGTATTTGAAGATAGAAGGTTTGTATCGTGATTTCATTGAGAAAGAAGCTGTTAAGAAAGATTTTCAGTTGAGTCAAGAGTATTGTATGATTTTAACTATTCGTGACCCAGAACGTACAGCTCCAGTATACGACGAAGTTGCACAACAACTGACAACACGAAATTTTATACACCATGATGTCAGAGTAAGAAATGTAGTTCATGTAGCAAATGAGTAAATGATATTTATAGCTGGAAAAGCCGGCTTTAAATATAAAAGGCGGTATTGCTCTGGCAAGCAATACCGCAATATCGGATACACAGTTGGTATTCCGAATCTTGATAGTTCAAGTAGATTATAGCGAAAGTTTTTTTCTATTTCAAGATAAAATTCCCAACTGAGAAAGGCAGGAACAAAAAATGGCAACGAATAGACCAGTTGGTGATAATACAAGAGTGGGTGCTGTTAGAGGCAGATCACAAAGTTACAATCCGGCTACAGGATTGTGGACCAAGCGTGATACGCAGACGGGAAGATTCATGGATGTTAAGACGTCTAGCAATACACCGTTTAAAGGTGTGAGAAAAGAAAAATAAGCAAGAGGGTGGGGAATGGCACTGACACTGTCATTCTTCGAATGCTAAAGAAAAACAGATAGGAAAGGAATTTCGCGATGAATAATCTATGGTATGATTTGTTTCTTGCGATTGTTTCTGCAATTTTAGGAGCATCGTTTGGAGTAATTATTCCTAAACTACTGAAAGATAAAACGGAGTCAACAGAAATATATGTTGACAAACAATTGGTGTTTTCACAAATACATATTGAGCAAAAACAATATACAGTTAATACGGCAGGATACCAAAAGCAAAACAGTAATAGTACGAATAAGAGCCAAAGCACTAGTGGAGGAGAAATGTTCTTCGGGGCTTTAGTAATTGCTGTATTGCTAGTGTTTGGTTTCTTGAAATATGAAAAAGAGATTAGTACAGTTATTTTATGTACATTTGTTTTCTTTGAAACAACTTTTTTGACCACTGCTTACGTTATAGTAAAAAAATGTTATGTAGATAAGTCGATAAAACTCATATTGCTATTTAATATTTTGGCTACGATAGGTGTGCCTATTTTGTTGTATTTAGAGAAAAATCCAATTACAGGTTTAGTAGTAAATAAGCAGGAACTATTACATCAAGCTGAAAGAAATGGAATGTTTTCTTTGCTACGAGATGTGGATATATTTGGATTTTTGCTATATCAAGCAATAGGTGTAATTATTATGGTCGGATTTCTGTCCTTTACAATGATTGGATTAATGCATGTCTTGTCAATGATTAATCTTACTTTAAGGAAGCGTTTTGGAAAGGTATGGAGTTGGATTTTTAGAAAGACATTAGGATTTTGTAAGTCTGTAAAATTCTATATATTTTTTGGCTCTTTCTTATTAGTTCTAAGCTTTTTGTTTGTATCAGGTATTTTGTCGATGCTAATAACTTCATAGATAAGGAATAAATTTAAGAGTTGGAAAAGATAGGTGGGACTAGTGATGGTTTCGCCTATTTTATATCAAAACCATATTGCACAATGGAATGAAAATGCTATAATAGTTGTAACAGAACGCAACAACTCTGACAGAAAGGCTAATCATCATGAATATAGCAGCATATTGCCGAGTTTCCACAGATAAAGAAGACCAGCTCAATAGTTTAGAGACTCAGAAAGAGTTTTTCTTAGAATACACAAAACGTACAGGTGACAACCTCATTAAATTATATGCAGATGAAGGCATTTCTGGAACTAAAATCAAGAATCGTAAGGAATTTCAGCGTATGCTTGCAGATGCGGAAAAGGGCTTGTTCGATATGGTTGTGGTTAAGGATATTTCGCGGTTTGCCAGAAATACTGTTGATTTACTACAAAGTGTCCGCAAACTGAAATCTCTCGGTATCGAGACACAATTCCTGACAGCCAACATGACCAGTATGGGCAACAGCGAATTTGTCCTAACCATCTTCGGCGCATTAGCCCAGGAGGAAAGTGCCAACACATCTAAGCGTATTAAATTTGGTAAGAAGATGAATGCGGAAAAGGGGCGTGTTCCGAATATTGTTTTTGGCTATGATAAGACGATTGGTGACTATTTTAACCTTTCTATCAATGAGAACGAGGCAAAAGCAATCCGGCAGATTTTTCAGTGGTATACAGAGGAAGGATATGGCGGATCGAAGATTGCAAATATGCTCAATGAACGAGACATCAAGACCAAGCGTGGCAACAACTGGAGCCAGAACGCTGTCTGTCGAATCCTGACCAACGAGATATACACGGGAAAAATTATCAACGGCAAAGAAGAGATTGCCGATTTTCTGACCGGTCAGAGAAAAGAAAAGGATGAATCAGAATGGCTTGTTACGATTCGACCGGAACTTCGGATTATTGAGGATGAAGTTTTTGATAAAGCACAGGATATCTTAAAAGGTCGTCATGATTCCTTTAAGATTACGCATGGGCGACAGAGTAACAAATATTTATTCTCTACATTGATTAAATGCAAGGAGTGCGGGTGGTCTTTTCGCAGAACGGTTCGCCAATACAAGAATACCTATGTGCGCTGGGTGTGTTCTGGGCATAATGGGAAAGGTGCGGATAGCTGCCCAAATGCAGTAACGGTGGATGAGGAAGAATTGATCCGGGCACTGCAGGAGTATTTTCAAGAGATTCTAAGTAAGAAGAAAAAAGTAATCAATTATGTGATTAAAGAATTTCAGCGGGTATACAAAGCAAAAGATGAAAATATTGAGTACGAAAAGCAGTTAAATACAGAATTGAACAAGCTTCGTAAATCCCGTGAAAAATACATGGATATGTATACCGATGATTTGATTTCCAGAGAGGAATTGAATGAGAAAATCGGTGGAATGCGAAAAGAAATCGAACGGTTGGAAAATGAACTGAAAATGGTATCTTATCATCTGACCAAGGGAGAACAACTGGAAGCAATTCTGAACAGCACATTCAAGCAACTGGAAGATATCACGGATGTTCATGAAATGACAAATGCACAGTTAAAACGATTGATCAATAAAATTAAAGTGGACAAGGATGGAAATGTAGATATTTACTTGCGTCTTATTGGTGATTTGGGATTGGATGAAACTGTTTTAATTGAAGGAGATGAAAACACTGAGGAAAAAGGAACTAAAACGGTTCCAAATTGTAACAACCGTACATAAGGACGTGACGGAGCGGCTGATGCAGGTGAATCCGTCGTTGGCGAAGCAGGCAAGAAAGGTTCTGGATATCAACAAGTCTGAACGACATATCCGGGGCGGACTGGCCACCAGAGAAAAATATCTCCATCAGCACTAGACATTCGGACAGTCAATCATTCCTATACGGAAAGTCATCTTGAAATGCCGGAAAAGACCTTATATAATGAATACATATCACGTATTACATTTATGAGGGGAGAACAGGATGGCAACAGATTTTTTGAATGATGCACGGAGAGAGATCGAAGGACGGACAGAAGACTTTTACGGGGAACTGAAAGCCTTCTATCAGGGAAATGCAAAAGCAGAGCAGAACCTGATGGAACAGACGACACAGCCCTTCTGGCAGAGCCTTTGCTTAAGTGGGAAAAGATTACAGCAGCGGGACCTGACGGTGGATATGGAGATGCAGGAACCGGTGCGACCGGCGGATTACGATGGCCCGAAAAAGGACGGCTATGATTACACCTGCCATCGGACCAAAGCCGTGAAGATGAGACGTACCTATTACCGCAAAGGGAAAAAGATCGCGACTCTGAAGACACCGGAGATCGTGGAAGCCAACTTTTTGAAAGCGGATGTGCAGGGGGATATGGCGATCTGCCCAAACTGCGGTCATGAAGGAAAATTATCCAGCTATATCGATGGCTGTGATGCCTGCGGAGCAAAGTTTCTGGTCAGTGATTTCGAGACGAAGGTATCCGGCTTCTCACTGGAAGAGGACGCAAGGCAGAAAAGCATTTCCAACTTTATCAAAGCCGGAGTGACGGTAGGAATCGTAGCGGTTGCCCTTGCACTGCTGGCAATCTGTGCGGGCGGCATTATGTTTTTACTGCTGGCTTTGGGGAGAAATGGTTATAACGCGGTCAAAGCGGCAGCGGCAATGATGCTTGGTATCGGATTCGCTCCGGTGTTTTTCCAATCTCTGTTTTTCATGGCGATCATATTCGTAGTAATGATTGTTGTAATGGAGAAACATAGAAAGCCGAAAATTCAGGACGAGTCAAAAGTAAAGGCTCTGATCCCCCAATTTTCCACAGGTAATTTCCTACAGAATCTGGAGTACCAGCTACGGATGATCCACATGGCAGATACCGCAGAGCAGGTGCGCTTTTTCGCGGTCTGTGATCTGACAGGTACTGTGGAGCGGTATCAGAATGTGGTGGATTGCTGTATCTGCGGCGTACGTTTTTTGAAAGCGGAAGCGGTGGAGGACCGGTACAGGCTGAGCGTGGAAGTGAAAATGCGCCTGACGCAGGATACTGGTAGTAAAATTCGCAACCGCTATGAGAAACTGCGGCTGGAACTGGAAGGCAGACAGGAGATCGTGACACAGCATGGCAAGGCACTTCGGGAATATAAATGCCCGAACTGCGGTGGCAGTGTGGATATCTTAGGCGGCGGAGTATGTGACTACTGTAATGCAGCAGTGGATTATCGTAATTTCGGCTGGATCATCACATCCTATACGAATCTGGGACAGCCGGAGAATCCCTATGCCAAAATACTGGCAGCAGCCCTGGGCATCTACGGAATTATCCTGGCTTTCAGCCTGGTGCTCATGATCTGTTCCGAGGACGGAAAAGAAACCCTGGAGATCTGGCAGAGCATCGGCAGGTCATCGGAATACCTGGAAGCCGTGAAGCAGGATATTGTATATCCGGATGACGTGCTGGAAGGCCTTGCGGAGACGGACAGTGAGGAAGGCAGATTTGCTTCCGCGAAGACCTATGCCTGCGGAGACAGCGAGGCAGTAAAAGAAGCTTATCACGAAGTCCTTTTAGAGAGTGGATTTATCGAGCTACAGCAGTATCCGGAAGGATTTGCTGTATATAAGATCGAGGATCCTTCAGAATATACCGTGGATGAAGAGGAGGAGATGTTCTACCTGGTGATCTGTGCAGAAAATGCACCGGAGGGAATTACAGTAACTGCGACCTTGGTGGATGAAAATTGGGACCCGGTGCAGGAGTAAAACAGAATACGTGAATACGACAAGGGACCCGGGCGAAAGCTTCCGGGTCCTTTTTAGAGGGAAAGTGTTTGTAGTTAGCTTATTGGGTGAGAGGAATTCTGTGGACCACCCTGCGATAGAGCTTCCACAGGAGCACAGCAGGGAAACTGATTGCCAGATATGCTGTGGATAAAAGTCCGGTAGCACCGCCTACGATTGCAATGATTAAAATTCCAATATTCATAATGAATTCCTCAACTT
>ERZ1026862.1036-NODE-1036-length-17688-cov-4.174899_pt1 | contig 17688 bp, 11 predicted proteins | sample MGYA00380161_ERZ1026862 | MGnify/ENA primary metagenome ERZ1026862 (study PRJEB33269, sample SAMEA4719797) | human gut metagenome | biome: human-associated habitat; feature: organic feature; material: feces | place: Cameroon | collected 2013-10 ... | reverse complement strand
TCTCGATCAGCTTCGAGATCGACTCCTGAATAACGGACTCGTTATCCACATCCAGCGATGCGGTCGCCTCGTCCATAAGGATGATTGGCGCGTCTTTTAAGAATGCACGCGCGATCGAAATACGCTGACGCTCGCCGCCGGACAGTTCGGAACCGTTTTCTCCGATCATCGTATTCCAGCCATCCGGAAGTTTTTCGATAAACTCCATACAGTTGGCAAGCTTTGCGGCTTCTTTCACTTCCTCATCGGTCGCATCTTTCTTTCCGATCCGGATATTCTCCATTACCGTATTATTAAAAAGTGTCACATCCTGGAATACGATCGAATACAACGACAACAGATGCTCCGGATCGATATCCGACACATTCATACCGCCGACTGTGATCCGTCCCTTATTGCAATCCCAGAATCTTGCTGCAAGTCTTGTAACGGTCGTCTTTCCGCCGCCGGACGGTCCGATCAGCGCAGTCACACATCCCTGCTTTGCAGTAAAGCTGACATCGGATAAAATTTCTTCGCCGCTCTCATAAGAAAATCCAACATGATCAAACACGATGTCGTATCCCTGATTGGTCAGCTCGCTTTTTCCGGTCTGTTCCTCATGGGAAAGAATCTCATCCATACGCTCGCAGGTCGTATCCATACTGATGATTGCCGACAGATTCTGTAATGCGATCTGTAACGGCTCATACATACGGGTCACCACAAGCAGGAACATAAAAAATGTCAGAACACTGATCTCGTTTTTGATCAGAAGCGCGCTTCCGACCACGGCGACTGTTCCGATACCAAGCTTTAAGATCATCTGTGCCGAGCACACATACGCCGCATTCTTAAATTCCAGTACGATCGCATTCTTCTCGACATCTTTGATTTTCTTATTCAATCCCTTCATATAACTTTCCGTCATATTGTTCGAACGAATGTCACGGATGGTCTCAAGCCCTTCCTGCACACCGTCCTGGCAGGCAAGATTGTAGGCAACCGTTTTCTTCTGCACCTCTTTTAAGCCTTTTCTTGAAGTCAACACAATGATGAAAGCGATCGGCATCACCCAGATTGCCGCAAGCGCCATCTTCCAGTTGAAGAAAAACAGGCTAATCACAATGAGTGTGGTCGAAAGCATCGATCCGACCAGTTCCGGAATCCAGTGCGAACTTGCCGTCTCAATGCGCGCACAGTCCGCCATAATCGCATTGGTCAGATCCGATAAATCTTTCTTTCCAAAGAACGACAACGGAAGTTTTCTTAATTTTTCCGCCAGTGCACGACGCCGGATCCCACTCTCCACATACGTTGCAAAAAATGTTGCTTGATATTGAAAATAGGTTGTCAATGCAATGAGCGCAAACACAACGATGATTCCAACGATAAAAAACCCCAATTTTTCCTGCGGTACCTTTCCGTCCAGCAGGTACAAGGTCAGCCAGTAAAGCAGTCCGACCGGAAGCATAAGGGCAAGGTTTGCGATCGTAACCGTCACAAATGCCCAGACCATCTTCTTGGCACCGTTATCCGACAGTGCATATCTGTGTTTTAAATATTCGATCATTACTTGGCACCTCCCTTTTGTACCTGCCAGTTGACAGACTTGTTATATTCGTTCCACATATGCGCATAAGTTCCGCTTGCGGCAAGCAACGTCTCATGCGTACCGGATTCTGCAATCTTACCATCCTTTAACACATAGATCTGATCGGCACCTGTAACCGTTGACAGACGATGTGCGATCATGATGACCGTCTTATCCTTCGCCAGGTTTTCAAATGCCTGTTGTACCAGCCTCTCATTATCCGGATCTGCAAAAGCAGTCGCCTCGTCAAGAATCAGAATCGGTGCATTCTTAAGAAACGCACGGGCGATAGAAAGACGCTGCATCTCGCCGCCGGAGACATAAGTTCCCTTTGATCCGATCACCGTATGGACACCCTTCGGAAGTTTCTCAATGATATCACTGCACTGCGCATTCCGAAGTGCTTCCATCACGTCCTCGTCCGAGGCATCCGGTCTTCCCATACGAACATTTTCCAAAATGCTCATCTTCAAAAGCTTGCTGTCCTGAAATACATAAGAAACACGGTTCATCAGTTCATCGGTATTGATGTTTCTGACGTCCACACCGCCGATCGTGATACTGCCGCTTTTCACATCCCAGAATCTTGCGATCAGCGATGCCAGTGTCGTCTTGCCTCCACCGGATGGTCCGACCAAAGCGATATGCTCGCCTGCCTTGATGTTCATCGAAACACCATCGATTGCATTTGCCTTAGAATCTTCATACGAAAATGTAATATCCTTTAATACAACGGAGGCATCCCGGATTTCCTCTCCATCTGTCACATTTGGAAGTTCCTTCTGTCCAAGGATTTCATCCATGCGGTTGATGGAATCCTCCACCATCATCTGTGACTCTCCGGCATATGCCACTTTCATCAATGTTGTCGTAAGCACGGTCGTGATCAGTATGTAAAAGATCAGATTCAGCACAAAGGTATCGGTAATCGTATTTCCGCCAAACACATAGGCCGCAAGAATGAGTGCCGCAAAGATGCCGTTACAGAATACCGTAAATCCGATCATCGGAACCATCATAGACTTCGTATAATCCAGTGTCCATTTCTCATAATCATCAATCGCTGATTTAAAGCGTTTAAACGAGAAGATCGTCTGTCCGAACGTCTTAAGTACCGGCACACCACGGATATATTCCACAGCCTCAGACGACATCGTCTCCAGCGAATTCTGATAATGCTTCATATCTTCCGCCATCTTCGGTCCCATCATCATCGTTCCCATAATAAGGAATGCAACTACCGCCGGAATCAGACTAAACAGTCCCAGTCTCCAGTCAAAGATCGCCATCATCACAAGAAGTCCGATCGGCGTAGCACGGGATACCACTTTATCCGGCAGGTTATGCGCAAGGAATGTCTCCGTCGCTGCGGAACATTCCGTAACAACTTTACGGATCTTACCGGTTCCTTCGCTCTCTACATATCCAAGTGGCAGACGCATAATATGTTCCATCATCATGGTCCGCATATTCGCCTGCACGCGGAAAGCTGCCTTGTGAGAACACATAAGCGCTGCAATATAAAACACCATCGAAAGCAGCGCAAATCCCACCGCCTGCCATCCGTAGGCAGTAATATGTGTCGCCCGGGAAAAATCCGGTCGCACCTCAAGGATTTCCTTGATCATACGCCAGACATCGTAAAATGGAATTAATGCGATCCACGCGCTGATTGCTGCCAGGACACAGGATGCGTATAAAAAATACTTGTGATTTTCCGCAATCTCCATCAGTCTTGACATCGCACTTTGCTTTTTGTCTTTCATGAAGTTCCTCCTTACTTTTGTTAGTTTATACTAACATATAATTTATTTTTTAGCAGTACGTTCCGCTTAAAGTTCGTACTGCCAATTTACTTTAAATATTTTCGGGATAAATATCATCCGTCCCCAGCATTGCCTTCCAGCCTGCATAATTAAATCGTCTTACATCTTTCATATAGACATTGGCTTCTTCATAGGTTTTATCATGCGTGATCACTTCATACATATACTGCCACCCGGTTCTGCAATATACATGCAGGAAAAAATCATCAATCGTTTTCCCATGTCTTGCATATTTTCTTGCAAACTTTCGATAATACCTTTCTTCAATCTCTGCCAGTTTATCAAAATAATCTTCATATTCCGTCCCTGCTGAATGGCAGAAGATCAACTGAAACTCTTTCTTATGCTCATAAATATACTTCAGTACCACATCCGTTCCGTCAGATCCTTCCTTGATCGCATTCTCAACACTTAAAGATTTCTCCGCCCTGCCGATACTCTCAAGATATATGTCCATCAGGCCATCTGCCGCCTCTTGTACAATGGCACAGAAAAGGCCTGCTTTATCCCCGAATCTTGTGTAAATGGAATTGGTACTCACCCCGCTGGCGGCCGAAATCCTGCGCATGCTTGCATCTTTAAATCCATATTGCAGGAATTCATTCTCTGCACTTTCGATCAAAGATTCGGTCACACCGACTGCTTCATGTCTCATTTGCTGCTCCTTTTCGTAACACTGTTATTATAACGTTGTTTTTTTATTTGTCAATCGATTCAAACAGCAAAAATTTCTCAATAGTTCCTGACTATATACAAAGAAACCCGCTCCATAAATCGTATTCCTTTTGATTGCATTGGAAAAACAACTCATGAAACGGGTTTCCTGCCTTATTTCATACTTTTTGATTTATTGCGAATTTATTCGTTTCTTAAAACGAATGCACTTGTCAGTTCATTTAAGGATTCGGACTGTGCGGAAAGCTCCTGGCTGGTAGCCGAACACTGCTCGGATGCTGCGGAGTTGGACTGTACCACATCGGAAATCTGCTCAACACCTTTTTCTGCTTCTTCCATTGCCTTCGCCTGCTGAGCAGAATTCTCACTGAGCATCTTAGCCGACTGTGCAATCTCCTTGACACCGACTACAACACGCTGCATCGATTCCGTTGCATTCTTGGCAGCCTCATTACCTGCCTCAATCTCATGCAATGCACCTTCGATCAGTTCTCTTGTATCAACTGCAGATTTTGCACTCTGATCTGCAAGGCTTCCAATCTGCTCCGCAACGACTGCAAATCCTCTTCCTGCCTCACCGGCACGGGCAGCCTCAATTGCTGCATTCAGTGACAGGAGGTTCGTCTGGCTTGCAATATCCTCAATGTCGGAAATAATCGTTGCAATCTTCTGGGATGTCTCATTGATGCGGTTCATAGCTTCCATCATTGCTTCCATCTCAGCACGGCTCTGATCTGCTACATCCGCATAATTCTTAGCGTTCTTATAAGCAACAAGGAGATCTTCGGATGTCTGCTCCACATTGCTTGTAATTGTCTCAATCGTAGCGGTCAGTTCTTCCACTGCACCAGCCTGCTCCGTAGCGCCCTCTGCAAGTTCCTGTGAGGACTCTGCCAGGTTTTCGGAACCTGCACGAACCTGACCGGATGCTTCTGCAACTTCCCTGAGGGTTGTATTCATCTTGCGGTTCATCTTGCGCATTGCATCCTTTAATGCAACGAACTGTCCGACATACTCATTTTCAATCTTGGTGCCGACTGTATAGTCACCGTCAGCCATGGCTCCCATAATCTCACCTGCATCGGTAATGATGCGATCAAGCTGATCCGCCATCTCCCTGGTTTCTTCCACCATCTCGGCAATCTCATCCTTGACTTCTACCTCCGGGAACGGACTGTTTAAATCACCCTGGGCGAAGGTCTTAAGACGCGCCTGAAGCTCCTTAAGAGGCTTCTCGATTCCGCTTGCAATCCGATCGCCAAGTCTTCTTGAAAGAATAAATGATCCGATAAGAATGGCCAACATTACAATTACAAGAATCCATCTTATAATCCGAAGTGAGACTTCCATGGAGTCGCCCTTTGACACATTCAAATTCATTAAAGAAGTAAAATCGCTGTAGATTGCATCATATTTTGTCTTAAGATCCGAATATTCCTGTCTCTGTGCATCTGCAGACTGTCCCGGATCTGTCGTACTTCCAGCAGCAAGAATAGCGTCACTCAGCTTCCAGTACTCATCCATTTCACCGGTCAGCCGATCATAGAGTTCCTGTCCCTCGGACGTGACAATCGTACTTTCAATATCTGCGAAATATCCGTCAAACGCTTCCTTTTTCTGCTCGTAAGTATCTGTCATGTCTGCAATCAAGTCATCCGTTGAATATCCGACCGCAGCACGCAGCGAACTTCTCGTCTCAGACAATACCACCATTGCCTTACCGATATCTCCCTGTGAGAAGCCGTAATTGATTAACGCATGTTCATAGATGGATGTCATAGCAAACAATGCAATAATTCCAATAAGAGAACCTGTGCCAAGGATAACAGTCACAACGTTAAATGAATTCTGCACTCTCTGGCGTACATTCCCCTGCTTGACTTTTTTTACTTTTTCTTTTGTTTTTCCCATATTTACACCCCTTCTCAATAAACCAATCATAACGAATTTGTCGTGTGTTGCATTTACATTTATATTTATATTACTCTTTTAACCTTCAACAAACAAGTGGTATCGCTCAAATACTGTCACTTTTTTATACTATTTCTCCTGTCCCTTGACTGCACAATCAAAATCCGGGTTAAAAGCATAATAATTTTTACTGTCCAAATCTTCCTGCACCATTCTTAATGCCTCCCCAAATCTCTGGAAATGCACAATTTCCCGCTCTCTTAAGAAACGGATCGGATCCGCGACTTCCGGATCTGCGACCACACGAAGAATGTTATCGTATGTCTTTCTCGCCTTCTGCTCCGCAGCCATATCCTCCACAAGATCGGCGATCGCATCGCCGCTGCACTGGAATTCGCAGGCATTAAACGGAACGCCTCCGGCAGCCTGTGGCCATACAGCAGCGGTGTGATCGATATAATAAGGTGCAAAGCCTGCCGCTTCAAGTTCTTTGGCTGACAAGCCCCTGGTAAGCTGTCTCACAATTGCACCGATCATTTCAAGATGCGCAAGTTCTTCTGTACCGATATCGGTCAACAGTCCCGCCACACGTGGATTTGCGGCCGAGAATCGCTGCGAAAGGTAGCGCATGGATGCACCGAGCTCACCGTCCGGACCGCCATACTGACTTATGATATAAGACGCAAGCTTCGCATTCGGCGTGCTGATTTTAATCGGATACTGCAATCGTTTTTCATAACTCCACATAGATCATCTTCCCCCTTCCCAAGGCATCGGACCTTCGTTCCAGTTCCATTCGTCAGCATTACTCTCCCCAAACGCATTCAGTGGACCGTACTGCTTTTCGTATGCCATCTTCGCATTTCGATACAGCTGCGTACACTGATTAAAATAATCCAATGCTGCCTCATCATCCGGATGCGTATCAAGGTAGAGCATCATATCCACCGCACAGAACCCGAGTGTTGCAATCCATTCGTAGAGTTCCTTTTGATTCATCGGCTGCATGCTTCCTGCTCTGTTCATCTGCATCGCCCTCCCTGTCGCATCATGCATTTTCCGGTAAATGGTTTGTCGAGTTCTGGAAAAATCGTTCCGGCCTGCAAAGCCTTCTTAGGATCATACACCTTTGTAAAATTCTGCCACGGAACATAAGCCATGCCCGGTGTCTGCCAGCTGCATTCTTCCTTTTGATCCGCGGACGGGGAATGCGGCATACACGGACTCATAGGATGTGTATGATCCATTTGATTCGTCTGATTCATAAAATCCATATTCTTAAGACTTCCTAAAATAATTTTCCTTATATCATATGAGAATATGGCAAAAAGGGAACTTTTTCGCAAAACAAAAGAACCGGACAACGCCGGTTCCTCTATAATGCTGGATTGATGGATTCAATTTTGCGGATGATCGACTCAATCTGCGGACCGCAGTTACCGATGCGATCAATGTTTCTTCTCGCTTCCTTCTTCATATCAGAGATTATCTGAATCTGATACTCCATGCGGGCGCGCAGCTTCTGCCGGCGCTCGATCAGATTGTGCTTCAGTTCCACCATCTCTCTGCTGTCCACAATCGCATTGGCATGGTTGATCCACACACGGGCATCATACATGCGAAGCCGTGTCAGATACTGCACCAGCGACTTGGAATAGTAATCCAGATCATCGCTCGTCTTGCGGAATTTTTCTTTCTCACGCGCTTCATCCTGATACTGTTCAAACACATACTCCAGTTCCTGCGAATTGCGTGTATGATATTTCTCACAGGTGTAATCCACTGCATTTTTAATATTCACAAACTTGATCTTCACATGATTTTCAAGAGAGATCGCATGATTCCGGTTCACGTCTGCCCTGCGGATATCCTTTGCAGCGTCCTGATACCGTACCAGTACATAGGTTCCGGCAAGCACTGCAGCAAAAGCAGCAATGGTAAGTGGCAGCGCACGGTCAAACTGAAAATACCATGCACCTGCCAGAATCATCGCAAACACCGTTGCCGTAAGAACGAGCAGATATCTGGCAGCCCTGCCTAAATTCTTCTGTGCCTGCACGGATTCATTTCTTAGAATCGCCCACTGAAGCTTCTGTCCCTCCAAGTATGTGAGATCCTTTTTGACCGCATCCATATAGCGCTCATTGTCCCTGAGGCGCCTGATAATTCCCGGAAGATGATCCTCCTCCTCCTGCATCTGTGCAAACTGCGTCTCGGTAAGCTTTCGCTTCGTCTTCAGGAACTCATTACGCTCCCTATCAAGCTTTGCGACATGCATCGCACAATCAAGGATTGGTGCACGTTCCGCCTCCGTCAATTCCTCAATGATCTGAATATCCGTCAGATAATACGTGACCAGGTCATACTCACTGCGCGCATCCTCAAGTTCTCTTGAAGCTGCGATCATCTGCTCGCACAGATCAATGACATAACGCTTTGCCTGCGCTTCATCCGAGAGATTTAATTCTTCTACAATACTCTCGGTCTGCAGCTTGGCATACTCGCTCTGATCATAATCCTGCGCATCATATTTTTCTTTTCTTCTGCCAAATATTTTTGATAAAAACATACGCACCTATACTCTGCAGCTTCTGCGGTATTCTTCCTTCCACCGGAAAATAATATCACTGATTTCATTCTTTGCCAGCGTCTTTTCTGTTCCCTCTTTTGCCTCCGCCAGTTTCTCAAGCTGCTCCTCAAACTGCAAAAGCGCTTCCGACTTACTTGCAAGGGAAAGCTCATTTTTGATTTCCTGCATCCCCATGTCGTCAATATTGTGTTCCATCGCCTTACGCATAAAGCCCGTCTCATCATGCATACACCGGAAGCAGAGCAGACATTCCCGAAGCGACTCTCTCGACTCATTTAACCGGTAAGCCTCTTCGTAGCACTTTGCAGCCTCCTCGAACAGAAAAAGCCTTGCATATGCGGTTCCCAGATTATGCCAGATATTGCCTCGAAGCAGAGCCGAAGCCTCCTTCGCATCCGGAGAATCTAAAATTCTCTTGTATTCGTAGATTCCCGCCAGATACTTTTCCTTTTCCATCAGCTGGTCCGCACGGATCTTATTGCATTCGAAGTCCGATTTCTCCTCCATCTGCCGGATGGTCAGTACAATCTGTTGCATCTCTTTCATCGTGCAGTAACCGTTCTGTTCTAAGATTGCCAGCACAAAATCGGAAAGCAGTCGCTTCCCGCGCATAATATCACGCAGCTGCTCTGCTAACTTATAGAGTCCCATCTGTTTTTCGACCCACGTACACAATTCCTCACTCATAAAAGAATTGTCCAGAAGAAATGTGTTCTCCATAATGTAATAACACAATTCCTCCATGGAATAGAGATTCATCCCTATCCCTTCCACATAGTAAGGAAGTGCCGCGATCGGTTCATGACAATATAATAACTCACCCATAACAACCTCTACATAACCATCGTATATTTCCAGACCTTATCGGTTCCCCTGAAAAATTCACCGAATCCGAGATCCCTGATCTCGATCGCAATCTTATCATCCGCAATCGGTGTCGCCACAATGCGCACTCTCGTCGTGCGATCCGGTCTGCGGGCAAGATCGGTAAGTTCGAGTGTCTCGATCTTCGCCTCTCTACTGTTCGGCAGCTGCTTCCAGAAATCAATCTCCGGACTTCCGGACAGGATCACTTCACATTCGCCCTTCGTCTCAAACCAGTTTCTTCCGGCACTGATCAGATTAAAAAATGCGACCTTGCCTTTGTCCTTCACCTTAAGACTCAGATTGAACTTCATCTCATTCTCGCCCATGTAGATATATGGCCAGTCCTCCGTATCCCGCACGGCTGCCGCATAACATGCCCCCTTGGAAAAGAGATTCTTTCCCATGAACGCCCTGCGCCCACGGCACATCGTGTTGAGCGAATTCTTCATCCAGCCACCATCAAATCCGTCTCCAACCAGATAAACCGTAGAGATGATCCGGTTTTCAAACGCCTTGTTCATAATATCGGAAAACGCACTGTCCCTGTCTCCCCGAAGCGTATACCGGGAAGACTCATGAATCGATACCACCTGCGGTGTCGTGCGCATATCGCGCCTTAGATCATAGGAATACAGACTGTTCTCCTCGCAGGAAAACAAAAACACATCATGCAGCCATAAGGATTCCTGCTGACTCAGCGAAAAATAGTAGAAGCTTTCCTTGTGATCCACGACCATAAAACGATCAGCCGTCAATTCCAGACGACTTGCCACCTTCCAGAACACTTCCATATTCTCTCTCGTCAGACGATCCACCGTAATGGTCAGCCTCTTCACACTCCGCCCATTGCCAAGCTTAAGGGGAAGCTCCATCACTTTTTTCAAGAATAACGCGAGCAGATCAACCGCTTCGTAATTCTCGCCTCCAACACCGATCACCTCTCCTGCGACCGCACGCCGCAGCAGGGAATCCACACAGATGACCTCGCTGGTCTTCGCCATCTTCTGCGCCTCGTCTCCGTAATACCACATCCCGACATTCTTGCGTCGCGCAAGCAGCGTCGGGATATGGTAATTTTCGCTTCCGGCGATCAGGCTCACCGTCTCCGGCTCACTCATATTCAGTTCATAAAAGCTTACCATGGCATACGAATCACTGAGATCGATGCCAAGATAATATGGATTCTCCATCGTCATTCCTCTTTATATAAGCTTGAATACTTTCTTTGTAACCTCATCAAATCCGGCATACTGTTTCATATTATGGTAGAGCGATTTCTCGTCCTGCAACGTCTCCGACATCAGCATCTCATTCAGCAGATGATACCGGCTCTCATCCTTCTGCGAGTACACATCCGTGCTTGTGAGCCGGCTCGACTGCGTTACCTCCACCTGATTACCGTACTCTTCCGTAATATAATATTGCACCATCTCTCCGAAAAACAAAACGAACTGCTTCACAAAGATACCGTCATACACATCCGGCATATCTTCCTTCACAAAATTCTCTCCGTCCTCATCCCTGCTGTAATGAAGCACCACATGCTTCTTCGGGTTGGTACGGTATTCCAGAAAGACTTTGTCATAGAGATGATACTTGTGCACAAGCCTCTTATCTAACTTCTTGTAAAAGGCGAAGTTCATATTCCGGCACGTATATTCTGCGAGCAGTGCATCTTCCATCTCATACTGCTTTTCGTCCGGCTGGCTCACCTGTGCAAGTGACTTCAAAAGTGCCAGACAACAGGCATCATTTAACTCCATATGATGCTCATAACGATCTGTGATGACAAGCAGTGCATCCTCACTAAGCGGCGTATCCTGCACAAAATAAGCATGTGCGCGCGCGCTGATATAAGCAAGTATGACAAGATCTCTTCCATCTCCCTCATAATAGTGGGCAAACACATTTTCAACCGTCGTCAGATCCTCCTGCGCATATAGCATCTGCACAAGAATCCTCTCCTCCAGTTCAAAGGTCGGTATCTCAAACTCTCTCGCTGCTCTCCAGAGTCTGAGCATCATCTGCGACGGACCATTATAGAACCGGCACAGATAATCCAGGATCGAGTCATTATATTTCTTGTTTGCAAAAGTATTGGCAGCAAGAAGCAGCACCTTCTCATCCGCTTCCTCTTCCTCTGCAAGCTGACGGATCTTATAGCTTGCAAGTGTCACCTTGGCCGCCATACCAAACTGATCCATTCCGTAAAGTTCCATGCAGGAATATGCCTGATCATACATGCGGTTCTCCACAAGCATCTCCATCATATACTGACGTACCGCCTGTGGCATCGTCTCGTAATTTGCCTGCTTCAGATAATCCGTCACAAAAGCCTGTGGCTCCTTCGTCTGGTAGTACCGCAGAATTTCCTGTGCCATATCCGCCTGATACGTGGCATCTAATTCCTTTGCGAACAAAATTCTCGTAAAATATTTTTCATCCTCATTACCGTACGTCAGGTAATTTGGCTTTTTTTCAAAATAAGAGATAATGTAAGACAGTTCATCCGGCGCAAGCGGCATACATTTGTCCAGATAATTCTCTGTCTTCATCAGATTCTCCAGACGATAGGAAACACTGCTGACGTACCGCCGCCCCTTCTCATCCTCGAACAATATCACATACTGATCCGAATACAGCTGGAAATACGCAGCCTGCTCCACGATTGGAACGATCTGCGGCTCCTTCAGCTGCTTCTGATAGATGATTGCCCGGACCATCTTCTGATCAAACACGATCAGCTTGCGTGTAAACAGAATACGAGCAAGACAATGCGCCAGTTCCTCATTGACCAGTCCAAGATCCAGCATATCCTCATAGAGCACCGCCAGATTATCATCCATATGCTCCTGTTCAACCTGTTCCATCGCAAAATGCCCCATCGTCCGCTGATACTTTGCGTAAGTCTCCGGATCCGATTTGCGGGATGCGATAATGTTATTGTAAAGGATTGCCATCTTGCGGTACGGCAGATTGCTGTCATACTGGAAGTACATCTGGATGATCTTCGGTACATGCCCGATCGCACGCTCATCCAAAGACAACAGATACGCCTCATACAGACTCGTAATGCGCAGTTCCAGTTCGATTCCCATCTCAAACCAGTTGTGATAACGCACATCAAACTTCTGTGCACGGATCAGATAACTGCATATGAAACCAACATTTTCCGGTCTTGGATCGATTTCATATGCTGTGCAGAGTAATTGATAGACGGTCTCATCAAATCCGGCATTCGGCTGCGCCACAGCAAAAATTTGTGCGGCAAGATCCGGATTTAACGCCTGATGGCGAATTGCCCAACGCAGAATACGGATTTCAAAACTGCCAAGCTTCGTAAGCAGATATGGATCCTGCCAGATCAGATAGTAAGCTTCGATGTACAGATACGGCGATGCACAACCGTCCATCACCCAATGCTCGATCGCTTTGAGCTTATGTGCACTGTTGTTGTAATAATCTTCTTCCAGGAAGGATAATACCCAGAAAAGTAATGCAGAATCCGGATTTTCATGGAAAATCACCTCAATCTCATGCGTCATTCGATCCACATAAGAAGGTTCCCTCTCCATCAGTGTCATAATGTACAGATAATAGCCCCACTCCGGTGCATGACGGTCCGCCCAGTCTCGCTTGAACGCATCCAGGATCCATTCCGCCTCCTGCCTCTGCCTGTTGATTACCAAAGCCTGCGCCTTCATGAGCACATACATCGGCTCATCCGGTATGATCGCATGCAGATGATTTAAGATTTCAACCGTCTCATTCGCCCACACTCCGGTCACGATCTTCTTCAGGCGGTATGCCTGGTACAATTCCATGATACCGGCTTTGCACTCTTTAATTTCTGCACGAAGGGATTGCTTCTTTTCTTCCGGTTTCGTTCCCTTGTACGCATAGATTTCCAGCTCATGTGTTTCATAGATGGAAGTCACTGTAATACGTGCATAATTGTTGCCCGCATGCATCTTGTCATAGTCGATCAGATACTTAAGCGTATAAGCGCTTCCCAGGAAATCCTCTGTCGTAATCTTTTTATCCGACAACCGGATGAAATCCGCATCCGTACGGATATGAAGCTCCAGATAGCCCCACTCATCCTTCCTGATTTCCACAGACTGCTGGATTGTCTCCTCCACCTGATCCAGTCTACACTCCGACTGATCCAGCGTGAATCCGATCCTGTTCTTCTTGCGGATTCCGATCAGGAACTCTTCCATATTCTGCGGCGAAGGCTTCGCACCGAGAATTCCCCGATAGATCAGATTCTCTTTGACTTCCTTTGCCTTGATGACATTGACAAAACTCTTATGATAAAAAAGCTGATAGGCTTCGCTCCAATGATCTCTTGCAAGGCAGGTAAAATCATACAGATTGCGCACCGGACCAATCGAACTCTCCGCGTACAGCTTCGTTACAGACACACAAAAAGAAAGGCTGTACACACTCTGATTGCAGACAATCACAAAGTCACCCTTCTCTTCCTGACCTTCTACCAGGCCCTTGCTATAAAATTGATACCGAATCCGTACTTCTTCGCCTTCAAACTGCGGAGTCAGACACTCCATTCTCGGGCTCGTAGAGTACACCACGCCGCGCGCCGGCACATGGTTTGTGCTGGTAATCGTAAAATTACCAGTGTACTCCTGTCCCTCGATCACCTGAATGCTTAATTCTTCTTCCGGGAGTGAAAGCGACGGTTTCTCGTATTCGAACTTGCCTCTGGCTATCTGCCTGATTCGTTTACGCACAGCCGCACCTACTTTATCTAATGAATATCACCATTATAGTCGATTCTACCGCGCCTTGCAACTGCGAATACCACTGATTTTCGCGTAGATCCACTCGACAGCAGCACTCAGATAGCGCAGCGCCGGCTCCGTAATGATCGCGAATACAATCATCAGCATCGCGCACTGTTTCGAGATACTTGTAATTGCAAAGAATTTGCTGACAAAAAGCATGCAGAACAACCAGCCGGCGATCACACCGATCATCATGATAATGTGTCCCACGTTCATCGGCTTTGCAATGCGATACAGGATCATAAAACCTACAATGGCAACGAGGATCGTGCAGGAAGTTGACAGACAATCCAGATCCACCGAGAATTCTCTACAGAAGATAACCAGCCCGCTCACCACGATAAAATCCGTCAGTCCTGCCGGAAGTGCCTTGACCAGCACATTCGTCAGGAAATGACCGCGGATAGGATTCTTATTCGGCTCCAAAGCCAGAATAAACGAAGGAATTCCGATCGTAAACATACTGATCAGTGAAACCTGTGTCGGCTCAAGAGGATAATCCAATAACAGAAAGACTGAGAAAACAGCAAGCAGCATTGAGAAAATATTCTTTACAATATATAGTGCTGCCGTCCGCTCAATATTGTTAACCACGCGGCGCCCTTCTGCCACAACGGATGGCATACGCGAGAAATCGGAATCAAGAAGTACCAGCTGCGATACGTTCGAAGCAGCATCACTTCCGGATGCCATCGCCACGCTGCAATCCGCATCTTTTAATGCCAATACATCATTGACACCATCTCCGGTCATTGCAACGGTTTTCTTATGTGCCTTAAGTGCCTGCACCAGCATACGTTTCTGGTTCGGAGTCACACGTCCGAATACCGTATATTCTTCGACAGCATTATAATAATCGCTCTTTGTCTTTAAAACAGATGCATCCACATACCGTTCTGCATTGGCGATTCCGGCCTCCTTTGCAATGACCGATACCGTAAGCGGATTATCTCCGGAAATCACCTTAATTTCCACTTCATTTTCCGCGAAATAAGTAAATGTCTCCTTTGCACCTTTTCGGATTGGATTGGCAAGCATAACAAATCCCATTGGGACAACCGGTTCCGTCAAAGGTTTCTTGGTCAACGTTCCCTCATACTCTCCGAACACAAGCACACGGTAGCCTTTACTGCTATACTCTGCAATCTGCTCCTGATATTCTTCAAACTGGCTGCGCAGCACGAATTCCGGAGCTCCGATCACATAACTTTTTCCGTCTTCCATGATTGCACCGGAGAATTTGGTCTCGGATGAAAAGGAAAACACTTCTTTTGCATGCATTCCACCGTTTTCCGTAAAATGTGCCTGTAATGCTTCCATTGTTGCGTTATCCCTGTTCTGCGCATGTACGACATCCGCCAGAATCTTCGTCGTAGCATCTTCATCCACACCATCAAGCAGCTCGACCTCATACACATGCATTCCCGGTTCCGTGATTGTTCCGGTTTTATCCACACACAGCACATTGACACGTGCCAGTGTCTCGATGCATTTCATATCGTGGATCAATACTTTCTTCTGCGCCAGACGCACGGAAGATACCGCCATCGCAACACTGGATAACAGATACAGTCCTTCCGGGATCATACCGATGATGGCGGCAACCATTCCGGTAATGCTATCATGAAGTGTGCCCTCGTTATAAATAAAAGACTGCACAAACAAGGCGATCCCGATCGGAATGATAATAATTCCCATAACCATGATCAGATAGTTGAGGGAACGGATCATCTCGGACTGCTCACCTTTCTTGCTTTTTGTTGCCTGTAATGTCAATTTGGAAATATAAGAATCTTTGCCGACTTTCTCAAGGCGCGCATACGCCTTTCCTGACACGACAAAACTTCCGGAAAGCAGCTGGTCGCCCGCTCTCTTTGTGATCTCATCCGACTCACCCGTGATCAGCGATTCATTCACCTGAAGTTCCCCGTCAATTACCTTAGCATCTGCAGGAATCTGGCTTCCGGCAGTAAACTCAACGACATCATCAAGTACCAGCTTATCTGCAGGAATCTTCGCCTTTTTCCCATCACGAATAACCACGCTCTGTGGCGCATTCAAAATAGAAAGCTTATCCAGTACCTTCTTCGAATGTACCTCCTGAATGATACCGATACATGTATTTGCAACAATGATCGGCAGGAAAAGCATATCGCGCCACGCACCGACAATCGATAGCAATACTGCGATAACCGCAAACACTAAGTTAAAGTACGTAAACACATTCGACTTCACAATGTCCGATACCGACATCGTGGACGATTCTACTTTATAATTATCCGCATGACACGCAAAACGTTCCTTTACCTGCTCCGCAGAAAGTCCCACGCCCGGTTCTGCCTGCACGCGTGTAAGCGGCATTCTCTGCTCCATTTCCATCTCTGTATGATTTCCCATATTACTTTCCACTTCCTATGTATTTTCTGTTATTATACCCCCTTTTTAATCAAAATTCGCTCTTTTTACAAATTGTTCCCAAAACTTTTATAATTTCTGCAAATTCGGGTTGCCGTGATCGGATAGGCTTTCTAAAACGGACAATACCGGATTTAAATAAGATAAAGTTCGAAAATTAGCAGTAGTTATTCATAAACTTACGGACTTTGAACGATACCGACTTTCTCTCAGCTTTTTCTGCGAGTTAACTCCTGCAACGATTTTGGATAGTTTTTCATCACACGAAACATGAATGCAATTATCCGAAACAATGGAACGCAGGAGCAGTCGCAGAAAAGAGCTTCGATAAAGTGTACCGTCCAAAGTCCTGTAGATTGGATAAATTTTACTGCTAATTTTCTTTTTTATTCTTTGAATCCGGTATCTATTTGTTTAAGAAATGCTTATCTGATGCACGCCAAAAATTTGCCACATAGTAATTAGGCAAATAATTGACGCGCGGTGTTATTTTACAAATAATAAATGTAAGATTTCGCCGCGCGTGATTTTCTACCTATATTCCGTTTCCGTCGAATGCATTGTCTTCCACATACGCCATCATTGTATTGTTTCTCCATGCATGTGCCAAAAGCAGCAGTATAAAACCAGCGCCAATGAACCATGCATTTTTCAATACGATTCCGACAAGTAAAACTCCTGCGATACCGATGCCGATCAAAATCATGATTACACGGTGTTCTTTGAGCCATTTATTTTTGTAGAAATCAATTCTGTCTTTTAATGTGAAGCTGCTTGTTTTAACCGTCTGCTTTAAGTTTTCTTCCGCCGCCTGTCTGTATTCTGCCTCTGAAAGACTCTTTCCGCTTAACAATTCATTGATACTTACACCAAACAACTCACTCATCGCAAGAAGCGCCTCCGCCGGTGGCAGATAGGTGCCGGTCTCCCATCTGGATACAGTCTTGTTGGTCACTCCCAGTTTTTCACCAAGCTGTTCCTGCGTAAGTTTTTGTTTTTTTCTGAGTTCCGCTATAAAATTTC
>ERZ1026862.1032-NODE-1032-length-17731-cov-6.113148_pt1 | contig 17731 bp, 10 predicted proteins | sample MGYA00380161_ERZ1026862 | MGnify/ENA primary metagenome ERZ1026862 (study PRJEB33269, sample SAMEA4719797) | human gut metagenome | biome: human-associated habitat; feature: organic feature; material: feces | place: Cameroon | collected 2013-10 ... | reverse complement strand
GCCGAGATTATCGAGAACCCTATCGTTTCCAACCTCAAGGAGGGTATGACAGTGCTCGAGTACTTCATCTCTACCCACGGTGCACGTAAGGGTCTTGCCGATACCGCCCTCAAGACTGCCGATGCGGGTTACCTTACCCGTAGGCTTGTCGATGTATCACATGATGTGATTATCAATGAGGAGGATTGCGGTACTCTCAGAGGTCTTATCGCGACTGCCATCAAGAATAAGGATGAGGTTGTCGAGTCTCTCGGTGAGAGAATTCTCGGTAGAACATCTGTCCATGATATCTTCAACCCTATCACTGGTGAGCTTATCATCAAGGCCGGTGAGGAAATCCGTGAGGCTACGGCCAATCTCATTGACTCACTCCCTATCGAGCAGGTTGAAATCCGTTCAGTGCTTACCTGCGAATCCCGCAAGGGTGTCTGCGCGAAGTGTTACGGACGTAACCTTGCAACAAGCCGCATGGTCGAGAAAGGTGAGGTTGTCGGCGTAATCGCAGCACAGTCTATCGGTGAGCCTGGTACCCAGCTTACGCTCCGTACCTTCCACGTCGGTGGTACTGCGTCAAGTACTGCAGCTGACTCATCTATCGAGTCCAAGTACAATGGTAAACTCCAGTTCGAGGAACTCAGAACTCTCCAGAGAGTTTCTGATGACGGTTCAGTTCAGGATGTTGTTGTCAGCCGTATGACTGAACTCAAGATCATTGACGAGAATACCGGAATTACCTTCTCTACATACGATGTGCCTTACGGTTCTATCCTCTACAAGAAGGATGGCGATGCCGTCCAGAAGGGAGACCTCATCTGCGAATGGGATCCGTACAACGCTATCACCATCGTAGAAACTTCAGGTACTGTGCGTTACGAGAGCATGGTTGCCGGCAGTACATACCGTGAGGAGTCTGCTGACGAGTTCTCAAACAACAAGGACAAGGTCATCATCGAGTCTCGTGACAAGACGAAGAACCCTTCTATCTATATCGTTGATGAGAACGGCGAGTCACTCAAGCAGTACAACCTCCCTGTAGGTGCCCACATCCCGGTATCTGACGGACAGCAGGTCAAGGTCGGTGACATCATCATGAAGATTCCTCGTGCTATCGGTAAGTCAAACGATATTACCGGAGGTCTTCCTCGAGTTACCGAACTCTTCGAAGCCAGGACTCCATCCAGCCCAGCTACCATTTCCGAGCTCAACGGTGAGGTTCACATGGGCAAGATTACCAGAGGTAACCGTGAGATCTTCGTCCGCAACAAGTCAGGCATCGAGAAGAAGTACCTTGTACCTCTCTCCAAGCAGATCCTTGTTCAGGAGAACGACTACGTGAGAGCCGGTTCAAGACTTTCTGACGGTGGTATCTCTCCTACAGATATCCTCAATGTGCTCGGTCCTGTAAAGGCTCAGGAGTATATTGTGAATGAGGTTCAGGCGGTTTACCGTCTCCAGGGTGTGAAGATCAATGACAAGCATTTCGAAATCATCGTAAGACAGATGATGAGAAAGGTACAGATCATTTCTCCGGGCGATACCGAATTCCTTCAGGAGGAGCTCGTGGACAAGTGGAGATTTATGGATGCCAATGATGCAATCTATGGAAAGCGCTACATCATCGATGCCGGCGATTCCCAGAGATTCAAGAAGGGCGACATCATCTTCGAACGAGAGTTCCATAATGAGAATGAGTCACTTGCAAGACAGAATCTGAAACTCATGGTTGTCCGTGATGCAAGACCTGCAACTGCAAGTCAGGTTCTTCAGGGTATCACAAGAGCTGCCCTTAAGACTGACAGTTTCATTTCAGCTGCATCATTCCAGGAGACTACCAAGGTCCTCAGCGAGGCTGCAATCCGCGCCCGTGTCGATGACCTCGAAGGTCTTAAAGAGAATGTCATCTGCGGTCACCTTATCCCAGCCGGTACAGGCCAGAAGGATTTCCAGGATATCGTAGTCAGCAGCAAGGAAGACTACCTCAAAGAGATGAACGACCTTTAGCGGTCACTACATCACAGCATAATTTGCCGGACGGTGATTCATTCATCGCCCGGCTTTTTTATGACTTGAAATTGTGAGGATTTCTGGATAATTGTTATTTTTGTTCTGAAAATCAGCATGAAAGTATTGCGTATCTCACATTTCTCCTGAAGCAGTCTTTGTTTTGTAAAGAATGATGTGTTGTAAATGGTTCTGTAAACTCGTAGGTAGGTTATGAGAAAATTGTTTGGATTCTTCTTATTGACTATTGCAGTTCTTCTGGGCGGTTCGTGTTCACGACGGTACCAGGAATTGGATATGGTGGAGAGCCTTGTCGAGTCTGCTCCGGAACTTGCAATCAAGAAGTTGGACAGCCTGGGTCTTACTGGCCATCTCGGTTTGTCATATAGAGCCAGATATGCGGTATTGTATGCGATGGCTTTGGATAAGCAAAGTGTGGATGACGGAACGTTTCTTCCGGAAATAAGAAAATATGAAGATTATTTTGAAAGGCATGGCACAAGAAGAGACCGCATTCTTTTTCATTTTTATTATGGCGACCAGCTGCAGGATTCCCTTAAATATGAAGAGTCTGCAGTTCAGTTCATGCGTGCGTTGAAACTTGCTGATGATGCAGAAGACTGGTTCTTTTGCGGAATGTCATGCAGAAGCATAGCAGACTTGTATGCGTTGACATATAACAGTCCGGAAAGTGCATCGTATTATTCACAGGCATGTGATTATTTTCGGAAGGCTGGCAAGAAAGAGCATCTTGATTTTGCAGAACTTCAGTTTGCATCCGCTCTCATGAATTGCGGAAGATTTTCGGAGGCTGACGAGCATATCCGAACTGTTCTGGCAGAGGCAAGACTGGAGAAGAATTCTTTATTGCTTGTGGAAGCGTTGAGAGTAAGTGCATATTATCAGCTCATGAGCGGGATGGGGAATTCTGACGGCATTATTTCCATATGTGATGATATCATTGGTTGTGGTGCGGATCTTGACAGCTATGATTATGCCGGACTGGCTAAAGCCTATAAACAGAAAGGGCTGGTTGACAAGGCACGTGCCTGTCTGGATTCGTCCTATGCACGGTGCTTGGATTCTAGAGCATATATGTATTCTTTGAATGCTGAGAAATCTGTTTTGGAAGATACTGGAAATATCACAAGACGTTTAGCTGTATCTGAACAGTTGCTTGAACTTGAGGAGACACTGACAGTGAAAGCTTTGGAATCGTCAACTGTAAGAGTCCAGAAAAAATACTATGAAGATGTTGCCAGGCTTGAAAAAATTAAAAGAGAAAAGACGGTTATCATATATACCTTTTCTATTGTAGTTCTTGTTCTTCTGATTGTTTTGATTGTTGTTCTTTTTGTCAGGTATTCCCGACGGAAAAGAATTTCTTACGAAATGAAGATGCTGGAAGCTGTCCGTTCAGTCAATGAAATCCGTGAAAAGATTGCCTCGCTTCAAAAAGTGGATGCAGGGCGGTCGATGGATTTGATTTTCTTGGCCAGGATGATAGATGACATGCTGAAAAAACAATATTCATTGAACCGGAATTCATTGACATTGATTCAACCTTATGCCGAAATCATTGACAAACTTCGGAATGATGATGACTGCCGTAAGCGGATTTCTTCCGCTGCGGATGCTGTTTCGGCGAATAGTGTGTCGAAATTGACTGCGGCATGTCCGACAATTAAGGTTTCTGATGTGTTGCTATTTTCTCTGTTGGTACTTGGATTCTCTTATAAATCCATAAGTGTAATTATGGATGAGGGAGAACCTAAACTGTATAATCGTGCGAAACGTTTACGGGAAAAGATTATGGCCTCCGGAAGTCCAGATACCGATGCTATTTTGTCTGCAATTCCGAAACGATAACCATTTTTAGAGTTTTGGTAAATATCCTGATCTTCGAATATCCATAACGAGATGTTGTAGGAAGCATTGATAGAAAAATTTTTCTATCAATGCTGATATTCAGGCTTTTACAGATGCTTTCGATATGAAACTTTTTCCGTTCGGTTCTTGTGTATGATGTGAAAACAGTGTACTTTCGAAACAGAAAATTTTAACGATATGGCTAAAATTAAATTATTCACTTATGTCTTGCCGATGGTTATTGCCGTCAGCATCTGTTCTGTCAATTCATTTGCTCAATCATAAAAGACGGAGATTCCCATAAAGGTTGAATAAATGAAAAAATTCTCAGGTATGGACAAAAGGTTTGCAATAAGATTACTTGCATGTTTGTGCCTGTTTGTGACGGCTCTTTCCTGCACGAATCAGCCAGAGAAAGGGTCTGTCATAGGGACCATAGATTTGGGTAATCTTCATGAGAGAACGTTCAGCTGGGAGACATTGCTCGGAGAGAATCTGAAAGTGATTGAACTTCAGGATACGTCGAAAGAGTATTCTTTTATGGAAGTCTCAAAACTTGTATGTTGGAAGGACAGGATTTATATCTCTGACTGGAAAACTCGCCGGATAATCATTTTCGGTCAGGACGGTCAGCCGGTGTCTGTCCTCAATAGACGCGGGCGCGGTTCTGAAGAGTATCTGCAGGTCTCGGATTTCGATGTGGATGATGAAGGTGGAATATGGGTTCTTGACGGACAGAAAGATGTCATTGTCCATTATTCTTCTGAAGGGAAGTTCTTGTCTCAGAGCAAGACGGGAGAATGTCAGTATTCGTATATTTCGTTCGATGCAGGCCAACTCCTTCTCGGTGTCGCATTGTGGGACAAGACGGAAAACGGCGATTTTGAGGCGGTTCTTACGGATACCAGCCTGAACGTGCTTTCCCGTCATGGAAAAAAACTTGATGTTTATGATCCTGAGTTCGAGTTCCCGAATGTCGGTTTTTCAAAAGTCGGGAAATCCATTATGCTGAACATGCCGATAGATGACTATGTAAGTGTGTTCGAAGACAAGAAATATAAAGGAGATTATTTTTTTGATTTCGGTGGAAAGAGGGTTCCTGATGAAATCAGGAAAGCTGTCATGCCGAATATGAAAAATATCGTGAAGTATTCATTTCTTGTGAATTGTTCTGCTGTTGTAGGCGATGTCGCTTTCGGAACAATGATGGATTGCGGAACACCGGTTGATTTTATCGTCGACATGAAAAAGAAGGAAATATACAAACAGCCTGTTGAGGGTGGAAAATACCATCTGGTTTCCATATCCGGTGATAAAATCATTCTTTCAGGTATAGATGAGGATTCCGAACATGATGTCATAGCCGTAGCACCTGTTGGCTCTATGCGTGGCAATCTGGACAAGTAGTTGTATCTCTGCACTCTACATATTTGCGGTGGAGTGCAGTCTTTAATGAAATCCTGGAAATATGTGAAAGATATAAATCGAACTAAAAATGAAGAAAAAATTGATTGTGTCCGCAGGCATGGTGATAGTTGCCGCTGTAGCACTTTGTATTCAGGTTTCGAAAGAGAGTGTAGTGTCAAACGAACTTTTCGAGGAAAATGTTGAAGCTTTGACTAGGGTTGAGAATGATTATCAGGAAAAAGAATGGATAGTCTATGAACATGGTAATGGGGATTTTAATTGTACTAAAGGTGGTACAAGAAGTTGCTGATTCCATATGTTTCTGTTTGTAAAAAAGATATTATGTTTTCCTATATGAATCTTTTTAAAACAGTTCTGATATTTTTTTCAGTCATCGCCGCAGTTTCATGTGGAACTGCTGGCGGTGATGTTGAGGTTTCAGAACTGGATGCTTCTGAGTTGTGCCGTATGCAGCAGGCGGACAACCCGATACGTGAACTGTACAGCATGGCTGTCCAGAATGACTCTACAGTTCTTCTGTCAACGGACAGGGAAGTGTTGAGGTATTCTTTTGAAGGGAGGAGATTGAAGAATCTAGGCAACAAAGGCCGTGCTGCCGACGAGTATAATATGCCGATGAAAGTCCGTGTCGACGGTGACCGTATCTTTGTGTGGGATGCCATGAACCTGAAGTTCATGCAGTATGATGCATCTGGCAGTTTCATCGGAGAATCCAGCTATACGTCAGCGATTAAGGACTTCCATCCTTATGGGAATAAGATTGTCATCTATACTGCTGGTGCAAGGGAACAGAACATCATTGACATTTATGATATTGCCGAAGGTGCGGTCGTGAAGTCATTGACAAATTCGTCTTCAGTGCAGCGCGTGTTCAATTCATCTGGAGTGTATCCCATGTGCATAAAAGATGGGATGCTCTATTATATGCCGTGCTGTGAGATGGATGTGTATGGCTTCAATCTGGAAACGGGTGAAGATGCGGGGTGTCTGTTCCATATAGAATCATCTTCTTTCAAGTCTGGTGAAATTGATGATGTTGAGGCGTTGCTTTCAAACAGGAAGAAACTGTCCGGATTCTATGATGAAGTTTCATCGGTACTCATGATTATGTCGGTCGGGAATAGGTTCAAGGTGCTGACTTGTGAGGGCGAATTCTACAGGGAATCTGGCATCCGGAAAAATGACAGACGTTATTACTCGCTCTATGAGGTTGACCGTAAGGGGAAAGTCATGGACAAGCGCAGTTTTCCATATGATACTTTTGAAAGCAGATCCACAGTGGATGTTTTCAATGGAAAGCTATACTTCCTGAAGAAGACGCTTGATATGGCGGGCGGTGAGGAGAGCCATAGTTTATGTGTATATGAGTAGGTAAGCGGTGGTTCGTACGGGAGATGAGGCTCGGCGGAACGGATTCGGAGTGGCATTTGGTACGGGATATGGACTCCAGCGGTACGGAAGGGCTTTGGAAGGGAACTTGGTACGGGAGAAAGTCCCCAGCGGTACGGAACACTTCGGCGGAGCATGGTTGTACTCGGAATTCAGAACGGAATGTGTAGACACGGAAAAAAGATTATGAAACGGTTGGTGGAAATATTGGTGCTTGTGCTGCTGGCGATGCCGGCAGCAGAGGCGCGGCGGATGACTATGGCAGAAGTGATCGAGGCTGCGCGGATGCAGTCTGTCGCAGCGCTTGAGGCGCGCCATGCCTTCATCTCCGATTACTGGGCGTGGCGCTCATACAAGGCCAGCAGGCTGCCGTCACTGCATTTCTACGGAGACATCATGAACTATAACCGCTCGCTCGTCCTGCTGCAGAACTACGAGGACGGTACGCTCCGCTATGCAAGTACGAACAACCTCCAGAACAGCCTCGGCCTCCGCATACGTCAGAACGTAACGTTCACAGGCGGTGTGCTGACAGCCTATTCGGACCTGTCCAGAATCGACCAGTTCGGCATGGACAGAAGCCTGTCATGGTACTCTCAGCCTGTTACGCTTTCATATACGCAGCCTCTGTTCGCCTACAATCAGTTCAAATGGGACAAGCTCATCGAACCGAAGGAATATGAAAAAGGCCGCAGGACGTATGTCGAGGCCATGGAGCAGATAACGATAGAAGCAGTGAAGGCATATAGCGACCTGATTTTGGCACGCACAGACAACGAGATAGCCAGGACGAACTACGAGAATACAGTCCGGATGCATGACGTGGCACGCGAACGCCTGTCGCTCGGGAGTGTCACCAGAGATGAATATCTGCAGCTGGAACTCCGTATGCTGAATGACAGCATCTCCATGAACGAGACGATGGTGGCGGTACGTGACGCGCAGATGAACATCAACTCGCTCCTCGGCTATGACGAATCCGTGGAAATCGACCCGGAACTTCCAGACGAACTTCCAGACCTGGAACTGGACTACGAGATGGTGCTGTCGCGCTCCCTGGAGAACTCGAAGTTCGACCTCGAGAACGAGATAAACATATTGAACGCGCAGGCGGCTGTCGCCAAGGCCAAGGCGGACAGGGGCATATCAATGACTTTGAACGCACGCTTTGGTCTTTCGAATACGGCGCCTAAGATGGAAGGAGCATACAGGAATCCGCTTGACCAGGAAGTCGCTGGACTCACATTCAGCGTCCCTGTTTTCGACTGGGGACTTGGACGTGGGAAAGTCCAGAAGGCCAAGGCTGCCGAGGCTGTCGTCCGGGCGCAGGTGCAACAGTCCGAAAACGACTACCGCAGAAGCATCTACACGTCAGTCGGACAGTTCAACAACCAGAGGCGGCAATGCGAAGTGTCTAGACGTGCCAAGGAAATATCGGAGGAGCGGTACTCGCTGATGATGGACAAGTTCCGCGAGGGCAATGCCAGCGTGACGGACCTGAATACGGCGCAGTCAGAGAAAGATGCCGCCCTGCAGAAATATGTCTCGGATGTAAGCAATTACTGGACATTCTATTATAAGCTCAGACAGTATGCCCTTTATGATTTTATGTCAGGAAAAGACATAGATGTCGATCCTGAAGAAATGGTGGAAAAGTAAAAAGACAGTGACAATGGGAAAACTCGGATATTGTTTCGTGGTGGTGGCGGCAGCATTGGCCGCAGGCTGCAAAGGCGGAGGAACTGCATTGAAGGAGGGAAAGCTGGAATACGCTCCCGAGGTGAATACGGTGGAGGTGATGACATTGGAAAGAACGGATTTCCCGAGGCAGATCCTCTCCAACGGCAAGGTGTCCGCGTCTTCGCGGGCTGTGCTTAAATTCGGGACTTCCGGAGCTGTCAAGGTGCTGAACGTCAGGAACGGACAGCACGTTTCCGCAGGGCAGGTGCTTGCGGAACTCGACCGGCCTGATCTGGAGCTGGCTGTGGAATCGTCACGTCTGGCTCTGGACAAGGCGCGGCTGGAACTGTATGATATCCTGGCTGGACAGGGCTATGCCGCGAGAGACACGACATCAGTGCCTAGTGAGGTTCTGGACATGGCGAAGATGCGTTCCGGGTATTCGAATGCGGAAAATGCTCTGGAAAGCGCAAGGTATTCGCTTTCTGGCACTGTCCTGAAAGCCCCGTTCGGAGGTGTGGTGGCCGACCTGAAGGTGAAGCGGTACGACCAGGCATCGCAGGACGCTTTCTGTACTTTGCTGGACGACAATGCTTTGGATGTGGATTTCATTGTGACGGAATCCGAATACCTGTTCATAACCTCAGGTCTTGACGTGAAAGTGTCTCCTTTTTCCGGCGCGTCAGGCGTCTTCTCCGGGAAAATCACCGAAATAAACCCTGTAGTGGACAAGAACGGACAGATTTCCGTGCGCGCAAGAGTGAATGAGGCGCACGGGCTGCTGGACGGCATGAACGTGAAAGTGACCGTGGAGAAGACCGTTCCCGGACAGCTGGTCGTGCCGCGCAGTGCTGTGGTGATAAGGGACAACATGGATGTACTGTTCACATTGCAGCCGGACAGCACCGCACGCTGGGTCTATGTGGATATTCTCGCCTCGAACCGCGACTCGTTTGCAGTCGGGCCGGACAAGGACAGGGGAGCGAAGCTTTCCGAAGGGGATAAAGTCATAATATCGTCGAACCTGAACCTTGCGGACGGCTCTGAAGTCCGCCTGAAGAAGTAGCCTATGCTTAAGAAACTGCTTGACAGGCCGGTAGCCGTGACGATGGCCGTGCTCGTGGTTGCAGTCCTCGGCATGGTCAGCATGAGGCTTCTGCCCGTGTCCCTCATACCAGACGTGGACATCCCGTACGTTACCGTGCAGGTGTCCGCTCCAGACATGTCTGCCAGAGAAATCGACGGAAGCGTGCTGAAGCCTCTGCGCCAGCAGCTCATGCAGATTAACGGGCTGTCGGACATGGTCTGCCGCGCGAAGGACGGCTCCGGACAGATCAGGCTGACGTTCGACTACGGCTCTGACATCGACTATCTCTTCATCGAGGTCAACGAGAAAATCGACCGGACAATGCCGTCGCTGCCCCAGATTGACAGGCCGAGGGCCATAAAGGCCAATGCGACCGACATCCCTGCTTTTTATGTCAATGTCACCGGCACAGGGAGCGGCTCCCCGGACGGCTTCCCGGGAATGAGCCGTTTCGTGCAGGACGTGGTCTGCAAACGTCTTGAACAGCTGCCGGAAGTGGCCATGGTGGATGTGAGCGGCTGCGTCGGCGAGGAGATAATGATAATTCCGGACGAAGGCAAGCTGATACAGGCAGGGCTGTCCTACAAGGATTTCGAGAAACTGGTGACTTCAGCGGATATGCGTCTGGGCTCTCTGTCCATAAGGGACGGACAATACCGGTACAATGTCAAGTTCCTTTCAGAAGTGGCGGACAAGGAGGATATAGCGGGCATCTGGTTCAAGAAAGGTGAGCGGGTGTTCCAGCTGAAGGACATAGCTTCCGTGGAGCAGATTCCGGCACCCCGTCAGGGCCTTGTGCGTTCGGACGGCAAGGATGCGGTATGCATGGCTGTGATAAAGCAGAGCGATGCCAGAATGTCGGCACTGAAGGAATCCGTGTCGGCGTTGATGTCGAAGTTCGAGGCCGATTATCCGCAGATGGAGTTCCAGATGACGCGTGACCAGACGCAGCTGCTGTCCTATTCTATAGACAATCTTGTAAGGAACATCATTGCAGGCATCCTGCTTGCCTGCATTGTCATATTCCTGTTCATGATGGACTTCAAGTCTCCGGCCCTGGTGGCATTGACAATGCCACTGTCGCTCATCTTCTCGATGGCTGTCTTCTATGCCGTTGGATTGACATTGAACATCATATCATTGGCTGGACTCCTTCTGGGGGTCGGCATGATGACTGACAACACGATAATTCTGGTGGACAACATCACCGCGCGCTGGATGCGCGGCGAGGAGTTGAGGCGGGCGGTGCTCCGCGGTACGGGGGAGGTCGCAGGGCCGATGCTGAGTTCAGTGCTCACGACCTGTGCGGTGTTCATCCCTCTCGTGTTCGTGAAGGAGATGGCTGGGGAACTGTTCTATGACCAGGCGATGTCTGTCACCATCGTGCTGCTCACATCCTATGTCGTGACGGTCCTGGTGATACCTGTATATTATCTGATATGGTACAGGAGGCAGCCGTGCTTCCGTCCCGCACCGTTCCTCGCAAGGCATTCCGTGCATGAACCGATGCTGCGGCTGGAAGAACACCTCGTGAACTGGTTCATGAGGCATTGCGCTGTGGCATGGGGAATCCTCGCTGTCGCGGCGGTCGGAGTGTGCCTGTGCTTCATGTATATGCCTAAGACCCAGCTTCCTGAAATGACGTATGATGATGCGGTCATGTCTGTGGACTGGAACGGTCAGGTGTCATTGGAAGAGAACGCGGCACGTGTGGCCGGGCTGGAGAAAGCAGTTTCAGCCGGGGCGGTTCAGGTTACGTCCATGGTGGGCACGCAGCAGTTCATCCTCAGCCACAGCAAGGATTTGAACCCGTCTGAGGCTTCGGTATATGTGAAGTGCAGGAATGCTTCGGACCTGGCTGACGTGCATCGGTCGGCTGCGGAATACATGTCGGCATATCCGTCGGCCACATGGTCTTTCGGAATGGCCGGGAATCTGTTCGACATGGTGTTCGGGCAAGATGAGCCGGAACTTGCGGTGCGTCTGCATCCGGTGTCATCGCAGGAACTGGAGCCGGACAAGATCCGTCAGGCATTGGCCGACATCCGTGCGGCTGTGCCTGGCGTGAAGCTGGATGATGTGCCGGAAAAGACGGACATGCTGTTTATTGCGGAGCCTGACCTGATGGCTCTGCATGATGTGTCATATCAGGACATGATGAAGGCGCTGAAGAATGCCGTCAGCCAGAACAGCCTGTTTTCCATCGTGAACGGGACGCATACGCTTCCGGTTGTGTCCGGCGTGGGGAGCCGTTCTCTGTGGGAAACTCTTGAAAACACGTATGTGAACGGTGTTCCTGCCGCTGAAATGATGAGGCAGACTTATGTGCGGGACCTGAAAAGCATCGTCTCCGGGGTCGAGGGCGACTATTGCCCCGTGGCGATTGATGTCCCGCAGCGCGAAGTGCGTGGCGTGATGGCTTCTGTCAGGAAAGCATTGGCCTCGAGGAATGACTTCGACGTGTCTTTCGGCGGGGCGTGGTTCTCGTCGCGTGAGACGGCGGAGGAGATGGTGGTGATATTCCTGATAGCTGCCGCTCTCCTGTATCTGATTCTCGCGGCACAGTTCGAATCGCTGCTGCAGCCGCTTCTGATAATGGCAGAGATAGTCGTGGACGTGTTCGCCGGACTTGCCGTCCTCTGGATTTCCGGCGTGTCCATAAACCTGATGTCGCTCATCGGGCTTGTGGTCGTCAGCGGAATCGTGATCAATGATTCCATACTCAAAGTGGATACCATAAACCGTCTCCGCCGTGGCGGAATGGAGCTGAAGCACGCTATTGTGGAGGCTGGAGGCCGCAGGATGAAAGCCATAATCATGACATCGTTGACTACGGTGCTTGCCGTCGTGCCGTTCCTGAACCGGGGAAACATGGGCGATGACCTCCAGTATCCGATGTCCCTGGTCATCATTGCAGGCATGGTCATCGGTACATTCGTGAGCCTGTTCGTGCTTCCGGCGCTCTACTGGTCTGTATATGGGCACAAGAAAAACGCATCCGGCAGATGAATGTCCTTAAAGTCAGATTTTCCCCGTTTTCCGTGATACTGGTCATGGTCGCGCTGTCGCTTGTAGGCATCGCGTCCATCGGCAGGCTCAAGGTGCAGTACAAGCCTGTGTCCGGAGGACGTTCCATATCCGTGTCATACAGGATGCTGGGTGCTTCTGCGGAGGTCGTCGAGGCGGAAGCGACATCCCGTATTGAGGGTGTCCTGTCCGGGCTTGACGGGTGCTCCGGAGTGTCTTCGACGTCGCGCAGAGGCTCGGGAACTGTGACGGTGACGTTCGACAGGAGGACTGACATGGCGGCTGCTCGTTTCGCCGTGGCATCTGCAGTGCGCAATGTCTATCCGGGGCTGCCTCCGTCGGTCACATATCCGTCCATATCCCTGGATGTCAGCGGAAACAGGAACTCGGCGGCGCTCACGTATCTGGTCAAGGGCAGCCTGCCGTCAAGGGAGCTGGGAAAGTTCGCCGAACGTGCTGTCGTGCCGGAAATATCTGTCATGAAAGGAGTTGACAAGGTCAATGTCGGTGGGACGACTCCTTTCCGATGGGTGGTGACTTTCGATGCCGACAAGGCGATGTCTCTCGGAATCAAGGCCGATGACATATCTTCAGCATTGTCCGGGATATACGGCGAGCAGGTGGCCGGAATGACTGATACCGGCGACGGGCGTATGGCTGTGCGCCTGCGTTCCGGCGGAGAGCCTGACTTCGGAACTGTGCCGGTGGGGAAGTCGGGAGACAGGCTTGTCTTTCTGCGGGACATCGCCACGTGGAAGTATGAGGAATCTGTTCCTGAAAGATATTACAGGCTAAACGGTCTGAACACCATATCAGTGTCCGTATATGTGGCGGCCGATGCCAATATGCTTTCTGTCATAAGTTCGGTGAAGGACCGGATGGCAGTGCTACAGTCCGCTTTCCCGGACAGGGTGACCGTTAGCATAGGATATGACGCTTCTGAATATGTCTCCGGTGAGCTGCGCAAAATCTATGTGCGTACGGGGCTGTGCCTCCTTATCCTGCTCCTTTTCGTGTTCCTTACAAGCCGGTCATGGAGAAGCACTTTTACCGTAGCTTCAGCATTGACAGTGAATATCCTGGTCGCGGTGGCGGCGTATGCTTTCCTGGGGATTCCTGTGCATATTTACACATTGGCCGGGATAACGGTCTCGCTGGGCATCGTCATCGACACGACGATAGTCATGGCCGACCATTATGCACGTTGTCATGACCGGGGCGCGTTCCCTGACCTGGTCGCGGCGATACTCACCACCGTGGCTGCCTTAATGCTTGTCCTGCTGCTGCCCGAGTCGGAACGCGGAAACATCACCGACTTCATCAGCGTGATTGCCATAAACCTGTGCATTTCCCTGGCCGTGGCTTTCTTCTTCATTCCGGCGCTTCTGGAGTACCTGCCGGCAGACGTGGCTTCCCGGAATGTGCCGTTGCGCCGTCTGCGCCGTACGTCTGCGTGGAACAGGCGGTATGCCCGGTACATCTCATGGGGGACAAGGCACAGATGGGTGTACATCGTGGCTTTCGTGGCTGCTTTCGGCATTCCGCTGTTCCTGATTCCTGCTCCGTCGGAGAAGACACGCGGAGCTTTCTACGAGAAATGTGTCCGGCCTGTGCTCTCGTGGAAGCCGTATGCCGACAACCGCTCGCGGATAGACAAGTGGGCGGGTTCGTCTTTCGGGATGTTCTGTAGGGCGCTGGACAGGGCTGACTTCTATCGCGAACCGGAGAAGAAGACACTATCCATCCGTGCCGGGATGCCGGAGGGCTGCTCCGTGCAGCAGCTGAATGAGGTGGTGAGGTCGATGGAAAACTATCTGGCTTCTTTCAGCGAGATTTCCGTGTTCACGACGCGCGTTGATTCCTACGACGATGCCACGATAACCGTCGAGTTCAAGCCGGAATACGAAAACTCGGGTTTCCCGTCAATGTTGAAGTCCAATGTCACTGCCATGGCGATAAACTTCGGCGGTGCCAACTGGTCTGTCAGTGGAATTGACGAGAACTATTTCAACAACCACATCGTGTCGGATTCCAAGTCGAGCCGCATAGCTCTCTACGGATATGACTACAGGGCGCTGCACGGTTATGCCGAGATACTTATCGGCTACCTCTCCAGATATCGCCGTGTTTCTGAGCCGGAGATATGGGGCTCAGGATGGAATGGCCGCCCTTCAACGGAGTTTTCTGTGGACTATGATGCCGGACGGCTTGCCGCGACCGGTGCTGACCCGTATGCCTGGCATGCTGCCCTGTCTTCGCTCCTGTATGAGAGGACGGCCGGGTCAATGCTGACTGACGGGGAACTGGCGGAGGTGGTGCTGCGTTCGTCTGCCGCAGATTCTTATGATTTGTGGCATGTGCTCAATGAGCCTGTGTCTGCGGATTCCGTGAAGGTGTCATTGGGTGATGTCGGGAGCATTGTCAAGAAGCGCTCGGGCATAGACATAAAGAAGAAGGACCAGTCGTATGAGCTTGATGTCTGCTATGATTTCATAGGTTCGTATGAGCTGTCGAAGAAGGTGTCGGAGGAGGCTGTGCGGTATATGAACGAGGAGGTGCTTCCTGTGGGCTTCCGGGCGGAGAATCCGTATGGCGGATGGTTTGATGAGCACAAGGACAGGTACGCGTGGCTCATATTGCTGGTCATGGCGGTCATGTACGTGATGCTGGCCATGGCATTCGAGTCGTTTCGTCTTCCGCTTGCGGTGCTGTTCATGATTCCGGTGTCGTTCATCGGGCTGTTCCTTGTTTTCGGTCTTTCGGATTTTTCTTTCGACCAGGGCGGTTTCGCGGCGCTGGTGATGCTCTGCGGCGTTGTGGTCAATGCCGGCATCTACCTTGTGAACACCTGGCGCACCCTCGTTTCCCGCCGCCCCGCCTCTGCCGTTTCCCTCGCAGATCTCGCCTCTACCGCTGCCCTCCCTTCCGTCTCCGCCTCCGTATCTGCGGAGCGCTCCCTGCACGCTTATGTCCGGGCGTGGAATCTTAAGGTGCGGCCGATAATGCTCACTATCCTCTCCACAGTCCTTGGATTGCTGCCGTTCCTCTCCGACGGTCCCGGCGAAGTATTCTGGTTCGACTTCGCCATAGGCACCATCGCCGGTATGACCCTCTCCGTCATCGCCCTCATCTTCCTCCTCCCGGTCTTCCTTCTGCCCCTTCCTGCCGCTCCGTCCACTCTATTCCACAACGGAAGAGGTGACCGTGACGTGCTGCGGAGCTGAAACGAAAACGAGGGCAGCTTATGTAAGCCGTCCTCGTTCTATAGCCATGTGGCCGTCTGCATTGACCTGAACCTACCTTTCGATAGTTGCCTCACGGTCTGGTCCGAGAGAAATAATCTTGATAGGAACTTTCAGGTAGTTCTCCATGAAGCGGATATACTCCTTGAAAGTCTCAGGAAGATCCTCTTCCTTGCGGCAGCCTGTCAGATCCTGATTCCATCCCTTGAACTCAGTATATACAGGTGTAATCTCGCACTCGGTATCGAATGGGAACTGATTAGTCTCCTTACCGTCAATGATATAAGATGTGCAGACCTTGATGGTCTCGAAAGAATCGAGACAGTCGGACTTCATCATGATGAGGTCAGTCACACCGTCGATCATCACAGTATATTTGAGGGCTACAAGGTCAAGCCAGCCGCATCTGCGTGGACGACCTGTAACAGCGCCGAACTCATGACCTATCTTGCGGATCTTCTCACCTGTCTCATCGAAAAGCTCGGTAGGGAACGGACCGCTGCCGACACGGGTACAATAGGCCTTGAAAATGCCATATACATGGCCGACTCTTGAAGGAGCTACGCCCAGACCTGTGCAGACACCGCCGATGGTTGTAGAAGAAGAAGTGACGTATGGATAAGAGCCATAGTCAATGTCAAGCAAAGAACCCTGGGCACCCTCGGCCAGCATTGACTTTTCATCGAGCCAGTTGTTTACAAAATACTCGCAGTCTATGAGTTTGAATCCTCTGAGGAATTCGATTGCGCTCATCCACTCTGCCTCATCCTTGTCTGGGTCACACTCAAAATTGAGGTCCTTGAGAAGCTGGAGATGTCTGTTCTTGAGTTTTTCGAATCTCTCATGGAAATCAGGTGCGAGGATATCTCCCACGCGGAGACCATGACGGGAAATCTTGTCAGTGTATGTAGGTCCGATACCTTTCAGGGTAGAACCGATTTTGCTCTTGCCTGCGGCAGCCTCATAAGCAGCGTCAAGAAGCCTGTGAGTAGGCAGGATAAGATGAGCTTTCTTGGAAATGCAGAGTTTCTCTTTCGGTTCGATGTGCATCTTGCTGATGTTTCCGCACTCTTCTCTGAAAGTGATAGGATCGAGAACCACTCCGCTACCGATGATGTTGGTGGAGCCGTCTCTGAAAATTCCTGACGGAATGCTTCTTACCACGAAATTGTGTCCGTCGAAATGGAGTGAATGACCTGCATTCGGACCACCCTGGAATCTGGCGACTGCAGGATATCTTCCGGCAAGTACGTCCACGATTTTACCTTTGCCTTCGTCTCCCCACTGAAGGCCAAGAACTACGTCAAGTTTCATATTGTAAAAATGTTTGTTTCCTGTTGAAATTTAAAGATGCCTGTCCACAGAGGAACAAATCAATGCCGGACTAGAACGGCAAGTCATCTCCCGGGCCATCGTTTCCCGGAAGATCAGGAGTCTGAGGCTGGGTCGGCATGGCAGTCTGCGGCTGCGCGGTGTAAACTGGCTGCGCCTGGCTCTGGAATCCTGCAGGAGCCTGATATGCAGGCTGCTGATATCCCTGTGGCTGTGCAGGCTGAGCAGCCTGCTGGTTGGCCGGATTGTCAGACTTGCGTCCAAGCAACTGGATGGCATTGGCAATGATTTCAGTCCTGTACTGTTTTGCCCCTGCCTGGTCAGTCCATGACCTGGTCCTTATCTGACCCTCCACATAAATCTGTGATCCCTTTCTGATGTACTTCTCCGCAAGGTCGGCCAAGCCTCTCCATGCTACGATATTGTGCCATTCAGTGTTTTCACGGACCTCGTTGTTGCGGTCTCTGAACCGTTCAGTTGTGGCGAGCGTGAACTGTGCTACTTTAGGATTTGCGCCCGGCTGTGCGGACGGATTGTTCTCAAGGTAACGGACTTCCGGATCTTTTCCCACGTTACCGATCAGCATTACTTTGTTCAATGACATGATATGTTTGTTTTATGTGTTTTCACAATAACAATGCAAGTTAGCAATTTTTACCAATATGAGAAAAAATAC
>ERZ1026862.1030-NODE-1030-length-17746-cov-64.037138_pt1 | contig 17746 bp, 18 predicted proteins | sample MGYA00380161_ERZ1026862 | MGnify/ENA primary metagenome ERZ1026862 (study PRJEB33269, sample SAMEA4719797) | human gut metagenome | biome: human-associated habitat; feature: organic feature; material: feces | place: Cameroon | collected 2013-10 ... | reverse complement strand
ACTCATCAGAGATATTAGAGATTTCTCCTTTATCATAGATTGTCAACAAATCAATAATAACGGAATCTCCTTCCTGGTAAAGATTATAAGTGAAATCTTAACTTTCATACTACGCCTCCTCTTCCTGAAGTCTTCTCAACAAATCACAAGCATCCATCGGCTTAGTCCCATTCTTCTTATGAGCTTCCATTTCATCAAGAGCACGGTTGAGGCTTTCTGCCACATAGGCTTCCTGCTCTGCCTGGCTCATATATCTTTCTTGGTAACTGTTTCCAGACTTGGAGATAGAACTGGCTAATTTTTCTGCATAGTCTTTGAGCTTGGCGACAAATTCGTCAAGCGTATATTGACCTGTAGAAGGTACTTGAAACTGAATATTAATCGTTTCCATCTTATTCCTTTCTTTTAAATTAACGCCACAAATGTAATCTGCATAATTCATATACAATTACATCTCGGTAACTTTATTCTATCTCCTCACACACCACCATATCCACGCTCCTGTATATCACGATAATCTTGTGAAGGCGGGTGGTCTTTACCTCAGATTTCACCACATCACTATCTGCATAGCGATTAACCTGAGCGATGGCTGCCCCTCTCAGCTTCTCTACCTGCTCATCGGTGGCATCCGACTTGCAGTATTTCAACTCCACAATGTATGAATGCTCCATATCCGGATAATTCTCCAAGAGTGGACGCAGGAAGATGTCGGCATAACCAGCCTGGTTGTCCAGTTCAGAGATAGGGCGATAGAACATATTCTGACAGGTCATCGCCAAGGTAAAGCCATGCACATACGACTCACCCTTCTAGCAAATAAGCATAGATCTGCTCTCTAACCACCTCGTTAGGAATCACAAACTTGGTCTTGCCACGATAGGTTCCATCAATGGTCAACATGCCAAAGTAAAAGAGCAAACTGACGAAATTGTCCAGATCGTTGATGCTCTCGGCAGGAAATCCCCTTTTCAAGTTTCCCGTAACAAATCCATCCGTAACCAGATGCTGGATGATGCTGGCATCATGGGCAAACTCCTTGTCGTGGCGGATGAGCATACGAAGCTTTTATAATCCACACGGATGTTATCCTCTATCATATCACGAGGAATATCACAATTATTGTGAATATACTGGTCGATGAAATACAGCACCATCACAGAGTTATACATCGTTACCTGACCATATCTGTTGATAGCAAAGCAATAGTTATCATACCATGGCTTCATCACCTGGATAAGTTCATCCACGGAATGACGGAAAGGACAAACCGAAGGCATCCAAACCATCCTTATAATCGTCGATACCAGTTGCAACTACAGAGAAATTCAGATTCAGCACCAAAAAGGAATTACGCTCTGGGGGTGGATTCTTACCTATATAAAGATCACCAAAGAGCTGCTCAAACTTATCTTTCTTGTTCACATCATAGTAATTCTGGAGCATAGAAAGGGTAAGGCTCTTGCCGAAACGGCGAGGGCGAATATAAAAGAAATACTTATTTGCTGCCTCTATTTCTTCTATAAACGGAGTCTTCCACATAATAGCAATCATCCTTTCTAACATCCTCAAAATTCATCATGCCATAAGGGATGCGCTTGCGATATACGCGTTTTTTCTTCTGTTCCATATCTACTACTTTTTAGACTTTATTCTTTCTTTGTGCAAAACTACAATAATATTTCCTAACCACCAAAGAAAATGATGAGAAATCATACTTTATCTTATTTTTTTCTCCTCACCCAAACCTTATGGCTGTGCTGACCCACAGAGCGGATGGGAACAGTCTCGTCATGGGATATCTCCTTCAGCTCCAAAGAGGCGGCTGTACGGCTCAAGTTGTTGATGTAGGCATAGTCGGTAAGACCGATGAAGCCATTCTCATCGATGACATCCAGGGCTCGGGCGATGCGCTCCTCTCGGGTGTATTTCTTTTTCAAAATCAGTTTTACGCCACCCATATCTCGCTCCAGGTCACGGTCGGTTTCCTGCTTCACAGACTTGATGAAATCGGGAGATGCCTTGAAGTTGATGTCTCTTACGCCCACCTTGCGATAGGTCATCTTGTCGTCATCGCCCTGCATCTCCGTAGGCTTGTCATCCTCGAAACCCAAGGATAGAGAGAAGGTACCGAGGCCCTCCAGATTCACATTATAGCCCATGGAGAGCATCTCAACCAGTATTTCTTCCACATCCATCAGCACTGCCTCCGTGGTGCTTGCCGAAATACCACGATGATAACCCTGCATCCTTTTGATGAATTCCTTGCGAGATAGAGTGCGGTTGACTACCATCTTGGGATAAACCTTGCGCTTGCCGGTATGATGAACATCCGACATCTCCTGCAACTTGTACTTTGCCATATCGATTCCTTTCCTTATTAAGTTCTACATCATCATTTATAAAGAGAGACCGTAATCCTGGAAGAGATGGTTTGCATCCTTAAATGCATTCACCTATACTCTTAAGGATAATAGTCTTTATCATTAGAAGAAATCTCCGTTCAGCGATGCTGAATCTATGTTCAGCAGTGTTGAACTTAAGTTCAGCAGTGTTGAATATAAGTTCAGCAGTACTGAACATAACTTTCTCCACTGCAAAAATACAATCCCTACTCATCCATTCTTCAGTTGTTTCTTTCGTACCAATTCTCACAATCAAAAGGTACTCCAAAATTTAAAGGTTAGTTAAACCAACTCCTTAAACCAGTCCGCTTAAATCAAGGGAGTATTGGGTAGGAAGTTTCTTTTCCTTCTTGATAAACATCAGCATATAAATAGGGAGATAAGTGATTTTTCCCACCTTCTTCACATTATCGTTACACAACACATAGGCTTTTGAAATCTGATAGGTTGTAGAGTTCATCACATTCGTAAGCGCTTTGTGACGCTCATAATCCTTGCCCGATTTAACCTCTAAAGGCAACACCTCACCATTTTGCTCTATCACAAAATCCAGTTCACCATGCCGCTTGTTGTTATAATAATACAACTGGAAGCCATGCGCCTGGAGTTCTTGTGCCACCGCATTCTCATATATCGAACCAAAGTTGATGGACGGTTCGTTATCCAAAATCTTCAGCTGAATGCCATCTGCATAAAGACTTGCCAAAAGACCAATATCTGCCATAAACAGCTTGAATAAGTTTCGGCTGCTTGACAAAATCAAAGGCACAGTAGGCTCCTCAACATTATATACCGGCAGAGCGACACCAGCATCCTTCAACCACAAGAAACTATTCTGATAACGTGAAAACTTGATGTTTTCATTCAGGTTCTTCAATATGAAACGCTTGTTCTTGGCATCAAGCTCAGCAGGAATCCTGTCAAAGATTTCTTGAATATACAATTTATGGTCAGGGTCATATTTCGCTATATCCTGCTTATAAAGACGTATAATAGCCTGCTGCTCTGCCATTACATCTTGCAGATTATTGGTAGCCAGATATTTATCAACAGCTGCAGGCATTCCACCTACAATAAGATAAAGGCGGAATACCTCCATCATCTTTTCATGGATGAATTCATCTACAGGCGTCCCTTCTGTAAAATGTTTCCTCAAAACATCTATAATTCTATCGTTGATACCAACGGCAGATGCAAACTCTTCAAAATCAAGCGGATACATATCTTTCACATCCATATATCCCACTGGAGCTGAACGGAGAGTCTTGATTTCCACACCCAATAAGCTACCACTTAAAATATAGCGATAACTCCCTTCCTCCACCAAAAACTTGATGGCAGTTACAATTTCCGGGCATTCCTGCACTTCATCAAAGAACACAAGAGTATTACCCTTTATTAAATCCTGGCTGGTCACTGTGGAGAGACGCAACAAGATGTCTTGACAGTTCTTCGCCTTGCTGAAGACCTTTACCAAACCCGGATTTTCAATGAAATTGATTTCAACGAATCTTTCAAAATGTTCATGACCGAAACGACGGATAGAATATGTTTTTCCTATCTGTCTTGCTCCTGTCAACATCAAAGCTTTTCTATCGGTATCGAAAAAGTCAGCTAAATATCTGTCTATCTTACGCTTAATCATTTTTTGTCCTCTTTTCTAATATTAAACGGATGCATTTTGTCCGTTTTTCCAATACAAAAGTACTATATTCTGTCCGTTTTTCCAAGGGATTTACACATAATTTTGTCCGTTTTTCCAAGTTTTAACGCTTTTAACACACTTTTCATTCGCGCGAATTCAACAAGCAACTGCCAAATATCCTGCAAATCTCAGTGAATAAAGTAATCATCACCATTTTCTATATCCCAGTTTTTCCACTCATCTGTTGCTTCCCATCATCGCAAGGCATCACAATAACGGTTAATTTGAAATCCCAAACGTCACTTAACTGATCAAACAAAACAAAAAAAGAGAGAAACCAAGGAGCATAAGCTACTCGATTTCTCTCTAGAGATTCTATTTTGCAGTTGTGATTTAAAGAGGCAACATTCGCAGACGTTGTCCTACAACTCCTTTACCATAAATATGGTGGTGGCGGTATGTCCTGAGTCACCAAGGCGCTGAGGAATATGCCTGAAGCCATGACGCAGCTTCTGCTCTTTCAGGGCGTATTATTTCACGATAATCTCGTCAACAAACAGCCAGCCACCGAAGCTGCTTGGCTTTGCCTGAACACGGATGTAGCGTGCTGTCTTGCTGCCCTTCCAGGTAAGCGTCTTGAAATTCAGAATCGGCTCCTTGCTCGACTCATACTTCTTGTCGAATACCTGGGTGAAGTTCTTACCATCCTCACTTACAGATACCGTATATTGAGAAGGATAGAAAATCTCAGGACCGCTGCTCTGCATGAAATCGGTACCTACACTGCTGATCTTGGTAGATTTACCGAGATCGATGGTTACATCGAAGCAATCCTTGCCGATAAAGCCCTGCCAGCGACCATCGCCATGAGCCCAACCACCCATGTTGCCATCCACCAGCGTCTTTTCGCCAGCCGCAGGATAGTAGCGGTTGTAAGCATGGTTATAGGTAACCTTGGCACCCACAGCCTTGTGCTGCACCGGCTTCATCTTCTCCTTGCGCTCACCAATCTCCTTCTTCAGCTCGAATGGATTTACGCCTTCAGCCTTCAGATGTTCCACCTGCGCCAGGGCACGGGTCTTGAACTCAGGATAGTTCTTGGTCTTGGTTCCGTTCCATCCTATCTCAGCCAGAGCCAAGGCACGAGGATAAAGCATATACTCGGCATACTCTGGAGTAGGAATATGCTCGGTCCAGAGATTCGCCTGAACACCCGTAATCATATTGCGCTCTGCCTCAGGAAGATCGCTTCCCGGCACGTAGCTGTACACCTTCTCGGTAGGAATGAAACCGCCATTTGCCACTGGCTGGGTGCCCGGCGCATCCTGATACATATCGAAGTAGCAGTAAGCTCCCGGCGACATCACCACATCATAGCCATGCTTGATTGCCTCGTGTGCCAGTTCGGTGCCACGCCAAACCATCACGGTGGTATTCTTGGAGAGATTTCCGGCAATCACCTCGTCCCAGCCCACGAGCTGTCTGCCATGCTCGTTCAGGAACTTGCCCATATGGGAAATGAGATGAGCCTGCAATCCATCCACGTTGTCGATGCCCAGCTCCTTCATCTTCTTCTGGCAGAGTGCACAACTGCCCCATGACTTCTTCGCAGCCTCATCGCCACCCACATGGATGTAATGAGAAGGGAAGATATCCATCACCTCTTTCAAGACATTCTCCAGGAAATCGTAGGTTCCGATGTTGCCCGGACAGAAATCTGCCTGCTTGTAAGGCTCATGGGTACAGGATAACTCTGGATATGCGGTAAGCACCTCCTCTGAATGACCCGGCATCTCGATTTCCGGAACGATGGTGATGCCACGCTCGGCAGCATATTTCACCAGGTCGCGGAGTTCATCCTGGGTATAGTAACCACCCTCGGCACCCTCGCTGCCCTGCTCCAGATACTTGTTGCCATTGGCATTCCAGTCTTTCCACAACTTACCCGAACGCCAGGCTGCAAAGTTGTTGAGTCGAGGATAACGCTTGATTTCGATGCGCCATCCGGCAGCATCGGTCAGATGGATATGGAGACGGTTGAACTTATACTCCGACATCACATCAATCTGCTTCTTGAGGAAGGAAATAGGGAAGAAATGACGGGAAACATCGAGCATCAATCCACGCCACTTGTAGGCAGGAGCATCCACGATGTCGCAGCATGCGATGCCCTTCTTGGTAGTAAGCTGCTCCATGGTCTGCCAGGCACGGAGGAAACCCTCGCTGCTGGCGGCACTGATTTCAATGGCATCAGATGCCACATGAAGCCGGTATGCCTCTGGCGAAGAGGCATTGGCGAGCTTGGTAAACTTCACCACTCGCTTAGCTGCATCATTCACCTTGACATTCCATGCCTTGGTATAGATATTCTCGGCATCAGCGCCTACCTGGTTTTCTACTTTCACACCGTCGCTGGTTTTAAACACGCCCTTGCCCATCGTAACCTGCTGCGGTTTTGGCAAGAGATTCTGAGCCTGAATCGGAGATGCAAGCAATAATGCCCCGAAAAGGGATAATAGATAGTTGGATTTTTTAGTCATACGGCTTATCTATAAATGATTAATATCAGTCCGCTAAGCTATCGACCTATTGTCTCTAACTTAGCGTACTATTTTAAAACTTATCGTTCTACTTTCTCGATGATTTTCATACCCTCTTCCACAGCCTTCATATTCAGTGGAATCAGGTTATGATGGCGCTCTGGCAACGACTTGAAGAGTGCCTTGTTCAAACCGTCGGTGCTCACCACAGGGCAAACCTTCAGCAGTCCGCCCAATACAATCATATTGAACACCTTCGAATTTTTCATCTCGGCAGCTTTGTCCATCGCATCAATGCGATAGATGGTGATGTCCTTGCGCTGTGGAGGATTCATCACGCCATAGCCATCGTAAATCAGGATACCGCCAGGCTTAATCTTTGACTCGAACTTATCGAGCGATGGCTGATTGAGCACAATGGCTACATCGTAATGGCTCAGGATAGGCGAAGAGATGCGGCTGTCGCTCACGATGACCGTTACATTGGCTGTACCGCCACGCTGCTCCGGACCATAAGCTGGCATCCAGGTCACCTCCTTGTCCTCCATCAGTCCTGAATAAGCCAGGATCTTTCCCATCGAAAGGACGCCCTGACCACCAAAACCGGATATAATGATTTCTGTCTTCATTGTTCTTACAAATTTGTTGTATCCTTCAGGTCGCCCTTAGGATACTGCTTAAACATGTTCTCTTCCATCCACTTGTTCGCCTCAACAGGTGAGAGCTTCCAACCGCTGTTGCAGGTAGAAACAATCTCTACCAGGCTGGAACCCTTGCCCTGCATGCTTGCCTCGAAAGCCTTGCGGATTGCCTTCTTTGCCTTCTTGATGCTTGCCACGGTCTCCACACTCTGGCGGGTTACGTAGCAGGTACCCTGCAGATGGCTGGCAAGTTCGGTGATGTTCAGTGGATAACCATGAAGATCTGCCTCTCGTCCGTAAGGACAGGTAGCGGTCTTCTGACCCAACAGGGTGGTTGGAGCCATCTGTCCACCGGTCATACCATAGATGGCATTGTTGATGAAGATGATGGCGATATGCTCGCCACGGTTCATGGCGTGGATGGTCTCGCAGGTACCGATGCACGCCAGGTCGCCATCGCCCTGATAAGTGAAGACGAGGCGGTCAGGCCACAAGCGCTTGATGCCCGTAGCCACAGCAGGAGCACGGCCATGGGCAGCTTCCTGCCAGTCGATATCCAAATAGCGATAAGCGAATACGGCACAGCCCACCGGACAAACGCCCACCGTCTTATCCTCCATGCCCATCTCCTCGATGACCTCGGCAACGAGCTTATGAACTACGCCATGCGAACAGCCCGGGCAATAGTGCATCGGGGTATCGTTCATCAGCGCAGGCTTCTTATATACCAGATTTTCTGGTGAAATTATATCATTCATTTTATTAACTTCTTTAATGCTTCAACGATTTCCTCTGGCTCAGGCACGATGCCGCCCAAGCGACCGAAGTGCTCCACTGGAGTCTGGCCATTTACAGCCAAACGCACATCCTGAACCATCTGACCTGCATTGATCTCGGCAACCAGAATGCCCTTCTTGGTCTTGGCGAGTTCATGAATCTCCTTTTCAGGGAAAGGCCAGAGGGTGATAGGACGGAACAATCCCACCTTGATGCCCTGCTCACGAGCATTCTCGATACTCTTCTCGGCGATACGTGCCGCACTTCCGAAGGCTACGATAACATAGTCGGCATCCTCCATCTGCTCCATCTCGTATCTTACTTCGGTATCACGAATCTTCTGATATTTCTCCTGAAGGGCGATGTTACGCGCCTCCATCACCTCTGGCTTGAGTTCCAGAGAGGTCATGATGTTAACCGGGCGACTCTTAGGACGCCCGATGGTAGCCCAAGGACACTCCTTAGCAATCTCCTCTTCGGTGCGACGTGGTTTTACCGGAGGCAGAACCACCTTCTCCATCATCTGTCCGATAACGCCATCGCTCAAAATCATCGCCGGATTTCGATACTTGAAGGCAAGGGTGAAGGCGAGATCTACAAAATCAGCCATCTCCTGAACCGATGCAGGAGCCAGCACGATGACGTTGTAATCGCCGTTACCGCCACCACGGGTAGCCTGGAAATAATCACTCTGTGATGGCTGGATGGTACCCAAGCCCGGACCGCCACGCTGCACGTTGACGATAACACCCGGAATCTCGGCACCTGCCATATAGGAGATGCCCTCCTGCATCAAAGCCACACCCGGACTTGACGAGGTGGTGATGACACGCTTTCCGGCACCGGCGCCACCATAAACCATGTTGATAGCCGCCACCTCACTCTCAGCCTGCAGAACCACCATACCAGATGTTTCCCATGGCTTGAGCAGAGCCAGCGTCTCTATAATCTCACTTTGAGGTGTGATAGGATAGCCGAAGAAACCATCCGCACCACATCTGATGCAGGCATGGGCTATCGCCTCATTGCCTTTCATTAATGTTACTTCTTGATTTGCCATTGTTTAGTCCTCCTTCTTTCGATAAACAGTGATGCAACCGTCTGGGCAGACGATGGCGCACGAAGTACAGCCAACGCATGCGTCAGGCACAGCTGCCTCTACATAGCGATAACCATGCACATTGACCTTCTTCTCGGCCAATGCGATGACCTGATGAGGACAAGCCTCTACGCAGAGCGCGCATCCCTTGCAACGCTTGGTATCGACTACAATAGCCCCTTTAATCTTGCTCATATTCTAAATTTTTTCTTATTATCTTTACTTTTGGAGTAGCCAAGGCTGCTGCGATCCACATAGAGCATTATGGATTGTAGTAGTCTTTGCAATAAAAGCTCATGATATTATCAAGCATCTCCTTTGCCGCTACAGCCGGACTCTCGGGGTCGAGGGCGATGGCCTCCATATAGCAGTCGAGGGCATGCTTAAAGTCGCCTTGCTTCCGCCAGGCGTTTCCCTGCTGATAATATTCTTCTGCTGTCATTTTACTCTATTTTTTTCTAGTTTTGCTGTGCGAAATTACGAAAATTATGCAAAGAAAAAGAATATCGACGCAAGTTTTAAACTAAATTAATGTAGTTTTTCCCGAAAATGCGCACACAATATTTCAAGTGTGCAATTTTTCAAGAACAATGTGCATTATTTCTAGTATTATATCCCATTAAAACACAATTCGCCATTTACCGCAGTTGGCTACGGTAAATGACGAATAATACGATACCTCGCAAAACAAGGTAGAGGATAAAGGCAAGCCACAGGGCATGGTTGCCTAGCAGAGGATGTAGCCCGAAAAACAATGCAAAGAACGAGGCTGAGGCCACGGCGGTGGAACAGAGCATCGACTTCGAGCGGGTGATGCCCACGAAGATGCCATCGAAAACGAATGCCGGCATTCCTGCCAGGGGTATCAATATCGCCCATCCGAAATATTCGCCCGACGCTGCTATCACCCGCTCATCACTGGTAAGCAAAGAGAGGAAGTTCTCGCCACCTACTATATATAATAAGGTGAAACCGATGGCTACGGCTACTCCGAACCCCATCGTCCGCCTGACCACCTCCCGGAACGCTACCCTATTCCCGGCACCATAATACTTGCCGCTCAATGCCTCTGCCGCATAAGCAAAGCCATCCATGAAATAGGAGAAGATGGTGAAAAGCGTCATCAGCAACGTGTTGACAGCCAGCACCAGCGTACTCTCGCGGGAACCTGCTGCCGTAAAGAAGAGGTTCACAGCCACCAGACATACGGTGCGGAGGAAGATGTCTCTGTTTAAAGAGAAGAATCGCTTCAGCGGTTCAGAATCAAAGAGATGCTGGCGATAATCATACTTGCCCAACCGGCGATAGTAAAGCCGATAAAGCACGCATGCCATCAGGAATCCCCACCATTGGGCGATGACCGTGCCGAGCGCCACGCCCTCTACCGTCATCCTGCAAACAAAGACGAGCACCAGGGAGGCAACGATGTTCACCACATTCTGCGTCAGCGACACCACCATCGGGATACGGGTGTTCTGCATACCGATAAACCAGCCCGTGAATCCATAGAGTCCGAGCACGGCGGGGGCTCCCCAGATACAGACATAGCAATATCTGCGGGCCAGTTCCACGACATCAGCTTCCGGAGACATCGCCCACAGTCCGCAGCCGATAATCCATCTCTGCAGGATAAAGAACAGGAGTCCTATCCCTACGCCGATGCCCAGAGAACGAACCAGAAGCCTCAGCACTTCGGCAAAGTCTCTCCTGCCCAAAGCCTGCGAAGTCATTCCGCTGGTTCCCATTCTCAGGAATCCGAAGAGCCAGTAGATGACATTGAAGAGCATCGAGCCCACGGCGATGGCTCCGATATAAGCCGCATCACCAATATGGCCCACGATGGCAACATCCACCAAACCTAAAAGCGGTACCGTGATATTGGATATTATCGACGGCACCGCTAATTGCAATATTCGTTTATTCATAATTAAAAATCAATAATCAATAATTAAGAATGTACTTTCCGAAACGGCGTATGCCTAACTATCAATTATAAACTATTAACTATAAACTAAATTCTAAACTTCGCAGCCTGCTCCTCAATGTAGGCAGCATCGCTGAAATAGTCGATGCGCATCGCCTTGCGAACCTCGTCCATGGTCTGGGCTGCAAACTCGCGTGCATCTTCGCTACCCTTCTTCAGGATGTTGAATACCTCAGGAATATCCTGCTCAAACTCATGACGGCGGGCACGGATTGGGTCGAGCATCTTGTTGATGACGCTGTTCAGGAACTTCTTGCAGGTACCGTCACCGATACCACCCTTCACATACTGCTCCTTCAACTCATCCAAAGTCTTGAACTCTGGCCAGAATTCAGCGAAGTCCTCAGGAGTAGAGAATGCCTCAAGATAAGTGAACACGGCATTGCCCTCCAGATGACCTGGCTCTTCCATGCTCATACGTGGCTCACCGTTAGACATCTTCTTCACCTTCTTCCAAACGGTCTTCTCGTCATCGCTCATGTAGATGCAGTTGCCGAGACTCTTACTCATCTTCTCCTTACCGTCAGTTCCTGGAAGACGACGGCAGCAGGCAATCTCAGGAAGCAGAATCTCTGGCTCTACCAAAACAGGTGCATAAGTCTGGTTAAAACGGCGAACCAACTCGCGGGTTACCTCCAGCATAGGCTCCTGGTCCTCACCGGCAGGCACGGTTGTAGCCTTGAAAGCGGTGATGTCGGCAGCCTGGCTCACAGGATAGCAGAAGAAACCGAGAGGAATGTTTGCCTCGAAGTTACGCATCTTGATCTCAGTTTTCACGGTTGGGTTACGCTGAACACGAGATACAGAGATGAGGTTCATCAGGTAGGTAGTCAACTCAGCCAACTCAGGAATCATACTCTGGATATAGAGTGTACACTTCTGTGGGTCGAGACCCGCAGAAAGATAATCGAGTGCTACCTCTGTAATGTTCTGGCGGATTTTCTCAGGATTGTCAGCATTATCTGTCAAAGCCTGAACGTCGGCCATGAATACGAACATTCTGTCGAAGTCGCCAGCGTTCTGAAGTTGTACTCGGCGCTGCAATGAGCCGATGTAGTGACCCAGGTGAAGTTTACCTGTAGGACGGTCGCCCGTCAATATAATCTTTCCCATTTTTCTTACGATTTTAATAATTTAGCTGCAAAGGTACGGCTATTTCATCAAAAAACAAAATTTTTTCTATCTTTTTTCATTACTCTATCACCCAATCCTCCATATTTCCCTTTGAAGAGTCTTATTTTATTTAATCAATTTCACCTATCCTCTTCAGCTGATATCCCTCAAACTGCATAATTATCTTATGAAGTTGAGTTCCTTGGCGCAAAGCTTCCACTCTTGGGGCATCGGCATATCGATTAATTTGTTCCACAGCTTGCTCCCATTGCTCTTCTGCCTTGGTTTGCTTGCCGTTATCAGCCATAGCTCCAAAATCTTTCTTTGAGAGCATCTTCAGTTCTATGATATAGCTGTGCTTGGTATCGTAATGAGTCAAGTCTGGCAACAGGAAAAAGTCGCAATAGCCATGATTCAATTCCAATTCCGGCATCGTGTAATAGTAATTATTCAAATTCAAATATGCCATAAAGAATCCCTGTAGATTACGTTCACCCTCTATGCTATCTCTAATAGAAGAGACCTTGGCATAAGCTTGTGCCATAAACTCTAGGGCAGGTTCCCATTGACCATCAAAAGCCATATCGGTAAACAAAGACTTAAGACTCATCTCATCTACCGCACAGACTTCGTCATATTGCTCCAGCAGATAGGTATAGTATTGCTTGCGCACATTGTTATTTGGAATGCCAAGCACCAGCTGTTCTCCACGTGTTCCCTTTATTGTCAACATTCCATAATAGAACAGAAGACTGATAAATATCTGTGGTCTTACCAACAATTTGGCAGGAAAACTTTCCTCAATATTACCTATTATTTCTCCATTCTCGATGATGGTACGCAGAACACCCTTACGGTCGCCATCCAGCTTATCAAGCTGCAGCAATTTCTTCATCTTGCCATAGTCTGTCTTGGTATTAGGATCCACCATCTGCTTAGGAGATTCACCAGTCTCACGATAATTGCGTAAGTAATAGAATACCATATCGCTGTTGAAAACTTTACTCTGAGTTTTCAAGGCACTTTCCGAGAAACAATAATTGTCATACCATGGTTTCATTTCATTAATGATAGCCTCCACATCACTATCAGGACGAATCTCCCCGTTCTCCTTATAATAAGTGAAGAGTTCTCTTACATCTTCGGTAGAGAAACCAAGCATTTGATTAAATGCAGGCTTGGTAGAGATATGCCATCCGATGTTGAATCCACTGGTCAAATCATCCAGTGTCACAGGACTTACGCCTGTCATAAAGATTTTGGAGAACATTCCCTTAAAGACCTTGAATATCTCCCGATAGAAACCACTGGCATGGGTAAGGGCAGTATATACTTCCTCACCCTGCTCATTGAGCACAACATTGGTAAAGTTATCATACTCATCAACTATAAGATAAAGTGGAAGATTTTTTTTCTCTGCAGCAATCCCAATGGCATTCAACTTTCTGGCAGCAGTTTTTGCATTCAACACATTTTCCACTACTCGGGCAGGGTAATACTCCTGATAAGTTTCCATAAAACTATCAATGCATTCATTGCAATATGCATTGAAGTTTTCCTCCAACTGCTCTATCGTGCCTCCAATCTTGGAAAAATCAAGAAACAAAACCTGATACTTTCCTTGATTTTCTGTAGGATGCGAACCTATCCAAAGATTGCCAAACAACTTATCAAACTTATCTTTACGCTTAATGTCATAATAAGCCCTCAGCATACTGATAAACAAGCTCTTGCCAAAACGGCGAGGGCGAATAAAGAACAAGGCATCAGGCTCATCCTCTAACTTTGGTATATACATCGTCTTATCGACATAATATTGATTTCTCTCTATGATGTCGATGAAGTCTGACACTCCGTAAGGTATTCTTTTAGCTCGTTTCATAATCCCTTATTTTTTAACACATTGCAAATATACAACAAAAAGGGCAAAACACAAAATAAATAGTCACTTATTTTATGTTTTGCCCTAATCCTCGTCATTCTACGAAGAAAAAAGACATTATCTATCTTAATCTTTAGAACTCTGCATTCTTTGGTGTACGTGGGAATGGAATCACGTCGCGGATGTTCTGCATACCGGTTACGAAGAGAATCAGACGCTCGAAACCGAGACCGAAACCTGCGTGTGGGCATGAACCATACTTACGGGTATCGAGATACCAGCTCATATCCTTCATAGGAATGTTGCGGTCCTCAATCTCACCCATCAGTTTGTCATAGCTCTCCTCACGGACAGAACCACCGATAATCTCACCAATCTGTGGGAACAGTACATCGGTACCCTGAACGGTCTGACCGCTCTTGCCGCCGAAGCCGCTCTCCTCCTCGTCTATCTTCATATAGAATGCCTTGATAGCCTTTGGATAGTTGGTCATGATGACTGGGCGCTTGAAGTGCTCCTCTACGAGGAAGCGCTCGTGCTCTGAAGCCAGGTCATCACCCCACTCACATGGGAACTCAAACTTCTTGCCGTTGGCGATAGCCTCCTGCAGGATGCGGATACCCTCTGTATATGGAAGATGAACGAAGTCTGAATTCAATACGCCCTCCAGACGAGCGAGCAAGCCCTTGTCGATCATCTTGTTCAAGAAAGCGAGGTCGTCCTTGCAGTGCTCCAGTGCCCAACGGATACAATACTTGATGAAGTCTTCCTCCAACTCCATCAAACCGTCCATATCCAGGAAAGCAACCTCTGGCTCAACCATCCAGAACTCAGCCAGGTGGCGAGGTGTGTTACTGTTCTCTGCACGGAAGGTAGGACCGAAGGTATAGATAGCACCGAGTGCTGTGGCACCCAGCTCACCCTCCAACTGACCAGAAACGGTCAGTGAAGTCTGCTTGCCGAAGAAATCATCAGAATAGTCAATCTTGCCATCCTCTGTCTTCTTCAGGTTGTAGAGGTTCTTGGTTGTAACCTGGAACATCTGACCTGCACCCTCACAGTCGCTGGCAGTGATGAGAGGAGTATTGAAATAGAAATATCCATGCTCGTGGAAGTAGGTGTGGATAGCCATCGCCATGTTGTGGCGGATACGCATCACAGCACCAAAGGTATTGGTACGGAGACGGAGGTGAGCATACTGACGCATGTACTCGAAGCTCTGTCCCTTCTTCTGCATTGGATAGTCGTTGCCGCAAAGACCGTAGATTTCGATGCTTTCGCACTGAATCTCAACACTCTGACCGGCACCCTGGCTCTCTACCAAGGTACCTACTACGCTGATGCAGGCACCAGTGGTAATCTGACGGAGCTGATTCTCATCGACCTTTGATGGGTCGACTACTATCTGAATATTATTAATAGTAGAACCATCGTTAAGAGCGATAAAATCGACTGCTTTGCTACTACGATGGGTACGTACCCATCCCTTTACATTCACGATTGAGTCGTAGGCTGTGCTCTTGAGCAAGTCAACGACTTTAGTTCTTTTTACTTTTTCCATTGTTAATTAATAGGTTAAAAAGGAGACTAAACAGATAGTCTCCTTTCTTATTATATCTTATTATCCTTATTCAAAAGCACCCATGCGGAGCATATCTACTTCCTTCTCAGTAAGGAAGCGCCAGTCACCGCGACGGAGATTCTTCTTGGTCAAACCTGCAAACTGTACACGGTCGAGCTTGGTTACACGATAGCCGAGGCTCTCGAAGATACGGCGAACGATACGGTTCTTGCCGCTGTGAATCTCGATACCTACCTGTGACTTGTCGCGCTCGTCAGCATAAGCTACTGCATCTGCCTTGATCTCGCCATCTTCCAAAGTGATACCCTCGCTGATCTGCTGCATATCGTGAGCAGTGAGGTTCTTGTCAAGGTGTACGTGATATACCTTCTTTTTCAAGAACTTAGGGTGAGTCAGCTTAGAAGCCAGGTCACCATCGTTGGTCAACAGGAGTACACCTGTTGTGTTACGGTCGAGACGACCTACAGGATAGATACGCTCAGGGCATACATCCTTAACGAGGTCCATCACAGTCTTGCGCTGCTGAGGATCATCGCTGGTTGTCACGTAATCCTTTGGCTTGTTGAGCAATACATATACCTTCTTCTCCAAAGATACTACAGCATCATGGAACTTCACCTCGTCGGTGCGAAGAATCTTGGTACCCAACTCGGTAACTACCTGACCATTGACAGTTACCAGACCAGCCTGGATGAACTCATCAGCCTCACGGCGAGAGCATACACCAGCATTGGCAAGGAACTTGTTCAAGCGCAATGGCTCTGTTGGGTCGATGTTCTCCTCCTTGTACTCGATGCGCTTCTTCATGCTATACTTAGCATTTGGATCGTATCCAGGAGTGTGCTGGCGGAAGCCGCCACCACGGTTGTTGTTATAGCCACCACCACGGTTGTTGCCATAGCCACCGCCACGGTTGTTGCTGTTATAGCCACCACCACGGTTGTTGCCATAGCCACCGCCACGGTTGTTGCTGTTATAGCCACCACCGCGGTTGTTGCCGTAACCACCGCCACGGTTGCTGTTGTAGCCACCACCCTGTGGACGGCCGTAGCCACCCTGCTGACGTGGCTGGTAACCACCATTAGACTGATGCTGGTCGTCACCTTCTGCATTATTGTTGAAACGAGGACGGCTATTGTAACCACCCTGCTGAGGACGGCTGTTGTAGCCACCCTGTGGACGGCCATAACCACCGCCACGGCTGTTACCATAGCTGCTGCCACCACGGTTGCTGTTGTAGCCACCCTGTGGACGGCCATAGCCACCACGGCTGCTGCTGCCATAGCTGCTGCGCTGTGGACGATCGCTGCTGCCCGAATTACCCTGCAGGCCAGCTCCGAATCCTTCTGGACGGAAGCCACCCTCGCTACTGTTGTTACTACTTCTATCGCTGCCATAAGATGGGCGATGACTGTTAATACGTGGACGCTGTGAGCGACCTACACTACGATAACTCTTCTGATAACCGCCTGCGCTGAAGCCCTCTCGGGTGTTCTCGTTGCCTGACGATTGACTCTGTGGTTTGTTTTCGATTTCTGAATCCATATTACTTCTTAAATAAAAGCCTCACGGCCGGGTTAATAAATCTTATTATTTATATTTAAACTTGATATGATATGTCTGTACTTTTCCTGCCCTTAGGGGATCAGATAATACTTAAAATATACCTGTATAATTACTTGGAGTGATAGCCATCAGCTCAGCCTTCACGCTGTCGCTCACGTTCAATCCCTTGATAAACTCGTGGATGGTCTCCTCGGTCATGTGGGTATTGGTACGGGTGAGAGCCTTCAATGCCTCGTATGGATGAGGATAAGCCTCACGGCGAAGGATGGTCTGGATAGCCTCAGCCACTACTGCCCATGTATTATTCAAATCTTCCTGCAACTTCTCCTCGTGGAGGATGAGCTTGCGCAAGCCCTTCAATGTGCTCTGGATGGCGATGATGCTGTGACCGAGAGGCACACCGATGTTGCGGAGCACGGTGCTGTCGGTAAGGTCACGCTGCAAGCGGCTTACTGGAAGCTTCTGTGCCAGGAACTGGAGAATGGCATTGGCAATACCGAGGTTACCCTCAC
>ERZ1026862.1022-NODE-1022-length-17838-cov-40.691897_pt1 | contig 17838 bp, 14 predicted proteins | sample MGYA00380161_ERZ1026862 | MGnify/ENA primary metagenome ERZ1026862 (study PRJEB33269, sample SAMEA4719797) | human gut metagenome | biome: human-associated habitat; feature: organic feature; material: feces | place: Cameroon | collected 2013-10 ... | reverse complement strand
AGAACATACCATACATTTGGTATAAGGCTGCCAAACGTATGGTATGTATGATGGATAACGTATGTGTATCCTATATTTAATAAGGTGTAATTGATATTGACCAATTAAAAAAAGTATCTCCATTTTATTGCTAAATAATTATAAAGAAGTTGTTAGTATCAAATAAAAAGAGTATATTTGTACGATATAAAATTAATAAATCATGGCATTACCAATAAATATAGAAAGCCTTCTTAGTGGAAGTGCAGTAGAAAGCAACCAACTTGAATATAAGGAAGGTTGGAATCCTGATACAATATATCGTAGCATCTGTGCCTTTGCCAATGATTTTGAGGACACTGGTGGTGGGTATATCATTGTTGGTGTAAAGGAGGAACACGGTCATGCTGTTCGTCCTGTTTTAGGTGTTAATCCTAATTTGATAGAACAGATAGAGAAGGATATGGTTGGTTACAATAATCTTATCCGTCCATACTATCAACCTCGTCTTTTCATAGAAGAGGTTGATGGCAAGACTATTCTTGTAATCAAAGTAACGGCAGGAGAACGCCGTCCATATAAGGTGCCTGATCGTATTACAGCAAAACAGAAGGATTTCAACTATTATATTCGCTATAATAGTAGTAGCATCGTGCCGAAAGATGAGTATGAACGCGAGTTGATAAACTTGGCGAATCGTACGCCATTTGATGACCGTGGCAACGACCTAATAAGTCTAAGAGATATTTCGACAACTTTACTGAGAGATTTTCTAGTGGAAGTAGGTAGCGACTTGGCTGACCAAGATTTAACTGGTGACAACTTGAAAATAGTTCTTGATCAAATGGACTTGTTGGAAACTACACCAGAAGGCTTCAAGGTCAAGAATGTTGCTGCAATGATGTTCTGTGAGCATCCCGAGAAATTCTTCAAAATGACCCAGGTTGAAATCGTGATATTCCCTAAGGGGAGATTACAAGATCCTGATAATATGATAGAGGTTGCACCGATAAGGGGTTGTGTACCTAAGATGATTCGTGATACGATGAATTATCTCAAGACAAATATTATTCAGAAGACAATTCATAAGCCAGAGGATACAGAACGTTCTGTTGTTACATATAATTATCCTTATCAAGCTTTGGAAGAAGCTGTCGTAAACAGCCTTTATCATCGCAGTTATATCGAAAGAGAACCAGTTGAGATAACTATCGAACCAGATAAGATTAGTATTCTCAATTTTGGAGGACCTAATCACACAATATCTATGCAGGCTATAAAGGAAGCTCGTATGCTTCGTTCTCGTCGATACACAAACCGACGATTAGGAGAGTTCTTAAAGGAATTGGATTTGACTGAGGGTAGAGCAACTGGTATTCCGACTATTCAACAGAAATTGCAGGAAAATGGTTCGCCTCGTGCAACAATTGAGACTGATGAGGAACGTACATATTTCTTGATTGATATACCATGTAATTTAGACTATATCGGTGTGCCTATTGGTAAAGAATGCAAGAAAGAATGCAAGAAAGAATGCAAGAAAGAACTGTCTGAATTACAGATGCTTATCATGGGTGCGTTGTCTGAAAATGCTAAGTTAACAATACCAGAATTAGCAAGAAAGATGGGCATATCTGCAAGAAAGATTTCTCAGGAACTAAAGTCTTTACAGGAAGAATTTCAGGTCTTGAAACGTGAAGGAGGTCGCAAGAATGGTTATTGGGTAGTATTGAATGAATGACGTATAAAACGTATTATAATATACATATATTTCTGTACGATAGCAAGTGCTTTCTAAAGTAACTCGAATGGTTTGGAGTTATTCAGAGCATAACTTGCTATCGTCAGATATTTCGTTCTGTTACGGATAGATCTCGATATGACTGCTGCCGGAGTTGCCATTCTTGATAATCCTTATCTGGGTGGTGATGCGCTCGCTCATCGTGTCGGTATGACTGATGACGCCCACCTTCTTGCCTTGCGAACTTTGCAGCATGGCGAGGGAGTCGATGACGGTGGCTAGGGTATCGGGGTCGAGGGTTCCGAAGCCTTCGTCGATGAACAGGTTCTCGAAGGAGATGTTGCGGGAGGACAATGCCGACAAGCCCAAGGCGAGACCGAGACTCACGATGAAGGTTTCGCCACCGGATAGGGAGGTGGTGTCTCGGATATCGTCGGCACGGTCGTGGTCGATGACTCGGATGCCCAGCGAATGCTTTACCTGCTGCAGTTCGTAACGGCTGTTGAACTTTCTGATTTCCTGGTTGGCGTGCGCTATCAGGAAACTGAGCGTATAGCATTGGGCTATCTTGCGCAGCGTCTTTCCGTCTGCTCCGATGGCATCTGTGATGGCTGTCCAGTCGTCCTTTTTCTGTGTTACGAGTTGCAGAGCCTCAGCCTTGTCGCCCAACTGTTTTACGGCTTCCTGATGGTTCTGCATCCTGGCGTTGGCAGCAATCAGTTCGTTGCGCTGGCTTCTTTCCTGATACTCCTGCTGAATGGTCAAGAGAGCATCACGGGTTTGGGCAGGCTGATGTTCCAAGTGCTGCTGATGCGCCTTTTCTGCGTTCTGGTAAAGGGCGGTAGTTGAAGCCACGGCTTTCTCCTTTTCGTCCTTTTCCCTTCGGATAGCGTTCCAGTCTTCGGCAGAATGAAGCATCTCCCGGATGGTATTTCGGTCGATAAGGCTTGGATTGATATTCTTTTCTGCAAGCTGCTTGTTATATTCCTCAATCCAAAGGTCGAGTTCCTTTTCCTTCGTCTGCAGAGTCTCCTTTGTTGTCTTGTTCTGTGACAGCATGGTTTGATGCGAACCTTTACTGTTGGCGAGTTCTGCCTTCAGTTTGTTGATATTCTCGTTCTGGTCATCTGCTGCTTTCGTAGCCTCATCCTTTGCTGCAGTCAGTCTTTGTTCAGCCGCATCAGGCTCTTCTCCATTCAGAATCTGCTGGTATTGCGCCTGCCATTCCTCCATTTCTTTCTTGGTGTTATTCCACGCTTGAAGAGCTTTCTCGTAAGCTTCTTTCTTGTTCTTTTCTTGTGAAATGAGATTTGTGGTAAGTGCTTTTTGTTCAGCCAGTTTTGTGGCGCAGATTGAAGTGCTTTCTTGAGCGTTATTCAGTATCGTTGAAGCCTTGCTTTCATACGCAGCTTCATCCTTTACAGCCTTATCCTTGAGTTGGGTCAGCCGTTCTATCTCTTTCTGAATCTTGTTAAACAGGCTCAGTTTGCCGGTTGCTTCTTTCCGCTTTGTCTTCATAGATAGGCAAGAGCGATTTCAGTTCTGTCTCTGCCTTTGGAATCTTTGGATACTGGGCGATGAGCGCCTTCCATTCCTCTTCGTAAGTTGCGATTTCACCCGACAGTTTTTTCTGTTGCTTCTGGAGCGTCTGTACTTCGCCGTCGTTCTGTTTTCTCTCGCCGGAAAGGTTCTTCTCCTCTTTCTGCTGCAGTTTCAGCAGATTCTCCTTGGCTTTCAGAAGTTGCGAGAGTTCTGTGGTGGCTTCCTCAAACTGTCTGTTGTCGGTATGATAAGGATGGGTCGTGCTGCCGCAGAGCGGACAAGGTTTGCCTTCGGTCAGGTTGGCACGATGAATCTCCCATTTCTCACTCACCATGAGGGTATAGGCATTTCTCAGCGTCAGGGTCTCTTGGGTCAGCGCCTCGATGATCAATTTGCCCAGCGCCTCATCTATCTTGGCATTTCTCTTGCCCATGAACTGGATTCGTTCCTCATTCTTCTGCTTTTCAGTTGTGGCAGTATCGAGATGAGCCACTACCTTGATGGCTTGCTGGACATCTTGCAGTTTCTTTTCGGCTGCCGACTTTTGGGTCTGCAGTTCCTCTATATTCTGTCCGGCAGTCTTGTTCTTTTCCTTCTCCCAAGCCTGTTCTGCGGCTTGCGTCGCTTCGTGCAGAACCTGTTTCTGCTTGGCAATCTCTTCCTTGGTCGTTTTGAGGGCAAGGTTCGCTTTCTCCGTTTCAGCTTCCCATTTTTGGATGTTTCGGGCGTTTTCCTCCACGTCTTTCTGGGCAGTTTGATTCTCTTTCTGAGCCAACTCCAATGCCTCTTTCTTTTCTTTCAGATTCGGCATTGCCGCTTCCATTTTTGTTTTCAGCGCCCTTGCTTCAGCGATAACCGGCATGGCCTTTTCGAGTTGCTCCTGTGCCTTGCTGACTGCTTCCTTCAGACTGGCGAGAGTTTTCTCGCTTTCGCTAATGTCAGACTCTTGGCTTTTGATGGCAGCTTCCGATTTCAGGATTTCTTCTTCTTGATTGTGGATGCTTTGTATCTGTCGCTCAACTTCCTGTAACAGGTTGACGGCTGGTTGTACTTCATCGTGCAACTGGAGACGGATAATCTGGGCTTGTATGTCTTTGATAGCGTTTGCAGCCTGCTCCATATCTGCTTGATAGATAGCTATTTGCTTCGTTTGCTTATCGTTTTCCTCATACCATTGCAGGTTTTCTGAGATGGCCTTCAATTGGCTGTCGAGTTCCTTCTCTGCCTTTTCCAAAAGAGTGATTTCCTCTTGCAGTTGGGCGAGTTCTTCATCGTTCAGCAGGTTCTGTTTTACTGCTTCCACTGATGCAGCCATCTGGTTGTAGGCATCCACCGCCTGGTCTTTTGCTTTCTTGATTTCAGTAGCGATGTTCGTATAAGTTTCCTCACATCCGATGAGTTTCTCCAGGAGTTCGTAGCGCTCGTTTTCCTTTGCAGTCAGGAAGTTGGCAAACGAACCTTGTGCGATGAGCACGGTGCGGAGGAACTGGTCGTAGTCGAGACCGATGATGTTCGGCAATTCGTTCCAGTCGGCTATTTCTTCTGTCAGTTGTTCTCCGTTTCTTGTGATTTTATAGAGAGAAGTCTTGGCATTTTCATAGCGTACTCTTTGAAATCTGACGTGCCATTCTGCGCGGTAGATACTGCCGTTGTTGGCAAGGAAGGTGAGTTTACTGTAACCCTCTTTCTTGCCACGGGTCAGTATGTTTCGACTATCTGTAGGAGCTAACCGGTTGTTTTCATTAGCATCAGCTTCTCCGAAAATCTCTATGTTCTGATTCTTGTCGCCTTTCTTTCTTGGGTAGCGAGGGGCGCGGTTGTAGAGGGCAAGGCAGATGGCGTCGAGTAGGGTGGATTTGCCACTTCCCGTCGGTCCTACGATGCTGAAGATGGTGCTCTCGCCTAAGGCACCTTCTTCAAAGTTGATGACCTCGCCACCCTGTTTGTCAAGCGAAGCGAGGTTGAGTATTTCGAGTTGTAGGAATTTCATAATGATGATGTCGTTAATAAATCGGATAACATTTTCTCCTGTCTTTCGTTCATTGGAGCGTTGTGCTTGATGGCAAAGGCCTCCTTCAGCGTATCGAGCGGAGGACGGTTGACGATGTCCTCGATGCTGGTGATTTGCTGGGAACCTTGGATGGTGGAGAGGTCTAACTGCGGGATGATGCGCTGGATTTTGCAGAGTATGGCATCCTTCTCATTGACGAGATTCTCCAGTTCCTTGATGTCATCGTTGGAAAGCTTCTCCTGTTTCACCTTCAGCATTACGTAGTCGAAATGGTCGCTCAGTTCGCCATTCATCCTTTCTGAAAGTTCTGAATGGATGAGTTTCTGCCATTTTTTGATGGTGAGTTCCTCCTCGTTTTCAGGCAGAATGCGAAGTGAGTGCTGAGGCTTGTATTCCAGGAAATCTACTTTTATATCCTTGCTCTTGTTTTTGCTGTTTTCCTTTTCTTCTTCTTCTTCCTTCATTCCATCTTTATTTTCCTTCATTTCATCTTCTGTCTTCTTCACTTCCATTTCCTTCTTTTCTCCCTTGTCACATCCGATGGTGATGAGGTCGATTCCGTGTGTGTAGTCTTTCTCGGCGAACGACATTGGTAGAATACTTCCCGTATATCTTGCCCAGTTGGTGTTCCAGATATGTTGCCGTTTGTGGATGTGTCCGCAAGTCATGTAGTCAGGATGATCGTTCCATCCTTCCAAATCCACTTCCTCCTGTCCGCCGATAATGATCTTTTCGCTCGCATCCTGTTTGGCTATGTCTGAACCCTTGGCGTACATGTGGGCCATCATGATGCACTTTCTGCCCCGGTATTTCTTTCGTGCTTCAGCAGTCAGTTCTCTCAGGAAGGCGTTGACTCCTTGCGAATAACAGGCGTTCTGCACCACATCACTCCGAAGGAAAGGCACGGCGAGGATGATGACTTCTTCTCCTTCTTCATTGGACACGGGGATGATGAGATCGTCGTAGGAATAGAGCCAATGTCCGCCGGTTTTACTATCGTCCTCGCTTTCTCCCTGCTGCCAGATTTTCCTTACGTTTCCTCTGATTTCTACATGGTGTCTGGCAAGGAGTGGGCGGGGAGCCTCCAGTCGGCTGGCGGAATCGTGGTTGCCGGCGGTGATGATAATCTGCATGTTCGGGCACAGATGGGTGGCATCGGCAAGAAACTCGTAATAAACGGTCTGTGCTGCTGCCGATGGATTTCCATTGTCGAAGATGTCTCCTGCGACGAGGAGTGCATCGGGCTTTTGTTCAGCGATTTGCACTAAGAGCCATTGCAGGAAGTGCTTGTGTTCAGGCAGTCGGTCGTTGCCGTGAAACAGGTTGCCCAAGTGCCAGTCGCTGGTTGCTAATATCTTCATACTCATAGGGGTTGTGTTATCTTTGTCTTTTTCTTTGTTTCAAGTTTACAATCGTTTTTTCCTCCGTTCCAAGATTGCAATCCTTGAACTCGGAAATGCAATCTGACCACAAAGTTAGCATAATTCTTTGGGATAAGCAAGGAAAAATACCCTAAAAATGAAGAAAAATGACTGGAAAAGTGAAGATATTTGGGTAAACTATTGTTTTCTTCCTGATAATGTTGTATCTTTGCCTAATAGAAATCTTCGTTCAACGACTTTGAATGTCGGTTCAACGACTCTGAACGGCGGTTCAACGACTTTGAATGTCGGTTCAACGTCTTTGAACGGAGATTTCTCTTAGGATGAGATACTTTTATTCCTAAGTAGGAAGATCCTGTTACTTAGTAGAGATCATATCTCTCAGAGATAGAAGGACCGATTAAGTGAGAAAACTAACAATCTAAATAAGAAAGGAAAAGAAATGGCAAAGTACAAATTGCAGGAAATGAGTGATATGCGTGATGAAGGCAAGCGCAGAGTTTATCCCAAGATGGTGCCCTATCGCACGCTTTCCAGAAAGGAATTCGTCGAACAGATGCAGAGTTATCATCGTGACCTTTCTCAGGGCACTATCGAAGCGGTTCTGACAGATGTGGAAGACGTGTTGGTCCGTATGCTCTCTATGGGTTATAATGTGAATCTCGAAGGCTTGGGCACCTTCTCCTTGTCCCTTGGTTTTGAGGATGACAAGCCTACGGAGATGCAGACAGATGACGACATGATGAAATATCGCAAGGTAGGGGTGAAGAACGTCAACTTCAATTCATCTCCTGAGTTTGTGAAGGCTGTAAAGATGGAGACCGACTGTGATTTGGAACGAGTGATGAGTGGTGTGAAGGTTATCCGCAAGCAACTCTATTCCAAGGAAGAGCGCATTGCCCGTGCCTTATCGGTATTGGAAAAGAACGCAGCTATCACTCTCGGTGATTATGCCTACATCAACGATATGAGCCGCACCGCCGCTTCCCTCGAATTGAAGGAGATAACCCAAGACCCGACATCACCTATCCGCTCGATTGGAAGAGGAAGCCACAAGGTTTGGGTGAAGCGATCTTAAAGGAGGGGAAGTCAAGAACTTCGATACATTGGAGGATATGATGGATTATCTGGAGGCTTAGGCGTGGGTATAAGATGCCATATTAAGAACTAATTCATCAACTATTTTATTGGGATTTGCAAGAAAATCGGAAAGTTTCTTGCAAATCCCAATTCTTTTTATTACTTTTGCAGTTGTCTTGCTGTGGATGGCTGGCGATGAGTCGCTGGCTAGGTAAAAATCCATGGCTTGGCCTATCATAATTAAGAAAGACGTGTACTACGTTTTCTTCTGATTCGATTGAAACCTAGGAAATTTCAAAAGAGGCATTCAGATGAAGACAGCGGTAGGCGCCTTCGCTTTATTTGTGTATGTACACAGGCATAGGTGTGCCCTTTCCATTCGTTTGGATAGGGTACATCCTGTGCTATTATATATGCAAGTTTGGCGTAGGTTTCTGTTGCTTCTTATTCTTGTTGCCAAAGGTTTTCCTAGGACCTCAATCGAGCAAGGGTAATGCGAGTGATAGATTCCCTACGCCATTTCTGTTTTGGTAGCAACCATACAAACTAACAAGAATGTTTCTGCTTGGGGGAATGGCGGAAGTGCCGATAGCCTAAGGAGATACAGACAGATGAGCACTAAGTTTTTCAATAATACTCCAGATAATTCCCTGTTCGAGAAGTTCAAGGGAATAGCCCACAACATGCTTGATTTTCATACCTTTCAGGCAGTAGTAGGATATTTCCGAAGTTCGGGCTATTTCAAACTTCGTGAGGAATTTGAACAGGTCAAAAAGATACAGATATTGGTAGGTATCAATATCGACAACATATTCCGTAAGCAATCCAAACTCTTTTTCGGACAGATTGATGAACAAGCCGTCATCGATGCCTATTCTCACGATTTCGTTGAAGAAGTGAAGAATGCAGGCTATGATGAGCAGACGGAGAGAGGTATCCTCCAGTTTTGCCAGGACATCATCGACAAAAAACTGGAGATGCGTATCCATCGCAGCAAGAACCTCCATGCCAAATTCTATCTTCTTCTCCCGGAAAACCATAATCCAAACTCTGATGGCTGGGTTATCATGGGGTCCTCTAATCTATCCGATTCCGGTATGGGAACCGTGCCTGGCAACCGGTATGAGTTGAACGTGGCGATGAAAGATTATGATGATGTGGCATATTGCAAGCAGGAATTTGAGCAGCTTTGGGAGCAGGCCGTTCCTCTGAATCTGCAAGACATCGAACAGATGAAGGCGAAGACTCATCTTGCCCAGTTGCCTACACCATACGAACTCTATATGAAGGTGCTGATAGATACTTTCGGTTCGCAGGTGGAGGATGACTTTACGATGGAAATGCCTGAGGGAGTGAAGGATATCCGTTATCAGCACGATGCCGTGATTCAGGGTTATCAGATGCTGATGCAGCACAATGGTTTCTTCCTTGCCGATGTGGTGGGTTTGGGTAAGACCATTGTTGCCACGATGATTGCCAAGCGATTTGTTGAAGCAAATGGAAGATACACCAATATCCTGGTGGTTTATCCGCCAGCCTTGGAAAAGAACTGGACTGATACCTTCAAGCTTTTCGGCATCAAGCGCTACGCCCAGTTTGTGAGCAATGGCAGTCTGAATAAAATCATAGAGGGCGAAGGCAACTTCCGTGAAAAGGGAGAGTATGACCTGGTGATTGTAGATGAGGCGCATAACTTCCGTGGATCCACCGCTGGCAGATACGATGATTTGCAGTTAATCTGCAAGACTCCTCGCATGAACGAAGGTTTGGTAAAGGGCCATCACAAGAAGGTGATGCTGCTTTCGGCTACTCCGCTCAACAATCGTCCAACCGATCTTCTGAATCTCTTGCTTCTCTTCCAGAATGCCCGCTATTCCACCATCGAAGGCATCCAGAATCTGCCTGTAACCTTCTCTCCATGGATAGAAGAATATGATAAACTGATGCGTGAGCGTAAGTTAGACAAGCATAACGAAAGAAATGCAGAATTTGCCAAGCGTACCGATGACCTCTACGAGAAGATAAGAATGCAAGTGATTGATAAGGTGACGGTTAGACGAACCCGAAACAATATCAAGAATGTGCCTGCCTACAAGAAAGACTTGGATGACCAGCACATCGTATTCCCGGATATTCTGCCTCCTAACGAATTGGTATATGAATTAAATGGCGGTTTGAACGATCTCTTCTATAGTACGATGGCGATTCTTACCGATACGCCTCATCCCGAAGATAATCCCACAGGCAAGGGCTTGCACTATGCTCGCTATCGTGCCGTGGAGTTCTTGCAGGGCGAGGCGCGCAAGAAGTATCCTACTGCCCTTCATATTTCCACCATGCTGACAGGTATCTATCGTGTTCACATGGTCAAGCGATTGGAGAGTAGTTTTTACGCCTTCCGCCGTTCGCTCCACACCTTCCTCCGCATTACCGAGGATATGATCAGGATGTTTGACCAGAACAAGGTGATTATCGCTCCCGATATCAACGTGAAGGATAAGCAAGCCAAGGGATGGGAGTTGGATCGCATCATAGAATATGCCGTAGAAAAGGGCTTGAAAGAGGAAGATACAGTCTTTAAAGACGAGGATTTCAGCGAGCGGTTCCTGGAGATGCTGAAAGAAGATGCTGAGAATTTGAAGGAGCTTTGCAGAAAATGGGATGAGATAAGCGAAGACCCTAAGCTGGAACTGTTTATCGATAAACTGGAGCATGAATTCTTTGATAAGGAGATAAATCCTACAGGCAAACTGGTCATCTTCTCAGAGAGCGTAGATACCGTGAATTATCTGACGGAGCAGTTGCAGAATCGTCTGCATCGTCATGACATTCTGGATGTCTGTGCCAGCAATCGTACCAACAGGCAGGAACTTCTCCGCAAGTGCTTTGATGCCAACTATGCCGAGCAATCGGATGAATTCAACATCGTGATTACTTCTGATGTGCTTGCCGAAGGTGTCAATCTGCATCGCGCCAATGTTATCATCAACTATGATTCGCCATGGAATGCTACCCGATTGATGCAGCGTATCGGTCGTGTCAATCGTATCGGTTCGGTGGCAGACAAGATATACAACTACATGTTCTATCCGTCGATGCAGGGCAACCAGGAGATTCATCTCTATAGCAACGCCCTCATCAAGTTGCAGGGCTTCCATTCAGCCTTTGGCGAGGATGCACAGATTTACTCTAAAGAGGAAATCGTGAAAGAGTTCCAGATGTTCAATCCTGATATTCAGGATGCTGTGGATAGAAACCTGAAGTTCCTGGAAGAAGCCCGTGAGCTTTATCGCACCCATCGCAAGCTCTACAACCGCATCAAGGCTTTGCCGATGAAGAGCCGAACGGTGAGGGAAATCGAAAAACATTCTCATTCCACCATCGTCTATCTTTCTTCGCCTCAGAAGGTGGAGTATTATTGGGTTAAGGCTGACGGCAAGGCTTTGTCTATCCCATTCTTGGATGCGATGGACATCATGAAAGCTGAAATGGAGGAGAAGCCGGGTGACTTTACGAAGGTAATGGATTTCCATTACGAGCAGGTGAAGTTTGCATTGGAATCCTACCGGAAGGTGGTGAGAAAAGTGGTGGATGCCGAAAGCATGGAGAACTGGAAGAAAGATAAATCGACCAATGCCGTGCTGAGCATTCTCCGTACGATGAACCGAGCCTTGAATGCTGTGGATGCAGAGAAGACTGTGGTGCAAATCAAGAAGCTGGAGCAGATAGTGAAACTGGGCGTCTTCATCGGTCTCAATTCAAGCATCAACAGTTTCAATCGCCAGGTAAAGAAGCAGAAACCATCCAGCGAAGAACTCATAACGCAAATCATAGACAAGATAGATGAACTCTTTGATCGCTACAATATTCCGCTGGATACCGACGAGGAAAGAAACGAGGAAATCTTGGAACCGCAGATTGTGGTATCTGAGTCATTCATCTAAGTCTCTCTATATAATTAAGGTGTAAGGACAGAAAAACAAAGATAGTTATGGCAACATATAATAAAGAAACATTTAAGCGACTCTTTCAGTCGAAGTTCAATCTTTCAAAGTGGCAGATGTTGCTGCAGGATTACTTTCATGCCGACAAGGTGCGTGTGAGTCCTGAGGTTTTGGACGAGAATGCCGAAGACCGCAAGGGATATTTCCTGGGCAGCATGACAACGCAAGATAATTATGAGTTAGGATTCTTCTATTATGAAATGGAGGATGGTTCGGTGCTGCGCCGCAAGGTGGGGCTTCGTAACCTGATTCGTCCTTATCTGGGCTATGGCTTTGATGCTGCCTTGGCTGTATTTAATGATGGAACCAACTGGCGCCTGTCTTTGATTTGCGACTTGAAGGAAGATGCTACCAGTACCAAGCGATTCACCTATGTGTTTGGTGATGAGAAGGCTTTTTATAAGACTCCTATACTTCGTTTTGAAAGTTTACGGACAAAAGCCAATGAGTTTCTTGAAATCAAGAAAGCCTTCTCTGTTGAGGCTCTTTCTGATGATTTCTTTGATGAATACCGTAAACAGTATGCTGAGTTTGTAAAATTCCTCACAGGTAAGGAATATGTGAAGAAGGGAAACAAATGGGTGGAGCAGGAAACTGGAGAACCAGATGTTCAATACTTTACATCCTTTAAGGAAGATGATAAGTTAGTGCGTGATTATATCAAGAAAATGATGGGTCGCATCGTGTTCCTTTATTTCCTGCAGAGTAAGGGATGGCTTGCTGGCAATCTACATTATATGCACGATTTGTTCTATGATGCCTCTGATGAAATAAAGGGAGATTTTCTGGACAAGGTTCTTGAACCAATGTTCTTTGGCTTGCTCAATACCAAGCCTGAGGACCGGAGTAGTGCGCCTTTGGTTAACGGAGTAGGGGTGAAGTATATTCCGAATGCCGATGAAATTCCTTATCTTAATGGTGGTCTCTTCCAGCAGGAGAAGATCGATGAAGTAGATTCAGTTTTCCCTGCCGGAATGTTCCAGTCGCTTTTCGATTTCTTTGATAGTTACAACTTTACGATTGATGAGAACGATCCGAATGATGCCGAGGTGGGAGTTGATCCGGAGATGCTTGGCAAGATTTTCGAGAATCTTTTGGAGGATAACAAGGACAAGGGAGCCTTCTATACCCCAAAGGAAATCGTTCGTTACATGTGTCAGGAGTCGTTGACGGCGTATCTGCAAACTGGCATAGATGATGCAGAGGTTAAGGAACATATTGCTAACTTTGTGAAAACGAATGATGTGGAGGAACTGGGTGGAGCTTCTTCTGAACTTGCCATGTCTATCGACCAGAAGTTGATAGACGTGAAGATTTGTGACCCTGCCATCGGTTCGGGAGCCTTCCCTATGGGTTTACTCCGTGAACTCTATGCATGCCGCAAGTCTATCGAAATCTTCGAGGAGGATAATGCTGCCGACATCAAGCGCCACATCATTCAGAACAACATTTATGGTGTTGATATTGAGAAGGGAGCCGTAGATATCGCCCGTCTCCGTTTCTGGCTTGCTCTTATCATCGATGAAAAGGAACCGATGCCATTGCCTAATCTCGACTTTAAGATTATGCAGGGCAACTCGTTGCTGGAGAGTTATAAAGGGGTGGATTTGGATGTTACTTCCAAGAAGTTGAAGACAGGTAAGGATACCAAGAAAACTCGTGGTGTTCTCTCGTTGGCTTTTGAGGAAACTGATGTTCAGAAGACCATTCAGGATTTGGTAAAATCATATTTTAGTATCACCGACCATACCTTGCGTGCTCAGCGTCGCCAGCAAATGGATAAGTATGTGAAGGATTACATCAAGGTTTGTGCCGAGGGAAATCATGAGGTGCAGGATGCCGTAGATAAATTGGAGATTCCAAACGACCAGTTCTTCCTTTGGCATACATATTTTGCGGATGTATTCGAGCAGGGTGGATTTGATATTGTGATTGGTAATCCGCCGTATTTGCGTATTCAAGGAATAATGGATTCTGCTCCTGAACTAGCAAAACTTTATTCTCTGAATTTTAGAGCAGCCACAGGCTCATATGATTTGTATGTCTGTTTCGTAGAACAGGCTTTTTCTTTGATAAAACAGACAGGTATCGTAAATTATATTATGCCTGTAAAATGGACGAATGCTTCTTTTGGTAAAGGATTAAGAAAGATAATATCTTTAAATAATGCAGTTTCAAAAATAATTAATTTTGGAGCATACCAAGTATTTAATGCTTCTACCTATACAGCTTTACAATGGTTTAGATTCTCATCTAAAGTTTTATTGTATAAAGAATTAGATAGGAATCTTAGTACAAATAATGAATTAGGAGAGTATTTGAATTCTTTAGACGATGATAGTATGTCAAATATTGATAGTACTAAATTGAGTGATAATTCATGGGTTCTAGTTTCCGGTATAGTTAATTCATTGCTAACGAAATTGGAAAAGCAACCCAGAAGAGTTGCTGATATATTTGATAAAATCTATCAAGGTTTGGCAACGGGAAAAGATGACGTATATTTTCTTAGAAACTGCGTTGAGCAAGAGATGAGTATTACAGGCTATTCAAAAATCATAGATGAAGTTGTTAATATAGAAAAAGAACTCTGTAGACCTTTGTTAAAAGGCGAAGATGTACATCGATATGGAAGTTTAGATACTCAGAGATATGTAGTTTTACCATATGAGAGAAATAGTGGCAATATGACTCTTATTAAAGAGAATGATTTATCTGAAAAGTATCCTATGGCTTATAGTTATTTAAAAAAATGTGAAACGATTCTTAGAAGAAGAGAAAAAGGTCGTTTTGATATTGATAATGAATGGTTTCAATTAAGTAGAAAGCAGGGGTTAGCTTATGCGACTTTACCAAAACTTATCGCTCCAGATATTTCTATGGGGGGTAACTTTTCCTTTGATGAACAAGGTATGTTTTATCAAACTGCTACTCTTTATGGTTACGTTAAAAAGGACGATGTACTGGTGTCATACAAGGTCTTAATGGCTATTTTAAATTCTCGTTTATGTTGGTGGTTCATGCAAAATACTGGAACAGTTATGTCTGGTGGATTCTATCGCTATAAACCTGCTTATATAAAACCATTTCCGTTGCCTTCTGATATGGTGTTAAGTAAAAGTAGTTTAGAAATAGAGAATTTGGTAAAGGCAATAGAACAAGAAAAGGAAAATGACACTTCCGCCTTGGAGAATCAAATCGACTTCCTCGTCTATCACCTCTATGGCTTGACCTATGATGAAGTTTTGATTGTTGACCCAGAGACTCCAATCTCTCGTGAGGAGTATGAGTCATATAATATAGAACAATAAAAGAAAAATGAGATATGAGTAAAATAGAAGATTTTTATCAGCTTAGAGATCAGTATAGAGAAATGTTTAGCGACGATGCTGACGAAGAACTTTGGAAGGTTAAGGAGGAGACTTTTTTGCGAGATGAGCTGGCAACTGCTATCAGAGAATCTGTGGCTCAAGTGTTCTCGGAAGTGCGTAGTCCTATCAGAGTTACTATTGATTATGAACCTAAAGGTGATATCGCTGTGAAGGTGTCCCTAAAAGATACTGATGATACATCTGAGGTTGTAGAAACTCCAGCTTTTGTCGGTGATCAACCTGCTGCTCAATCGGCAAGTAAGCCCTTTAGCCAGCGTTCCGAAAGTATTGGCTTTACTGTAAAGTTTCCGGATGGTACGGTGGTTCAGCGTAAGAATGCCAAGGAGACTATGATTGCTACATTAAAAGTGATAGGACTGCATAAAGCAGCTGCTTTCCGTGGTAGATTGTTCAAAGGTTTCCCATTGGTGGGGCGTAATCGTAGAACTGATGTAGATTTCAGATGTCAGGAATTGGTAGATGGTTGGTATATTTATATCAACATGTCGAATGATACCAAAATAGAAATGCTTCATCAGATATCTGATGAGATGAGATTAGGTTTGGTTATCAAGGATGAAACAGGTAGTGATGTTACGTTTTCTGCCGATAGTTCATCACGTTCTGGTAATAAACAACCAGCCAAACGAACCTTGTATAAACTGAATGGTGATGGTCCGTATAGTAAACGCGAACTGGTTCTGTTGGCTGTTACACAATATGTGATGGAGCATGCCGATTTGAACTATGATCAGCTGGAGCGGGTTTTCCCAAAGAACTTGCAGGGGAGTTATGGGGTTATTCGTCCAATGAGTTGGATAGAAGAAAAGGCAAGTGTCGGTTTTGATCACAACAACCGTTATTATACTGATTCAAAAGATATCCTGACTTCAGCCGATGGTATCAAGTTTGCCGTCTGCAAAGAGTGGGGTGATAATTTTATTAATTTCTCACATCAAGTAGAAAGTCTTGGATGGGAAATAAGTGAAGGATAAAAAGAATTTCGGGATGCTTTCGTAATGGAGGCATCCCGAAGTGTTATATGACGCTTTTGCCCTTACAGGGCGCATTGCTGACTGCGAGTATACCCAGGTGCAGCCCTGGGTTACGAGCCTTTGGGCTTTCAGCCCGTTCTAGAACCACCTGCAAAAAACTGAAAGAATTTTTATCCTCGAAGTGCATTATAGGTTAAATTCCATTCTTTGTCAAGAACAGCGATTTCAGCTTGTAGTTTTTCTCTATTAGCTTTGCGCTGTTCAGGAGTTAAATTCTCTACACGCTTCATTTCTTCAACAAAGCGTTCTGCGTCTTTGCCATATAATATTGGCGTTTCTCTTATTGGTCTTGACATAATTTTATCCTCCTATAAATTATATTGTTATTTATGTCGCAGCAAAAATAGTGCAAGGAATACGGTAGAAAAGTTACGGAAAAAGCTTATTCAGTTTATTCTTGCAGTTCTTTCTGAAATCTTCTATACTGATAGAACGCTTCTAATTTTCTATCCACGGGTATTGTGCCGTTAGTTCTTTTTCAAATTCTTCAGCATCAATATATAGCCCATTCTCGTATTCCGCCTCAATAGCTTCAATCCTAGTCACGGCTTCTTCTTCATTGGCCGGATGCCAGCCAACTGGAATCGGCTGCTCTTCTGGCAATGTATATCTTTTCTTTTTCATGGGCTCTTTCCTTTATAGTTTTCTTTTGAATTGTCTAATCAGATATCTAGGACTTCTTCTCATATCCCATAAATCTACGAAAATGACGAGGTCGTTGGCTTCGTCGTAGCGATAGATAATCTTCCAATTCTCCTTGATAATCGCACTATGGTAAGGGCGGTGGAATCGCTTAAGCAATGGCTCTCTGGGTGAAGAAAGAGGATGCTTGCTAAGTCTGTTTATTATTGCTTGCAAGCTTTCGTCAAATCTTTGAACGCAAAGTCGACCAAAGTTTTGATAACTATAGTCGGTCGTTTCTTCATAGATTTGAAGAAAGCTATTGCGTAGTGTTACTTTAGCCATGTTCGTTCTTCGTTTAGTTTATTGAAAAACTCTTCTACACTATAGCTAATGCCTGTCCTTTCATACTCCGCCTCAATAGCTTCAATCCTAGCCATGGCTTCTTCTTCATTAGCCGGATGCCAGCCCACAGGAATCTTATTCCAGTCAATATCTTCTTCTGCACATTCATCCTCGAGAAGTGTCATGGCGGCATTTCCGTGATAGGTTGGTGCAGGCTCTGCTGCGAAAGCTGCATCTTTCTGCTCTTCTGGTAATGTATAGCTTTTCTCTTTCATAAGCTTGCGTATTTTATCTACTGCAAATTTACGATTATTATTTGAATGGTGCAAGGGAAATGGGAGAAAACTTTGAAAAACAATACATTTTTAAGCTTTTGCCCTTACAGGGCGCATTGCTGACTGCGAGTGTACCCAGGGTGCTTCCCAGGATAGGAGCTTTTGGGCTTTCAGTCCGTTTCAACCCTACAGTTAGAGTTCTTTCCTTTATAGTTTTCTTTTGAATTGTCTAATCAGATATCTAGGGCTTCTTCTCATATCCCATAAATCTACGAAAATGACGAGGTAGTTTTCCTTGTTTTTACGCCGATATTCTCCATCATATTGATTTTTTTGCTTTCAGATTTGCATTTTTCAAAAATAAATCGTACTTTTGTCCTCGAAGACGCAATAGTGCGTTAACAACATACATCATACAAATATTATGGCGAA
>ERZ1026862.1016-NODE-1016-length-17893-cov-5.496524_pt1 | contig 17893 bp, 6 predicted proteins | sample MGYA00380161_ERZ1026862 | MGnify/ENA primary metagenome ERZ1026862 (study PRJEB33269, sample SAMEA4719797) | human gut metagenome | biome: human-associated habitat; feature: organic feature; material: feces | place: Cameroon | collected 2013-10 ... | reverse complement strand
CCTCATGTAAAAGTCGAATTATACAAAAAATTTATTAGTTTTTAAACAAAAATCGACAATTCTCTAAAACTTTCTGCAAATTCAAGAAATATTCATGAAATCAGGAGCTAATAGTTTTCTTAAAAACTTTGTTTGCTCCTGGCTTTGGCGCCCAAAAACACAAAGCCCGCTAAAAATTTTTAGTCCTTACGCAGTTTTGTCCTTACAAAGCTTTACCTTACGCCGTTTTGGCCCCCACCGGTAGAGACGACCGTTACTTGAGCTTCACGCCCATTCTTTTTCTCATCTAAACGTAGTTCAATTTCGTTGAGCACGCGTTTTTCCGAAACCGGATACAAAGTACGTAAACTCTGCGCAAAAAGCGACACGCGTAATTCTTCTAGCATAAAGCGAATCATGCGCACCCCTTCAGGCACTAAGTGACCTGCATACATCCCAAGTAAAGATTCATAGCGCTTATAGCAGTCTTCAACTTTACGTAAATTAACCAAATCACGATTCGGATCTTGCGGTAACTTTTCTAAACGCTTAAGCATCGCCTCAAGATAGCGTTCAAGTTGCGGGAAGTACCTTTGGCCTGTTTGGGTCGCAAAGCCTTTATACACTAAAGCCTTAAGCTGGCCACCCATATCGCTATAGGCGCAAGCAGTCGTAAAGTCCATCCGGCCTTTAAGACGTTTACGCACCTCACTTGCCTTCATTAAGATCCCTTCTGAGCTCTTAGCAAGCGCTAGCACGCGGTCATAGATTTCCGCTTTAGCTTTTTCAGTTAAAGCTTTAAATTGCGCTTCATTACGAGCAACCCCACCCGCATCTTCTAAAAGTTCATCTAACGCTAAAGATTCTAGATCTTCGATTAAATCACGCACTGAACCTACAGCGTTAAAGTACATCGCAAGTTTAGCTTTATTGGGCAGTTTTTCTTCTAGGTACTTTAAAGGACTTGGAATCGAAAGCATGATTAACCGCTTTTGCCCCTGCCACATCTGGGCATCAGCTTCTTCCTTCGATTCAAAAAGCTCTAAACTTACACTCTTGCCGGCATCTTTTAACGCTGGGTACGCCACAATTTCCATCCCGCCCATTATACGAGACTGGGTTTGTGGCAAATCCCCAAATGACCAAGTGGTAATCCCTTCTTGCTTTGGCATTTCTTTTACCACTTGCGCTAAAGAATCTCTAACTTCATCTTTAAGCTTATGGCGAATGAGTTCAAGGCTTCGACTTTCCATAAGCACTCGACGCTTAAGGTCAGTTACTCTAAACATAAATGAAAGATGTTTTGGTAAAGCTGTCACATCAAAATCATCTTTCTTAACGATTGTGCCTGCAAGCTTGGTCATTTTGGCACACACCGCATCCCAAAAGTATCCGATTTCAGGACTTAATTCGGCAGCAATTTTGCGCCCAAAATCTGGAGCCGGCACTAACTGCTTACGAATATTTTTAGGTAAAACTCTGATAAGGGAGGTAAATAACTCTTCCCGCATCCCTGGAATTAACCATAAAAAGGCGTTTTCATCGATCTGGTTTAAAATACTAACCGGAATGGTGACCGTTACCCCATCGTTTGGCGCCGTCGGATCGAAGTTATAGCTAAGCTCCAGATTAAAACAACCACACTTAAAACGATCCGGATAAAGGTCAGCACTTACCATGGATGTATCTTTTTGGCGAACTAATTCCGCATCAAAGTCTAAGAACTTAGGATCTTCTTTATACTTTTTACTCCACCATCTCTCAAAGGTTCTAACATCCGCTACATCCTGCGGAATGCGCACATCATAAAACCCAAAGAGCGTTTCATCGTTTACTAAGAGGTTGCGGCGTCTTGATTTGTCTTCAAGCTCAGATACTTCATCAACTAACTCTAGATTATGCTTAAAGAAATCGTATTTAGTGATGAATTCACCACCTACTAACCCTTCTCTAATGAATAATTCACGACATAGCACTGGGTTAATTTTTGTGTAATTGACGGTGCGCGCATTAACGACAGGAAGGCCGTATAACACGCCCTTTTCCGTTGCTAACACCGCACCACTCTTTTTAGCCCAATGTTCGTTGGCATATGAATAACGCATTAAGCTTGGAGCAGCCTGTTCTGCCCAAACCGGATCAATTTCTGCTACGTTACGAGCGTAAAGCTTCGAAGTTTCCGTAATTTCCGCGGCCATCACCCATTTAGGTGCCTTTTTAGCAAGCCCCGAACCTGGAAAAATAAAGAACTTATTTCCACGAGCGCCGCTATACTCAAAGCTTTCAGGCTTTTTAAGGCCTAATTGCCCTAAGAGCCCACAAATTAATGAGCGGTGGACCTGTTCATACGTAGCCGGCTCGGTATTTAGATTCATGCCTAAATCTTTAACCGCTTCTTCGAGCTGACTTCTAATATCAAACCATTCGCGCATGCGTAGGTAGGATAAAAATTCCTTACGCATGGTGCGTCGAAGGCCTGAGTTACTTTCCTTTTGCCCCAGCTCTTTTAAATAGTCATAAAGTTTAATTATCGATAAGAAGTCGGACTTTTCATCATTAAAACGAGCGTGATAAGTGTTCGCCGCTTCGCGGTGCGCCAAAGGACGCTCACGCGTTTCTTGCGCACTTAAATCAGAAACGATCGTCAAAACTTCATTTAACGCATGTTGCTTACTTGCTTCTACTAACATGCGCGCTAGTCTTGGGTCGCATGGTAATTTAGCCATAGTGCGCCCCACAGCCGTCAAGGTCAGATCATCGGCCCGCGTTTCTGAGTTTTCTTCACTAGCACTTGCTAAGCGCTTGCCACTTAAATTTAGGTTTTTAGAGCTATCAAGCGCCCCAAGCTCCTGTAGCAATTTAATCCCATCATTAACTTGTTTTAATTCTGGTGGCTCTAAGAATGGGAATTTAGTGATATCCCCAAACCGTAAGTTAATCATGCGTAAAATAACGGAAGCTAGGTTGGTACGCAAAATTTCTGGATCGGTAAACTCTGGTCTAGACTCGTAATCTTCTTTTGAGTACAAGCGAATACAAATCCCATCAGCCACGCGCCCACAACGCCCTTTTCGCTGGTCGGCTGAGGCTCTTGAAACCGGTTCAATCGGTAAACGCTGTACTTTGGTTCGCGGGCTATAGCGACTAATACGCGCCGTCCCTGGATCGATAACATACCGAATTCCAGGCACGGTAATAGAAGTTTCAGCCACGTTAGTCGCTAAAACTATACGGCGCCCACCATGTGGCGCAAAAACCTTATTTTGCTCAGCATTTGATAGACGCGCATAAAGCGGTAAAATTTCCGTATCGCGTAATTTAGCTTTACGTAAATAATCCGCAGTTTCCATGATGTCGCGTTCACCGTTTAAGAATACTAAGATATCACCAGGACCTTCGGCGCCCAATTCCTCAGCAGCGCGTAAAATCCCAGACAAGAGATCGTCTTCATCAATATCTGCGTCATCTTCTCCGGTAATACCTTCCCCAATCGGTTCATATCTTACCTCTACGGGGTAAGTACGGCCTTCAACTACAGCCACCGGAGCATTATCAAAATGGCGACTAAAACGTTCTAAATCGATGGTCGCAGAGGTGATTATCACTCTTAAATCGCGCCGCTTTTTAACTAAATCATGTAAAAAGCCGAGGATAAAGTCGATATTTAAACTGCGTTCATGCGCTTCGTCGATGATTAAAACCTCGTAATCATTTAAAAAACGATCACGTTCGATTTCCGTAAGCAAGACCCCATCAGTCATCAGCTTAATGATGGTATTCTCAGCTGTTTGATCCGAAAAACGAATTTTATAGCCGACTGTAGTTCCCAAAGCGCAACCTAATTCTTCGCTAATACGAGCCGCAACTGTACGGGTACTTAAACGTCTAGTTTGCGTGTGCCCTATAATCCCGCGACGCCCAAAGCCGGCTTCTAAACAGATCTTAGGTAGCTGCGTGGTTTTACCAGAACCTGTATCCCCTGCTACGATCACTACTTGGTGCTTTTTAATAAGCTCCGCAAGTTCTGCGTGTCGTTTACTAACCGGTAAGTTTTCAGGGTAAGAAAGTTTAGGAATAGTGTTAGCTCGACTTTCAGCTCGGGCTAAAGCTTCAGCCGCTAAAGCTGCAAGCTCATCCTTAGCAGCTTCATCAGGATGTGGATTAATATGCTGAGCCGTACCGAACACTTTACGGGCCTTGCTCATGATCCGAACTCGATCCTTGATTAGGGCGCCATCTAAGACTTTTTGTAGATTTTTATAGGTAATTTCGAGACTCATCGCTTATTCGATCCTATGATTTATGCCAAAACTTAGTGGGTAACAGGTAGCTACAAACAAGATAGGTGTGTTTACAACTAGGCTTTGAAGCCGGCCACCTAAAATTCCCCCCACTTCTAGAGTTGAGCGTAGGATACAATAATGAGGCCGACATTTAAATACATTTCCGTTGATTGAAGGCAATAAACCATAGGTCACGAACCAGCGAATCTATTTCTCTCTCCCGGAGGTGAGCTAAAGAGGAGAGAAGTTAAGGCTCCATTTGTAGCCTCAAGCAACTAGTTACCACATGGTTTTTCTTACTTAACGGTTTTCGCAAGCTTTAACTTTGTTAGCTTCTTACTTAGCTTCAACTCTTTTTAGCAAGAGCTAGGAGCTAGCTTCGTTTAGTTTGGTTTCGAAGCTTTATGTAACTTCATCTAACAGCAACTAAAACTCGAACTTATAAACGGCATCAACCGCTTGTTCAAGTGAACTTACATATTCAATAAAGAAGCGCGGGAACATTTCGTAACGAACTCTAAATTCGGAAAGAGCGTTATAAATCCCATAGCCATAGGCGACTTGGATTTTTGGCATAATATAACCTGACACTTCAACTGAAGTATCATCACCATCTCCCTTTGAATCGAGGGAGAAATCCCTAATCCCAAAGTTTTCCGCAAGTTCCCCGATAAAGCCAGAGGTTTGCATTAACCCTAGCCCTAATAAAAGCTGGGTACTCATATCAGAGTTTTCTTCGGTTGAAGCCTCAAGCCCCCGACCACGCATCAAGTATGACAATAGTTCACTTTGCGCCATTTGTGGTTCCGAAAATAGTTTAATCTGTGGGTTTTGGGCCATGCCGGACACCATAAGCCCCACAGTAACATCTTCGTCTTCCATTGCATGCGGGTCACGAATAGCTCTAATTTCAACCCCTGGATTAGTCACATCCCCAACAAAGGAGAGCCGGCCACGTTCAATCAAAAGATTTTGGCCATAAGCCTTAAAGCGCCCATCGTTTAAAAAGATAGTGCCTCTAGCGACTGTATAGCTACTAGGTTTTTGTCTAATATTAATGCTCCCGGAGACGTTGGTTTTAAGCCCCATAGCGTTGATATTAAAATCTGGCCCAACATTTACAGCAAGCTTTAGGTTAATTGGCAATGGTTTAGTCTTTTCAAATTGGTACGCTCCATTTTCTGCACGTTCAACCTTAATAACGTCACTAGATGCGGAAACAGAAGATGAAGGTAAGGTTTTAACCTTAATGCGCGCTCTCGGTACATCGACGGTGCCCGATACGGTCGTAACCCCATCGACAAAAGAACTTAAAACATCAAGCTGAATTTCACCTTGACCGTAACCTAATAAATTAACAGGAAGCTTTTCGGTTTTAAGAGCAATCTTTGCTTCCACTTCCGGATCCCAGCTCACCGTGCCTTGCGCAGTCCCTTTACGTTCTTGCATATAAAACGAAGACAGGAGCTGCGCCTTAGTGCCCGTAAAGGTCATGACCGTATTGATGTGCTCGATAGTCCCAAGATCCACCGCCGTGGTCACGCTCATATCTGTAACTTCAAGTCCGCCTCTGATTTCCGGTTTTTCAGTTGTGCCCCCAAAATGCAAAGTACCGTTTAGGACCCCGGCTGAACTACTGATGTCATTTGAAAAAGCAGATAGTCCCCCTAAATCAAGCGCCACCACTTTGAAAAAGCCCCCTAAGCTTTTATTCTTAAGTGGATCGCTTAAGGTAACCTCAGCGCGAGCTTGCCCCTTAGCCCCTAAATTTAAATCAAGGTCCGTAGAAACGATATCGTTTTCGATTTTAGCACGCGCCGCAATGTTTTCGTAATTTAGGATCTTACGGTTATGTAAGATGTGCCCCTTAGGCAGAGTAACTTCCACTTGCCCTTCAGGCTTACCCTTATTAAGGCCCATGGTAGCTACGACTGAGACCGGACGTGAAAACTCAACCCTCTCAGGGAGGAAGGATTTAAATTTCATTAAATCAATGGCCCGGGCCGTAAGAGACGTTTTAGCTTGGGTGCCTTGCCAAAAGCTTTCTCCTAAACGCACATCATTACCATTGACCTTAAAGACCATCTGTTTGGTCTCAACCGCAAGTTGTGGAGCAAGCTTAAGGGAAAAGTCCCCCCCGGCATGTAAAGAAGCCTCTAGATCTGGCCGTTGGTATTTTAAAGTTGCGACGTGGCCTTGGTAAATAGCACGCTGATGCTTAAAGCCCCCGTTAAGCATGAGTTCCACTTCCCCAAATGGGCTTGAACCTTGGGCGCTTAAAGTATGACTTTCTTCATTACCAACTAAATCTATTGCAAGGTTTTGAGCTAAAGTTTCTTTATTGGCCGAAATGCGTCCTGTTTGAGCATGTAAAGTTAAATCCGTCACCTGAAGTTTACGGGTCACTACTTCAAGATCAAGTTTTAAATCACGGAAGCGCTGCGCTTCATAGATCACGCGATTTGAGCTTAAATTAAGTTTAGCGCGTGGCGAAGCGTAAGAGCCACCGGCCCAAATAGCTCCTTCTAAATTACCTCCAAGCCCCGGCCAAACACCTTCAAGCTCCCCAAGGGAAATGACGCCATTTAGATTGATATGGTCTTGCATTTGGCCATGTAAGCTAATCTTATTTTTAGCTCCCATGCTTAACACAAAATTGTCAATTTCCCCGGCAAAGTCTTGATTTAAAGCAATATGCTTAGAAGCTAGATTGAAGCGGTGCCCTAAATAAGTTCCGTGCCCATCTAGAGTCTTTAAATCTATAGCCCAATCATCTGGACTAAAGAAAGACATTTGGTAATCACTCTCTAAGGCTATGCTCCCGCGGAGGTCTTTAACTTCTGGCGCGTACGCGCGTAAATCAGCCACCATAGCTTTTAAGGTCCCTGCGCTAACCACCCCTTCGTTCCAAGCAACTAAACCGGTATAAGAAACACTATCGTGCCCATGGTTGCGCCCCAAATTACCCGCCCCATTTTTTACTTTACGTGCAACCTTAGGAGTTTTAACATTAAGCGTAGTGATTTCCGCAGCCTCAAAGTTGGTGGAGCCATCTAACGCCACCTCAAAAGCAGGATACTTTAAAGCCTTAACCCCAGAGCTCACTAATTCATAGCTGATAGCGTCTAAAGTCCCACGCGCTTTAACTGTAAGTTCCTTAGCTTTGTAATCGGCATCTGCCTTAAACGGAAAACCAACTTTTTTGGCCTCTATCTTAGCCACAAAAGGCAAGTTTGGCGTTAAAGACGCTAAACGAACCTGCGCCTTGATTTCGTCATTTAACGGCTTTTTCCCCGCAATTTTAGCATCCACCCAAAGATCGACGAGATCGCCTACACCTTCAGCTTCCAAAGTATGAGTCTTTAGCGCTGCCAAATAATCTTCGTTAGTTGAGCAGCCAGACAAATAAACATGCATTGGGTAATAACGAGTTAAATAGATTTCACTCTTATTAAGCTCTGCGTGCCCTAATTCATGATCCACACTCAAACGTTCCACATAAATGCGAGGCCCCTTAAAGGAAGCTTGTAATTGGCCGTGCATGACCCCAGTATCATATCCATCTTGATGGTAACGCCCATAGGCTAAGTCAAGCTTTTCAACTACAGAATCAAAAGGGAGAATCACGGTTGGCAACATGCCAACATTACGAATGATTAAATCTCGGTCAAACGGCGTGGTAAACGCTTTGTCTTCAAGTTCCGGGTCATCCGCTGGTTCATTAGGGTCATCTGTGAAACGTTCATTATGTAACCCCACATCTAAATAACCAATTTGCCCACGTTTAAGCGTAATGGTCCCACCTTCAAATACTGCGCTTAACGAAACATCAGCCACAGCTACATCCAGCACGTCACTTAACAATAAGAAATTATGCACTTGTACGTCTTTTAACGTAACGACCAACGGTAAATTAATCTTTTGGCCGACTTCCTCTTTGATGTAATTGCGATTTAAAGTCGCTAACTTATTATCACGGTTTGAAGGCGCATATGCGTAATCCATCCCACCTTGTTGGAGCCGCCCCACTCTTACTAATTCCTTAAAATCAGGAGCGTAAGTAAGTGCGTTTTTAGTTTCACGGCGGTAAAGTTCTGGATTAATTTTAGCTAAAGCGCCTTGAGGCCCGCGCTGCACTAGCTTTGAGTAGGTAGTAGGCTTGGCGCTAGTAATCGTCGCCTTGGTTGTGGCTTTAGTTTCAACTTTGGTTTTGGTTTTGGCTTTGGCATTGGCTTTGGTTGCGGCCGTTGAGTTTTTGTCTTCCGGTTCATCTTGCGACGCTAGGGTTAAGTTTTTGCCTGGCACTTTTGAGTTGGCCCAAACTTCAGCCTTTGAAGTTACAGCTTGCGTTTTAGTAGAGGCAGTTGCCGTCATGTTGGCGCTTTGAGTCAGAGCATTTTCGTTATCTTGAGGCCAAGGCAAAGGAGCAATTTTCCACGAGTTATCTGGCGCTTTTTTCGTAATTCGCTTCATTACTAGCGTTTCGTCGTCGTATTCAAAGGCCCGAACTTCTTTTAAGCGTTCTTGTAAAAAGTCGACTAGTAATGGCATATCCTTTGCTTTTTGGCCTAACACCAAGAGCACATTAGTCCCTTTGATTTTACGCACATCAAAGTGACCACGAATAAGTGACAATAAACTGTAGTCAATTTCTAAATGAGACGCTTCTAGTGTTAAGACTTGAGGAATCTTTATCGCTAGATTATGGAGCACAAAACCATGTCCAAAGTGGCCACTAACGTACTCAAATTGAATTCCGTCATCAAGTTTTTTGACCTGGTTTAGTAAAAATTCAGCCCCAAAAGAAGTAAAGAACAAGCAAGAGCAAATAACAACAATAAATAAGCCTCCACCGGTCACAAAACGTAACGTCAATAAACTCCAATTCCACATTACGCGGGAAATCACGCTACTAATAGTCCAAAAGCGATTAGTCGCTGATTTTGGTGCCGTCGCCTTCATAGTAGTAGACTTCGTGGCCCGAGCTTGTGATTCTTGGTTTTTGGGAGTTGCCATGGATTTTAGTGTCCCGTTTTTTTCTTCGTTTTTTGGCGAGTGGTTTGGCGTTAAAGTCTCAGGATTTAAACCAGCCTTGGCCTTTAAGTTCTCTGAAGAGTCAGCTTTATTAGGGGCAGCCAAATCTGGGTTGTTCTTAACCGTAGCCTGAGCATCAGCCTGACGTGAGGCGCGACCAAAAATTTTTGCTAAAAAGTTAAAATTCATTAGAGCCTCCTTATAAATCCGGACCAATCCCAAAATGCAAATGGAATGGTGGATTCTTTTCTGAAACCCCAAATGCAAGATCTAAACGCACTAGCCCAATCGGGGTAATGAAACGGCCCCCAATCCCTGAGCCTACGTAAATATTATCGCTCCTGTAATTGTTTGTTGCGGTCCCGGCGTCAGTAAATAGCGCTAAGCGCGCAAAAGAGACCACTGGAATTTGTACTTCAACCGAGCCCACACTCAAATATCGGCCCCCTGTTAAATAACCCTGGGCGTCTTTATCAGAGATCTCTTTATAACCAAAACCGCGTAGGGTCGTATCACCCCCGGTAAAGAATCTAAAGGATGGCGGAATGTCTTCAACCTCGTGCCCGATATTAACCCCTTGTTCTGCACGCAATAATAGACGTGAGTTTTCAGTTGGGGAAAACATAATGCGTCCCTGCGCATATACTTGTAAGAACGTATAATCCGATGAAATATCGCGCGAGGTCCCAAAGACTGTTAAGGACAATCGATTGCCTTCTTCAGGATCGTTTCGAGGAAATGATTCAAGGCGGTAAATTGTTACCCCAGCCCCAATAACTTTACCATTACCAGTTTCCCGACCTTGTTCAAAGTCTTCATACTGCACGTTGCCCCAATAGTCACGTTTCCACTGGCCGGTAGTTTCTGCCACATAGTGCGCTTGAAACGACGTGATACGATCTTTTGTATCATTTAGGTCATCAAAACGTTGCTGACCTTGGAGGTAATAATAATCGAGTAATGGATTTTTACGCGGAATCTTGTAACGCACTAAAAAGTCTTGGCGTAAATTAGAAAGTTTGGTCTGCATCGTCAAAGAATGGCCCGCTTCATTTAATAATGGCATCGTCCATCCTAAACGACCTCGTACCCCTTCATCAGTAGCATAACCTAAACCAGTTTCCATAATGTTAAAGCTTTTACGCTTTAAGGTAATACGAACCGGGACACTGCCCTCATCACGTTTATCAAGCTCCGGCACCACTTCAGCCGTTCTAAAATAACCAGTGCTATATAATCTTTGGCTCGTAACACTAAAGCTGTTTAGATTAAAGTTACGTCCCGTTCTTACGCGCACTAATGGTTTAACGACATTAGCGTACTCTATATCACCATCATAAACTATTTGTCCTAAGCGATAAGCGCGCCCAGTGTCGATGGTAAGCACGATAGAGGCACAATTTTCTGCCACGTTAGCCACGACTCTGGTCGTCACAAACTTCGCATCAAAATACCCAAAAGAGAGCGCCTTGCTCATCATGTCTGATTTTAGGTTTTCATATACATTATGCCGAAAAACCGAATACGGTTTTAGAGAATGGTTTTTAAAGAGCGCCATATAACGTGGATCAGTCATGGCCTCTCCTAACACCACCAAATCGACCCGCTTAATCCACATTGGTTTACCGGCTATTACTTTTACTTCGAGCTCCGGAGCTCGAGCTGAAGATAATCTAAAGAATACTTGAGCGTGATAGTACCCAAAAACTTCTACCGCAGCTAAGATCTGTTTGGTAATATCTTGACGTCTAGTTTCAAGGTTAGCTCTTTTTATTTCCGGCAGGGTTGAGAGGTAAACTTCAATATTATCCTTGAGGTCTTCTGCATCTTTAGCGTCGTCACCCACCTCAACTTGATACTCTAGATTACGGCCCATATCCTCAAATGACACATCATCTTTAAGGTAAATAGGAGCATTTGAAAAAGCATTGACCCAACCATCGAGGGTGGCATCCTTACGACTTGGAGTGGCACTTGTATTGTTTGACGCTATCTCAGACTCAGCGTTTATATTATCATTAGCCTCAGCCAAAGTCAGAGCAAGGGGCCCGAAGGCTACTAAAAAAATAGCCCCTAGTCTGCACAAACAATTAAAAACACGCATATTCAACATATATTTGAAAATATTTATAATCAGTTTTTCTCAAACTCAAGTTGCGCTAAATAAGGCGAAATGTAACAAGCAAAATTTATTTTAAAGGCCCATTGGGGCTTACACAAATTTCGTCATGACAAGTTAGAATTAATTACAACTTAAGAAATAGCTATAGTGATGATAGTAGACCTAAGAAAGTGAGTTAACCCCCAAAAGCAAGCTAAAAAAGTAAGCTAAAATTGTTAAATTCATTTCTCAGCCTAAAAACCCACCACTTGGTTACTTAACAAATTTAGTTATCCTATCACAACTTTCCTCTAAACAGGATCATAGGTTTAAAACCTTGGCCCAATTTCCTAACCTATTGCTCCATTTTTATCAAACTTGTTCCCAATTTTCAAAAAAACGCCCTAAAATCCTAGTACCCTCGGCTACCCCAAATTTGGTTGCAGATATCCTCTCCACTTACTCAGGTGACGTTAAAGCGGGCTTAAACCCCAATTTACCGCTCCCAACCCTCACCAATATTCCCCAAAAAAATTGCCAAAAAAAATTGCCAAAAAAAAACCACCCCTTAAGTGGAGTGGCTTCTTAGATATTAAAATGCTTTAACTTACAGCAAAAATTTTACTTTTTGATATTAAGCTTGCTGTGCAAAATGTCATGGAGTTCTTGAATGTTGTGCACTGCTTCAGTTTCATCAACATTAGTATCAATAGCCATGCAGTTAGCCATAGCCGCATTCATTGTAGTGGTATAAGTCACCTTGTACTGTAACGCACCGCGACGAAGAGTCTTAGAGTCTTCGATCGCCTGACGGCCTTCAGTAGTATTGATGATGTAGTTATATTCACCACTCTTCATGTAGTCAAGAATGTTTGGACGACCTTCGTAAACCTTCTTCACGGTACGGCATGGAATACCAGCTTCGGCAAGAACCTGAGCGGTCCCGCGAGTTGCATCGATTTCAAAACCTTCCTTGATGAGTTTTTGGCCTAGTTCAACGAGACGTGGCTTGTCAGACTTTCTAACTGAAAGTAAAACCTTACCATTCTTCTGAATACGAGAACCAGCACCCATCTGAGCCTTAGCAAAAGCTTCAGGGAAAGTACGGCCTACGCCCATAACTTCACCGGTAGAACGCATTTCAGGGCCGAGAAGTGGGTCAACACCTGGGAACTTATTGAATGGTAATACTACTTCCTTAACAGAGTAATATGGTGGAATAACTTCAGAGGTAAAGCCCTGCTGTTCGAGATCTTCGCCTACCATGATACGAGCCGCAACCTTAGCTAAAGGTACCCCAGTAGCCTTAGATACGAACGGAACGGTACGAGCTGCACGTGGGTTTACTTCGATAAGGAACACTTCTTCGCCACGAACAGCGAACTGAGTATTCATAAGCCCCATAACCCCAAGTTCAAGCGCAAGCTTAGTTACTTGATCACGGATAACGTCCTGAACTTCCTTTGAAAGCTTGTATGGAGGTAATGAGCAGCTAGAGTCACCTGAGTGAATACCACACTGTTCAATGTGTTCCATAATACCGCCGATAACTACGCGCTTGCCATCGCAAACTGCGTCAACGTCAACTTCGGTTGCATTATCAAGGAACTTATCGAGGAGCACTGGAGCTTCATTAGAAACGCGAACCGCTTCTTTGAAGTAACGACGTAAATCGTTTTCGTCGTACACGATTTCCATTGCCCGACCACCGAGTACGTATGAAGGACGTACAACGAGCGGATAAGTAATCTGCTTAGCCTTTTCTACCGCTTCTTCAAGAGCAGTAACAGTAGCGTTTACTGGCTGTAAGAGGTGGAGACGATTTACCGCCTGCTGGAAACGTTCACGGTCTTCAGCACGGTCGATAGAATCTGGGCTAGTACCAATGATTGGAACACCAGCCTTTTCAAGAGCGAGAGCTAACTTGAGCGGAGTCTGACCACCGAACTGTACGATAACACCAGCTGGATTTTCAACACGGCAGATTTCAAGTACGTCTTCAAGAGTTACAGGCTCAAAATAGAGTCTGTCAGAAGTGTCGTAGTCGGTTGAAACGGTTTCTGGGTTACAGTTAACCATGATGGTTTCGTAACCGTCAGCATGTAATGCTAAAGCCGCATGTACACAGCAATAGTCGAATTCGATCCCCTGGCCGATACGGTTAGGACCGCCACCAAGAATCATGATCTTCTTCTTGTCGGTATGTTCAACTTCTGATTCTTCATCATAGCTTGAGTACATGTAAGCAGTATTAGTAGCAAATTCTGCTGCACAAGTATCAACACGCTTGTAAACAGGAAGTACATTGAGGCGATAACGGAGCTTGCGGATTTCACGTTCTGAGCAACCAACGAGCTTACTAATACGGATATCAGAGAAGCCCTTACGCTTAATTAAACGGAGGAAATCTTCAGTTAAGCCAGAAATACCAGCTTCTTCAATCTGCTTTTCAAGTTTAACAAGTTCTTCAACCTGTACTAAGAACCATGGATCGATATCTGTACGTTCATGTACTTCATCTAAAGTCATGCCGAAACGGAAGGCATCAGCCACATACCAAATACGGTGTGAGCCAGCGTCACGAAGTTCGTGCACAATCTTTTGACGAGCATCTTCAGACTTAAGATCAACTTCAGGGTCGAGACCAGACTTGCCGATTTCAAGACCACGAAGAGCCTTTTGTAAAGATTCCTGGAAATTACGGCCGATAGCCATAACTTCACCTACAGACTTCATCTGAGTAGTCAAACGGTCATTTGCTTGCGCAAACTTTTCGAAATTGAATCTTGGAACCTTAGTTACTACGTAGTCGATAGATGGCTCGAATGAGGCTGGAGTCTTACCGCCAGTAATATCATTGCGAAGTTCATCTAAGGTGTAACCTACAGCAAGCTTAGCTGCAATCTTAGCGATTGGGAAGCCAGTAGCCTTAGAAGCTAATGCTGAAGAACGTGATACACGTGGGTTCATTTCGATGATAACCATACGGCCGTCTTTCGGATTGATACCGAACTGAACGTTAGAACCGCCGGTTTCTACCCCGATTTCACGCAGCACTGCCATAGATGCGTTACGCATGATCTGATATTCTTTATCAGTCAAGGTCTGAGCAGGAGCTACAGTAATGGAGTCACCAGTATGGATCCCCATAGGGTCGAAGTTTTCGATAGAACAAACGATAATGCAGTTGTCATTGCGGTCACGCACAACTTCCATTTCGTATTCTTTCCAACCGATCAATGATTCATCGATGAGAAGTTCATGAGTTGGAGAAAGATCGAGACCTCTGGTACAGATTTCTTCGAATTCTTCAGGGTTGTATGCGATCCCGCCACCTGAACCACCCATAGTGAATGATGGACGAATAATACATGGGAAGCCAACTTCGTGTTGAACATTCCAAGCTTCTTCCATGCTATGAGCAATACCTGCACGTGGGCACTGTAAGCCGATGTTCTTCATCGCCTTATCAAAACGATCACGGTCTTCTGCTTTATCGATTGCATCAGCAGTAGCACCAATCATTTCAACGCCGAACTGCTTGAGTACGCCGTGGTTTTCAAGATCGAGGGCACAGTTAAGTGCAGTCTGACCACCCATGGTTGGGAGAATAGCATCTGGACGTTCACGTTCGATGATACGACTTACTACCTGCCAATTGATTGGTTCAATATAGGTAGCATCAGCCATTTCTGGGTCGGTCATGATGGTAGCCGGGTTAGAGTTTACCAAAATTACGCGGTAACCTTCTTCACGGAGTGCCTTACACGCCTGGGCACCTGAGTAGTCGAATTCACATGCCTGACCGATTACAATCGGACCTGCGCCGAGAATAAGGATACTCTTAATATCAGTACGCTTAGCCATTTACTTCCCCTGACGATATTCTTTAATTAAATCAATGAAGTGATCGAAAAGACCTGCTGCATCGTGTGGCCCTGGACTTGCTTCTGGGTGCCCCTGGAAGCTAAATGCAGGCTTATCAGTGCGCGCAATACCCTGAACAGTACCATCGAAGAGAGATATGTGAGTTACCTTGAGGCAAGAAGGCAAAGTTTGAGCATCAACAGCGAAACCATGGTTCTGAGAGGTAATCATAACGGTATTGTTTTCGAGGTCCTTAACTGGGTGGTTAGCACCGTGGTGACCAAGCTTCATCTTGATGGTCTTAGCACCAGAGGCTAAACCTAAGAGCTGGTGACCAAGACAGATACCAAATAATGGTACGCCCTTGTCAAGGAAAGTACGGATTGCTTCTTGAGCATAATCACAAGGTTCAGGATCGCCTGGGCCATTTGACAAGAAGATCCCGTCTGGATTCATTGCAAGAACTTCTGAAGCAGGAGTATTAGCTGGAACTACAGTCAAACGACAGCCTCGTTCAGCAAGCATTCTTAAAATATTGCGCTTAGCCCCAAAATCATAAGCTACTACGTGGTAAGGAAGGTCAGCTGCATTTTGTTGCTTATGGCCCTGACCAAGCTTCCAAACACCTTCAGTCCATTCATAAGGCTTATCACAAGTAACAACCTTGGCGAGGTCCATGCCTTTAAGGCCTGGGAATTCTTGAGCAAGCTTAAGAGCTTTTGCTTCATCAAGGTCATCTGTAGTCATGATGCAACCAGACTGAGCACCCTTTTCACGAAGGAGACGGGTGAGCTTACGAGTGTCGATGTCGCAAATACCAACTACGTTGTTTTTTACAAGATAATCGGAAAGAGACATTTCACTACGGAAGTTAGAAACAAGCAGCGGAAGGTCGCGGATAACAAGCCCTTGTGGGTGCACTGCAGAAGATTCTTCATCTTCACTGTTGCAGCCATAGTTGCCTATATGTGGGTAAGTAAGTGTTACGATTTGTTTGGAATAGGAAGGATCAGTTAAGATTTCCTGATAGCCGGTCATAGAAGTGTTAAATACTACTTCACCGACAGCCACCCCTTTTGCGCCAAATGAAACACCTCTGAATACAGTGCCATCTGCCAACACTAGTAATGCAGAATGAGTCAAAATGACCTCCAAATTAAAATTTTAAGAAGTTCACGGGTACTCGAAAAGCACGTCCAGTGGTGTACGGGGCGCGCTCCTCGAAAAATTTGTTTAAATCTTGTGTATTCTATACTAATTCTTATAGATTTCAACAAAAAAGCTCTTTTGCGGTGCAAAGGCCCGCCCATCTGAGCAAGTTTTAGGCGTTAGCTCGTAACTTTTTACATTAAAAAAACGAAGAAAACACAGGAGTGATCACAAAAACAAACAAGAATCTAACATTTTTGTAGGACTTATCTTAAAAAATCGTTACACCGCAGGCGCGGAATCCACTGTATTAGTTTTACTTGCAAATAAAGCGCGTACATTTATCCTAGGCACGAGCGTTTGAAGCCTATGCGTGAGCGTTTTACTACATGTTTTTGTTTTTGGGACCAAACTCCGACATCTATAAATTAAGTTCGTTGATAGAGCTTATACACCAAATACTTTAAGACTGGACCTAATACTTTAAATCCTAGCCTCGCACAGTAGGTATTAGCCCCAAACATCTAAATCAAAATAAGGCCCGACCTTCTATCCTGTTATCTACACGGCGCTGACGAGGAAGATGACTAGACAGACCCAGCGGTCTGGAAGAAAGCCAATCCCACACTTGGCATTACGGTGGTGTCCTTTCGATCATGGCTTCAAGGATATGTCGCCTCCGACCAAAGAACTGATGAAGCTGACTTTGGAGCAGAAAATCGCTCACGATGGCCATCCGGTCCTGTGCTGGATGATGGACAACATCTTCATCCGTACCGTCCCTGCTGAAAACATCAAAGCTGACAAAGAAAAATCTACAGAAGAAATCGACGGTGCCGTGGCCTGCAAATTTCGCTATAACTGCGTGCTTTTTTCGCTCAAAACGGCGTGCCTGTTTTCGCTTCAAACGGCGTGAAAATCGTCCTTTCTTTTTTCAAAATTTCGCTCAAAACGGCGTGAAAAAATCGTCCTTTAATTTTTCAAGATTTCGCTCTAAGCGGCGTGAAAATTTTCCCTTCTTAATTTTCAGTTTTTCGCTTCAAACGGCGTGCCTTTTTACCCCAAAATTGAGTCATTTTCAGCTTAATTCTCTAACCCCAAACACAAATTTATTTCACCTATATCTGTATTCTATGGAGTGGTCATCGTTTGCGATAAATTGACTACTTTTCTATGTCGTTATTTATGAATTGCGACTAAGGATACTTAATGAAACGAGATTACCGAACTGTAATCGGAATATTGGAAGTTCGCCTTAAGGGCGAATCATACAGCTGGAGCCAACGCAAATTTGGTATTGGTTCTAGTACCGATTTAGGAAAGCTAAAAATTTGATCTAAACGTCACACATTTTGCGATGCTTTGTCGGATCATCTTAGTGATAAAGGATCAAAATTACTTCGGATCTTCTTAGTGATAACGAACATGAACTAAAGCACAAAGATGCAAAGGATCGGTTCACCCTTAATGACAAGAGCGA
>ERZ1026862.1005-NODE-1005-length-17976-cov-4.706322_pt1 | contig 17976 bp, 14 predicted proteins | sample MGYA00380161_ERZ1026862 | MGnify/ENA primary metagenome ERZ1026862 (study PRJEB33269, sample SAMEA4719797) | human gut metagenome | biome: human-associated habitat; feature: organic feature; material: feces | place: Cameroon | collected 2013-10 ... | reverse complement strand
GGTATGATTTTATACAAGTAATGCGAAATGTGGAGGTATTTGACAAATGAAAAACTTGGGGAAAAAACTGATCGCAGTGCTTGCGGTCGTATTGGTGGTTCTTGTAGCCTGGCAGGTACTCGTGCTTACTCTTTTGGATAAGCATGTGATAAATACGCTTGTTGCGCTAATTCTGACGACGGTGGTTGTCGCGGTTATGATTGCATTGATTGCGTTGTCCGTCAAGTATGTGATGGAACCGATCCGGATGGCGGTAATGGGAACGAAGCCTGCGGAGAATTCCAAGATGGCAATCCGTGCGAAGAAGATGGCAGCAAGAGAAGATGACATCGGTAAGATGTTCCGAGAGGTGCAGGGATCGGTCGGATCTTTTGCAGAGGTGATTGCGGGAATCCGTAACGCAACACAGGAACTCGAGGAAGTGACAGAAGAGTTTCAGGAGATGTTTTCAAACATGACGGAATCGGTTAATGAGACCAATTCAGCGGTTGAAGTGATCGCAGCGAATACGATGTCACAGTCGAATCATACATTGGATATGAAGGATAAGATTGATGCGATCGGCACAACAATCGATTATATTTCTACGAATATTGCGAGCCTGACACAGAGTGTGCAGACTCTTAGCGAATACAATGATTCCGTTGATGAGATTATGCAGGAGCTGATGAACATCAATGAGAAGAACGGAGAGTCGATCGAGAATGTGCGTCAGCAGACGGAACTGACAAATAGTTCTGCCCAGCAGATCCGTAAGGCAGCAGAGATTATCGCTGGTATTTCGAACCAGACGAACCTCCTTGCTTTAAATGCCAGCATTGAGGCTGCACGTGCCGGCGAACATGGAAGCGGATTTGCTGTCGTAGCGGAAGAAATCAGAGTTCTTGCTGATCAGTCGAAAGAATCAACGGAGCAGATCAATCATGTTGTAAATGAACTGCTCAGCAATTCCGAGATCAGCGTTGCTACAACGCAGGAAGTGGCGGAAGCGTTTGCAGTGCAGAGTGAGAAAGTCAATGAGACGGTATCTATCTTTAAATCTTTGCATTCCGAGATTAAGAAGGTTCGGGGTTCCATTGAGGGAATCAATGAGGAAGTCGGGGATCTTGAGACACACAAGAATGTGATCGAAAGCGGAATTGACGCATTGTCGGCTTCTTCCGAGGAGAATTCTGATAGTGCACAGCTTACGACAGAGAATCTGGCAGGATTTAAAGACACGGTAAGTGAGTGTGGAGACAAGACGAAGCGTGTGGTTGGCGTTACGGAGGAACTGATCGGATATATTCATCAGTTTGATGCCGAGAATGTGAAGGAGCGGGTTCTTGGCGACCTGGCATAGAGATACATAGTGATAACAGAATTTACAGGAGATGTTACTTACAGAAAGTAGCATCTCTTTTTTGTGGTAAACGAGCGGAAAACACAACACATAGTTTTTAAAACTACATAAAGTGGTAGACAAAAGGCATAAAATGGATTACAATATCACATGTTGAGTATATTGTGTCCGATGAAGGAATAGATTATGGAGCACGAACAGAAGGTAATTTATTACCGGGATGAATTAAATGACGAGTTTGCGGGGGATCATATTAAGGCAAAGAAGATCGATGCTTCTTACCGCTATATCAGAGCGTCATGGACAGGAAAGGCAGCGCATTTCTTCTGGTATCACGTGGTTGCGATTCCGCTTGCAAAAATATATATGAAGCTTTATTTCAGGCACAGGGTAGAAAATCTGGATGTATTAAAGAAGACCAGAGGACAGGGCTACTATATGTATGGGAACCACACGCATCCTCTGGGGGATGCACTGATCCCGACACTGGTGAACCGACCGGTGGATGTCCAAACGATCGTACATCCGAACAATGTGTCGATGCCGGTACTTGGCAGGATTACGCCGTATCTGGGAGCATTGCCGCTGCCGGATGACAGGGCGGCGATGAAACATTTTCTGGAAAGTTTAGATCATGCGATAGAAAAGAAAAATTGCGTTATGATCTATCCGGAGGCACATATCTGGCCTTACTATACGAAGATCCGTCCGTTTAAGGACAGTTCGTTCCGTTATCCGGTGCAGGCGCGTGTTCCGGTATACTGCCTGACCAACACTTATCACAAGGGGAAAAGAGATGATGTTCCGCAGATCGTGACTTATGTGGACGGTCCGTTCTACGCGGATGAATCGCTTCCTGCAAGAGAGCAGAAGAGAATGCTGCGTGATAAAGTATATCAGACGATGTGTGAGCGGGCAAAAAGTAATGAGGTGGAATTGATCCACTACGAGCGCGAAAGAGACGAGTAGGAGACCGTTATGATAAATTTGCTTTTTTCCGGCAACGGGAAAGTGTTTGATGGGGTGCTGACGTGTATGCTCTCCATATTAAAACGCACAGATACGAAGGAGGCGTTTCGCATCTATGTCTATACGATGGATGTCACGCGGATCAAACCGGAATATACACCGATTTCGGAGGAAATGATCGCTTTTTTGGATGGTGTTGTCAAGCAGTATCACCCAGACAATTCCGTTGTGCGTGTGGATGTGACAGAGTTGTATGAGAAAGAGTTTAAGCATTGCCCGAATGAGGGAGCATACTGCTCTCCATATACACTGCTTCGGCTTTTTGCAGATATTGTGCCGGATATGCCGGATAAGTTGTTGTATCTGGATGTGGATATCCTGTTTAACCGGGATATCTGCCTTCTGTATGATACCGATGTGTCGGATGTGGAATATGCGGCAGCAAGGGATCACTACGGAAAGTATCTGATCCGTCCGGATTATGTGAACGCAGGAGTACTGCTTCTCAATTTAAAGAAGATCAAGGAGACAGGACTTCTTGTGAAGGCTCGCAAGCTGATCAAGGAGAAAAAGCTTGTGTTTGCGGATCAGTCGGCAGTTATCCGGAGTACCAGCTGTAAGAAGATGCTTCCGCAGAAGTTCAATGATCAGAAGTTTCTGCACAAAAGTACAGTAGTAAGACATTTTTCCAAGAGGCTGTTTTATCTGCCGTATCCACATACGGCGAATATCAAGCAGTGGCGTGTGAGCGATGTGCATCGCATTTTTCACTATTATGTGTTTGACGATATCCTGTATGAATATCTGTATCTGAAGCGAAAATTTGAGGAAGAAACGCAGACGGATGGAAAGTAATTCGAATTGCGGGAATGATGTTGAGTGATGATTCGAAAGGGGAATGGATCTATGAATGACAATAAGGTAATTCCGGTTTTTTATGCGTGTGATGATAATTTTGTGAAATATACCATCGTCTCTTTACAGTCGATGAAGGAACATGCATCGCGTGATCAAAAATATTGTATTCATGTGCTGCACACAAATATTTCGAAGGAAATGCAGGATGTGATGTATGCGATGCAGGACGAGCAGTTTCAGATCCGGTTTGATGATGTAACCGATTATCTGAAGTCGATCAGTGACAAGCTGCCGCTGCGCGATTATTATTCGAAAACAACATATTTCAGGCTTTTTATAGCGGAAATGTTTCCAGAGTACGAGAAGGCGATCTATATTGACAGTGATACCGTTGTGCTTGGTGATATTGCTGATCTGTATGCGTATGACCTTGGGGATAATTATGTAGGTGCTGCGCGTGAACAGGCGATGGTACAGACGGATGTGTACGGAACCTATGTGGAAAAGGTGCTTGGAATCGACCGCAACGCGTATTTTAATGCGGGTCTTCTTGTGATCAATTGTGAGCAGTTCCGTAAGCAGCGTGTGCTGGATCAGTTTATCGAGTTACTGCATGTGTACAATTTTGTGGTCACACAGGATGAGGATTATCTGAATCTGATCTGCAAGGGACAGGTATTCTGGCTTCCGCAGCAGTGGAACACAGAAGTGTTTGGAAATATCGATTATCCGGAAGAGTCGATCTGTGTGCTTCATTATATTATGGTGTCAAAACCCTGGCATTACAAGGATTGCCGGATGGGAGCATATTTCTGGGAGTATGCTAAGAAGACGGTTTGTTATGAAGAGATTCATGAAGTCCTGGAAAATTATACTGATGAGCAGAGAGCGGAGGATGCGGCTTCTGCGGATCGTCTGATGGTGACGGCACAAAATGAGATCGATAATGAAAACAATTATTTGAACCTTTTGAACAGAGGACAGCTTAAAGCGAAGGATCGTCTTGAAGTGCTGGAAAAGATTGCGCAGCTGGAGCGAGAGGGTCGTTTTGATGAGGATGTGGAGGAAGACCCACCGACGAAGGAACTGATGCCGGACGATATTGACTATCTGCGCAGAAAGATCAGCAGTAAGATTAAGACGAAGCTGACCTACAAGGTCGCAAGAAGCTTTCTGAACAATATTATCGCCAACAAGCAGCTGATCATCAAGGATATCAAGGGGATTGAGAATATGAATGCACTTAAGTCCGGTGCGGTCATTACCTGTAACCATTTTAATGCATTTGACAGTTTTGCAATTCAGGTTGCTTATGAGCAGTCCACTCAGCGGAAAAGAAAACTTTACCGTGTGATCCGTGAAGGAAATTATACGAATTTCCCAGGATTTTACGGAATGCTGATGCGCAACTGTTACACATTCCCACTGAGCTCGAACAAGGATACGATGCGCAAGTTTATGCATTCTATGGATGCGGCACTGAAGCATGGAGACTTTATGGTTGTCTATCCGGAGCAGAGTATGTGGTGGAATTATCGTAAACCGAAGCCTTTGAAGAAGGGAGCTTACACCTTTGCCACGAAGAATGATGTGCCGGTGCTTCCTTGCTTTATCACAATGGAAGACAGTGATATCTTAGGTGAGGATGGTTTCTATGTGCAGGAGTACACCATACACATTGCACCGGCAATCTATCCGGATCCGAAGAATTCGCGTGCTGCCAATATTCAGATGATGAAGGATAAGAACTTTGAGGTGTGGAAGGAAATCTATGAGACAACGTATGGGGAAGCGCTCGTTTATGACACGGATGATATTCCGACAATTGCATAATGTGTGAGAGGTTATGGAAGATGAAGACAGCCCATCAGGGGAACCTGGTGGGCTGTCTTGTGTATAAGATACGTTTAATTAGAAGAAGCAAACATGTGCTTTGTCTGTCGGTGGTAGATTGCCCAGGCGATTACCGCAGTCATTACTTCCGTGACCGGAAATGCAATCCATACTCCGTCAGAGAGGAACGGGCGGCAGAGCAGTAGAGCAGCCGGAATCATGATGATCAGATAGCGCAGGAGCGAGATCATCAGGGATGGCATTCCGGCACCGAGCCCTTCAAGCGCGCCACAGCAGGTGACGGAAACTGCAGACACGATGAAACCGAGGCTGATTATGTGCATTGCGTGCACACCGATCGTGATCGTTGCTGGATTTGCGGTAAAGATTCCGATGAGTGCTGCAGGAACACTCCAGCTGAGAATCAGCCCGAGAAGCATGATCGCGAAAGCCATCGTGAGAGCCGTCATAAAAATATTTTTGACACGCCGATACTCTTCGACTGCCTGATAAATCTTTTCTAATGCAATTCCTACCGTAATGATCATTGAAAATGCAAAAGCGATATATGCATATTCCAGACCGAGTGCGATCACATTCTCACTTCCTGTAAACATGCCTAAGAATTTCGGAATGAAAGCAATACATACGATTGTGAGAAGCAGTCCATGTACCGTGCTAAGCAGTGTGCCGAGTGTTGTTGCATTGTTCGCACTTTTCTCATCGCAGGCACCTAAGAAGTAGGCAATCATGGCATTGATGCCGACACCGAAGCCGACAGAGATCGCAGTCACGACAATCTGTACCGGATATACGAGGGAGAGTGCGGTCATTGCATCCTCACTGACTTTGGCAACGAAATAACTGTCGACGATGTTGTAAAGCGAATTTACCAGCATGGATAAAACCATAGGCAGTGACATCGACAGAACCAAAGGAATGATCTTACGTTCTTTCATAAATGTCTGATCCATAAATAAAAACTCCTGAAATTGACATAAAAATAACCACATGACGGCTGTCATGTGGCGAAAAAAGAGTACTCTTTAAAAATCCACACCCATACGGGTTTTATAAAGCGAATTCATCTTGTGAGAAGGAGAGGACAATGCTATAATTATCACGTATATTTTGAGATGAGAGGATAAAGAATGTATCGCAAAACGATTGACGAATTACAGGAAGATACAAGAGACAAGCAGATTATCGACCTTCGAAGTGAGGAAGATTTTGAGAAAGAAACCTATCCGGGGGCAATGAATCTCTACTGGGAGGACCTTGGTGAGCGAGTGGATGAGATCGCGAAGGACAAGCCGGTATATCTGATCTGCTACACCGGTCAGAAAAGCGATGAGATCGCGCAGGATCTGCAGGAACAGGGATATGAGACCTACAGTGTGGAGGGCGGATATCGTGCTTATTTAAGAAAGAAGCTTGCAGATTTCATGAAGCCGGATGAGAATCAGGAGGAGCGTCTTGCGGATCGCACGAAGGATGTGGAACGCAGCATTATCAAGAAATTTAAGAAGACCATCTGGAGACCGTTCACGAAGGCAATCAACGAGTACGAGATGATCAAAGACGGCGACAAGATTGCAGTATGTATCTCCGGCGGTAAGGATTCGATGCTGATGGCGAAGCTTTTTCAGGAACTTGAGCGTCATGGAAAGAAAAATTTTGAGGTTGTTTTTCTTGTGATGAATCCTGGATACAATGATGTCAATTACGAGACAATCCTCAATAATGCGAAGATATTGAATGTGCCGATTACGGTATTCAAGACGGAAATTTTTGATACGGTTGCGGATATTACGGATTCGCCGTGTTACCTGTGTGCACGTATGCGCAGGGGGCATCTGTATAGTAAGGCGAGAGAGCTTGGATGCAATAAGATCGCCCTTGGCCATCATTTTGATGATGTGATCGAGACAATCGTGATGGGAATGCTCTACGGAGCGCAGATCCAGACGATGATGCCGAAGTTGCACAGTACGAATTTCCCGGGAATGGAGCTGATCCGTCCACTGTATCTGGTGCGGGAGGATGACATCATTCATTGGGCAAGATACAATGATCTGCATTTTATCCAGTGTGCTTGCCGGTTTACGGAGAATTGTGCATCCTGCGGAGGTACGGAGAAGGGGTCAAAGAGAGCGGAGATCAAGGAACTGATCCGTGATTTGGAGAAGAAGAGTCCATATATTGCCAAGAATATATTCCGAAGTGTTGAGAATGTCAATCTCAATACAGTGATTGCGTATAAGAAAGATGGTGTGCGCTATCATTTTCTGGATGATTATGATACAATAATTCCGTCAAGCAAATAAGCTGCGAGACTGCTTGCAGGCAGAGCTGCTCATGATAAATTGAAACCGTCGGACAAATAAGCTGCCAGACAGGAAGGTTTGAGAGGAATACGATATGGAAGAGAACGGTGGAGGAAATCTGTTTGAATTATTTTGCGGAATGATCGAAGCATTTAATCCCTGCATGGATGATTATCTGTATGTTTTTGATGTGCAGAATGATCAGTATTATATTTCAAAGAAGGCGATGAAGCGTTTTGCGCTTCCGTCGTTTCAATTTACACATGTGTTGGATACACATCGAAAGTTTGTATATGAGGAAGACATTGAGATGCTTGAAGCAGATCTGGAGAAGGTTATGTCTGGCGAGAATCTGGAACACAACCTTACTTATCGTTGGATGAGTGTGGATGGGGAACCAATCTGGATCAATTGCAGGGGCAGGATCATTATTGGAGCCGACGGAAAGCCGCAGTTTTTGGTTGGCTGTATCAATGAGGTCGGAACCAAACCGATTGCAGACAATGTCAGCGGACTGCTGGAGAGTTTTGCAATCAAGGATGCATGGAATCAGCAGCATAATACGATGACAAATGGGTTTGTGCTTCGCATCGGAATTGACAACTTTAAGACAATTAATGAGAAGCTTGGCGTCGAGTATGGCGATTTTATCATACATGAGGTGGCAAACTGTATTCTTGATTGTATTCATGAGGGTCAGATGGTGTTCCGTGTTGTGGCAGATGAGTTTTTGATCATTGATACGGCTGGTGGAACTGCGAAAGATGCAAAGGCATTATACCGCAAAGTTCGAAGCGGTGTTGATCATCTGATAAGAAGAGATAACTATAAGGCGTTCTTTACCATTTCCGGTGGTGTGATCAGTGGGGAGACGTTAGGACAGGTTGATTATAATGAACTGCTGAAATATACGCAGTTTGCGCTCAGTGAAGCCAAGGCACGCGGCAAGAATCAGGTCTACTATTTTCAGGTGGAAGACTATGAGAAGTTTCTTCGAAGAAGAAAGATTCTTGTGGAACTCCGGAAGGCGGTTTCGAATGATTTTGAAGGCTTTGATGTATTCTTCCAGCCAATCATTACAAGAGGTGGCAAGGATCTGTATGCAGCAGAGAGTCTGCTTCGTTTCTGGACATCGGAGAAGGAGACTGTCTCACCGGCTGAGTTTATTCCAATCTTGGAGGAGAGCGGACTGATCATTCCGGTGGGCAAATGGGTGCTTCACCGCGCACTTGAAATGTGTGTAAAGTGCCGGGAGAAGAGACCGGATTTCAAGGTCAGTGTGAATTTGTCTTATATACAGATCTTAAAGAGTAATTTTTTTAAGGATGTGACAGAGGCTCTTGAACAGTACAAGCTTCGCCCGGACAGCCTGATCATTGAACTGACGGAGAGTGGATATGTGGAGAATTCTCCGGTAGTACGCAAGTTGTGGGAACAGTTGAAAGACAGAGGGGTTCTTATTGCCATTGATGATTTTGGAACCGGATACTCGAATCTTCAGTCGATCGGTAATATGATGCCGGACATTATCAAGCTGGATCGAGGATTTACGGTGAAAGCGCTCAATAATAATTATGAGCATCAGCTTATGAATCAGATTATCCGGCTGATCCATAGTGTGGACTTAAAGGTATGTGTTGAGGGTGTTGAGACGATGGAGGAACTGACAGAAATCGAGCGTCTGTCGGCAGACTGCATTCAGGGATATTATTATGGAAAACCTTGCGAGAAGCAGGCTTTCTATAAGGATTTTGTAGAAAAATAAGCGAAATAAAAACAAGCGGGTGGATTCATCGCCCGCTTGTGTCTGTCTTATGGTTATGTAATTTAATCGCCCATCTTTAAAATGTCACCAACATGGGATTTGATGGCAGCGAAACTTTCAGCGCTGATCACATGCTCGATGCGGCAGGCATCCTCAGCGGCAGTCTCTGGATTGACGCCAAGCTTCGTTAAGCATTCTGTAAGAAGCTCGTGTCTCTCATAGATCATTTCTGCAATCTCAAGACCGGACTCGGTCAGATAGATGAAGCCGGCATCCGTTACGGTAATCTGGTTCTTCTCGCGAAGATTCTTCATAGCGATGCTGACACTGGATTTCTTAAAGCCAAGTTCATTGGCAATATCAACGGATCGTACGACCGGTAATTTTTTACTTAATATAAGGATTGTCTCTAAATAGTTTTCGGATGATTCGTTACTGTGCATTATTAACCCTCCATGTATTGCGCAGCTGATACAACTACGTATGAGATATTATATCATACATAACGAAAAAGTGCTAGTAAAAAACTATCAATAAAGTTGTTGACAACTAATAACGGTTAGGGTATACTAACGTTGAATCAGAAAAACGTATGCATGGGTCGTCCTATTTGAAAGGAGTGGTTGTAATGGGTACAGCAATCGTATTAGTCGTACTGGCTGTTGTAGTTGCATTAGCTACTAAGAGTCTTATTAAAGATAAAAAGAATGGGAAATCCATATCCTGTGGCGGTGACTGCAAACACTGTCATGGATGCCATTAATGAAATGTTCAAAACGCCAAAAAGACCGGCTGCATCCGGTCTTTTTGGCGTTGGAGATTTGCAAAGCACTACTTGAATCGTAATTTCTGGCATGATATAATTTGTCTTTGGACAAAATAAGAAGGGATTCGAAGAAGAAACTAATCATGAAGAAATTATTGATCTATCTGAAAAACTATAAAAAGGAATGCGTTCTTGCGCCTCTTTTTAAGTTATTAGAGGCTTCGTTTGAACTGATCGTGCCTCTTGTTATGGCTGCAATCATCGATCGTGGTATTGCAGTATCAGATCGCCCGTATATCTTTAAGATGGGCGGTGTTCTTGTTTTGCTTGCAGCAGTCGGCCTAACCTGTTCGATTACTGCACAGTATTTTGCGGCAAAGGCAGCCGTCGGATTTGCGACGAAGCTGCGCTATTCGCTTTTTTCCCACATTGAAACTTTATCCTTTTCCGAGATGGATACGGTTGGAAGTTCGACGCTCATTACACGAATTACCAGCGATATCAATCAGGTACAGTCGGGCGTAAATATGGTACTGCGTCTGTTTTTACGTTCCCCATTCATCGTATTTGGTGCGATGATTATGGCATTTACGGTGAATGTGAAGGCTGCACTTGTGTTTGTTGTGACCATTCCGCTTCTTTCGGTGGTTGTATTCTCGGTTATGCTTGCAAGTATTCCACTTTTTAAGAAGGTACAAAGCGGATTGGATCAGGTACTTGGACATACAAGAGAAAATCTTGAGGGTGCCCGCGTGATCCGTGCTTTCAATAAAGAAGAGGACGAGGCAAGAGAATTTAATGCCAGCAATGAATTCCTGACGAATATGCAGCTCGTGGTCGGAAGAATTTCGACACTGATGAATCCTCTGACGTATATTATCATCAACTGTGCGATCATTGCGGTCATCTGGGTCGGTGGTAAGCAGGTGTATGGCGGCATCATCACACAGGGTGAGGTCGTTGCGCTTGTGAACTATATGTCACAGATTCTTGTCGAGCTGGTAAAGCTTGCGAACCTGATCATCCTGATCAATAAAGCGATTGCCTGTGGAAACCGTATTGAGGAAGTACTTGAGACGAAGTCTTCCATTGTGAATGCACCGTCTGAAGTGAACGCTGCATCTGACAGTGAGAATGAGGTTGTCTTTTCTCACGTCTCGATGGCATATGCATCCACTTCGGAGGAGGCACTTACGGATATTGACTTTACGGCAAAGAAGGGACAGACGATCGGTATCATCGGTGGTACCGGATCCGGAAAGTCGTCGGTTGTGAATCTGATCCCGCGTTTTTATGATGTGTCCAAGGGAAGCGTTCTGGTGAACGGAAGAGATGTGCGAGATTATGATTTAACCGAGCTTCGAGATAAAATCGGTGTTGTTATGCAGAAGGCGGTCTTGTTCCAGGGAACGATCGCAGAGAATCTGCGCTGGGGCAAGCCGGATGCGACGGACGAAGAATTGTGGCATGCGATCGAGGTTGCCCAGGCTACGGATGTTGTGGATGGCAAGGAAGGAAAGCTTGATTATATGATCGAGCAGGGTGGACGTAATCTGTCCGGTGGACAGAAGCAGCGTCTGACGATCGCTCGTGCAGTCGTGAAGGATCCGGATATCCTGATCCTTGACGACAGTGCTTCTGCACTCGACTTTGCAACGGATGCAAGACTGCGTGCAGCACTTCGCAACCTGCAGGGAAATAAAACGATTTTTATCGTATCCCAGAGAACTTCCTCCATCCAGTTTGCAGACCAGATCATCGTCATGGACGACGGACAGGTCGCAGGCATCGGAACACACGAACAACTGCTTGAACAGTGTGAAACCTATCGTGAGATCTATGAATCACAGTTTAAGAAGGAAGATTTACAGAAGACAAACGAAGGAGGTGTCAGATAATGCAGTCAAAAGAGAAGAGACAGGGACAGCTTGCTACCTTAAAGAAAGTTCTTCATTATATGAAGCATTATATTCCGCTTCTTGTGTTGTCAGTGATTCTGGCGACCGTGAGCGTGGCATTGACTTTGTATTTTCCAATCCTTACCGGTAGAGCAATCGATCTGATTCTTGCAAAAGGCAGGGTTGATTTCGACGGAATTATTGCTTTGGCGAAGCAGGGCGTGATCGTGATCGCGATTACCGCTGCGGCACAGTGGATCATGAACATGTGCAATAACCGTATGACTTATAATATTGTAAGAGATATCAGAAAGGATGCTTTTGACAAGATTGAGAAGCTTCCGTTCAGTTACATTGACAGTCATTCGCACGGAGATATGGTCAGCCGTATTATTGCGGATGTCGATACTTTTGCGGATGGTCTTCTGATGGGATTTACGCAGCTTTTTACAGGTCTTGCGACGATCATCGGAACACTTTTGTTTATGATCTCCATCAATATTAAGATTACGCTTGTTGTTGTCATCCTGACACCAATATCACTTTTTGTGGCAAGCTTTATTGCGAAGAAAACATATTCGATGTTCCAGCTGCAATCAAAGACACGTGGTGAACAGACGGCTTTAATCGAGGAGATGATCGGCAATCAGAAGGTTGTGCAGGCATTTAATCATGAGGATGAGGCGCTTGAAGAGTTTGATGAGATCAACAATCGCCTGCAGAAGTATTCTCTGCGTGCGACGTTCTTCTCAAGTCTGGTGAATCCAAGTACGCGTTTTGTCAACAGTCTTGTATATGCGGCAGTAGGTATTACCGGAGCGCTGGCGGTTATCCTTAAGGGAGGAGCGTTTACGGTCGGTAATCTGTCCTGCTTCTTATCGTATGCGAACCAATACACGAAGCCGTTTAATGAGATCTCCGGTGTTGTGACGGAACTTCAGAATGCGCTTGCCTGCGCGGCAAGAATTTTTGAATTGATCGAGGAACCGGCAGAGGTTGCGGATGATGTGGATGCGTATGTGCTAAAAGAGGCAGACGGAACGGTGGATATTGAGGATGTATATTTCTCCTATGTTCCGGATCAGCATCTGATCGAAGATTTTAATCTGCATGTGAAGCCTGGACAGCGTATTGCAATCGTTGGACCGACCGGATGTGGAAAGACAACACTGATCAACCTGTTGATGCGTTTCTATGATACGAATTCCGGCAGGATCAAGGTCAGCGGACATGATATCATGCACATGACAAGACAGAGTTTACGGGCAAACTATGGTATGGTGCTGCAGGAAACGTGGCTGAAAAAAGGAACGATCCGGGACAACATCTGCATGGGTAAGCCGGATGCGACGGAAGAGGAGATGATCGCTGCCGCAAAGGCGTCACATGCGCACAGCTTTATCAAGCGTCTGCCGCATGGATATGACACATTGATCAGTGAGGACGGAGGCAATCTGTCGCAGGGACAGAAGCAGCTTCTTTGCATTACGCGTGTTATGCTTTGCCTGCCGCCGATGCTGATTCTGGATGAGGCAACGTCATCGATCGATACACGCACGGAGATTCGTATTCAGAAGGCGTTCCTGACGATGATGCAGGGGAGAACAAGTTTTATTGTTGCACATCGTCTGTCGACAATTCGCGAGGCTGATGTGATTCTGGTTATGAAAGACGGCAAGATCATCGAACAGGGAAATCATGAGACGCTGCTTGCGCAGAATGGGTTCTATGCAAAGCTGTATAACAGTCAATTTGCGTAAACACCGGGGGTGAAATCGAACGGTACGTCAGCCTGTCTAACGATTCGAAAATTCAGTCTGATGTACGGTATTTTTATCTTCGCTCCTTGATATTCTGATTGTCATTATCGCATTTATCTTTGCGATTACGATCAGTAATACAATCACAAAATGAGACGATCTGGAATCCGGATGCCTTTGTTAAGACGACCATAATCCCGTTCATTCTTATGTTTGTCATCAATCTGATCGTGATCGTGCGTATGATGCAGCATACGCCGCTTCAGTTTTTACGTCACGATCTGAAAAAGACAAAGCACAAAAAGACGGTCCGTCTGCCGAAATGGTCGTTCTTTGCACGCTTCCGTCTGCGTATCATGATCCAGAACAGTGTCAATTATCTGGTGCTTTTTGTGGGTATTTTCTTTATCATGGTGATGCTTGCAATGGCAGTCGGAATGCCTGATACTTTAAAGTATTACCAGAATAATATCAGTGATCTGATGTTTGCAAAGTATCAGTATGTATTTCGGCATCATTCTGCTTGTGGCAGATGCTTTAAGCGTCGGACTTGGAACCTTGGTAATGGATCAGGCATGGAGGATCATGTTAAAGAGTTATAGCGGCTGGTTTGCTTTTCGGATGGAGCCGGCAGGCTATGTGAAGATGTTTGTGTTTGTACTGATCGGTTATCTGATCGTTATGGTATTTGACTTTAAACGGATCAAAAAGATTCCGATGGATCAGGCACTCAAAAACGTAGAATAAAACGTATCAAAGCAGCCTCATACACAAAACCCCCATACTTACGCGTAGCAGCGGAGTATGGGGGTGTTTTTGTCCTTATTTTTTTGAAACGTCACATAAAGATTATGGAAGATCATCCAAAGACAGCCTCGGTCATCGTGCTTGTGATTCATTTGCATCGTTTATAGAGAAATCGTTTTGTAATGTTAGGGGCTAAAATATAGAAAACCTATACTTTAGTTAGGTTGACAGGTGAGAACGGCTTGATTAAAATAGAAATATGAGACTGCAAGTCTCTATATCGTTTCTGGTATTGATGATAAAACCAGTTTTGTAAAAAGCATCCGTTGCAAAGACGAGGAAAGGAGAAGGATCAATATGAAAAAGATGAGGAGAGGAGTCGCGCTTCTGTTATCAGTGCTGCTGGTATGGACACCGGCTGGCACAGTCAGGGCAGATGAAGCCACAGGTGCGGCAGATGCGAATGGGCAAATCGAGATACAGGAGAACAAAGTATCGGAAGATGAAGCGCAGGCAAACGAGGCGCAGGCAGAGGTACTGAGATCGCTGGATCTGGGAAGTGAGGATAAAAACGGAACGAACTGGACGTATACCGCCTCAGATCATACGCTGAAGATTACAGGCGATGTGACGATCGAAGGAACGGCTGAAAAAACGATTGAATCAACCGGTGATCTGCATATTACGGTAGCAAGTGGAGCAAGGCTCGATGTGATAAATAAATCCACCACCAATAAAAGATATGCAATATATGCAGCTGGCGATATTGTATTGGATGGAGGAGGAACCATCAATATAAAACATGGAAGTGAGACTAGGGCAATTTATGCAGGGAAGGGAGTTAAAATCGACGGGATTACTTTGAATATTCCGACAGAATCAGCCTATCAGAACTATCAGGAAATCTGGGCAGAGGGCGGTGAACTGGTCATCAATAATGCGGTCGTAACGGTTCAAGGAAACTGTATGGCAGGGAAGAAAGGTGCTTATCAGTCGGTTCATATTCTTGGTAATAGTGTGGTAGATATAAATAGTGAAAAGCAGGATAATTCTTATGGTGGACTTCGTGGAGCAGAGTTTAAGTTTTCTAATAGTGCGCATGTGAAAATTCAATCTAAGCATAATAATCTGATTGGTGATGCTAACATGGATTTCAATCTTGCGGCTGAGGATTACTATTTTCGTATAAAAGATGGCAATTCATTTACAAAAGGCAAGATTACAAAAGGCAAGATTGAAATGCCAACAAGAAATAATAACTATTTTGAATACATCGGTGCAAACCATGTGGACGAAACTACGATCAAGTCAGATGGTGAAGCAACACATACCATGAAGTGCAAATGTAAAAATAGTACAGTAATCACTGCCAGATGTTCCGGTGGAACGGCGACCTGCACAGCACAGGCGGTTTGTGAAGTGTGTAAACAAAGCTACGGAGATACAGTTCCCCATCAGTACAATGAGTACCATGTTTGTTCCGTATGTGGAGGACTGGATGCTGATGCCGGCGTAGTAGTAGCTGTTGATGCAGGTAGTGAAAAACGCGGTTATACATCGGGTGAAATGGGGAATGCGATTGGTTTTGCTGGAGAGCATCCGGGTGCTGTCCTTACTATCATTGATCCTAAAAGGGAATGTTTAGATAAATTGAAAGTAAATAACCCAGACGCAGATTTTACGATTGAGCTGGACGGAAAAAACAATGGAAACTACGGGAGTGTTACGGTTTCCAGTGGCAAGGTGACGATCAGGGACTCCAAAACAGGCGGAACGTTCTTTCATATAAGGACGCAAGGCACAGGCATCGTTACTCTGGAGAGCGGTACGATTAAGAGTGGAGCAGAGGTAACAAATGGCACGTTCAATGTAGCTGGCGGAACGATTTCGCGCATTGATTTGACAGATGGACAGCTCAACTGGAACAGCAGCACGGCAGAAGGAACGAACATTAACTACTATAGAGGTCAGTGCAAGATGACCATAAATGCCGTTCCGAAGTCGACACTTTCCATCCTGCTGCCGATCACACAGGATCTGAGCCGGCCGGTGGCGGTCTTAGGTAATGGAGTCAGCCTGACGGAAAATATGCTTGCGATCAAAATGGGAAACAGTTATATGACACCGTATACGTTAAAGCCGGTGGCTCAGGGCAATCAGATATATGCACGTCTCTCTCTCACACAACTGGACGCAGAGGATATTGTTTTGAAACAGGTATCCGGGTTTACCTATAATGGAAAAGAATACAAGCCGTCTGTGACCGTTCAGAGATATGTGAAGCCGGGTCCTGGTACGGGAATGGACAAAGGGGATCTGACCGAGGGAACCGATTATACAGTCTCCTACAAGGACAATGTCAATGCGGGAACAGCGACGGTCACGATCACGGGGATCGGATGCTATACGGATTCCGTAGCGCGGACGTTTACCATCGCTAAAGCAGCACCGAAGCAATCGGTGGTCGATGCAGACAGCCGTATCTATTCCTGCCGTGTCGACAATGCAGACCGTGTGGATCTGACAGCGTATCTCCCGAAGGATCACGGTGGGATCACTGCTGCGACAGCGGCAGCGAATGAAGCTCTGAGCTATAGCAGCTCACCGTCAGTGGCAGGTGGTGTATTGTCCTATACAATCAAGAGCGGTGAAGCAGCAAGTGGAGTGATCAATGTGACGGTATCAACGACCAATTATACAGATATCAAGATTCGTATTCCGGTCAAGACCAAGGATATTGGCACTGTGAAGCTGGCAGAAGGATCGAGCGTGACGCTTCAGAATGCAGCGCTCACAGAGGGAGAGAAGCTGTCTGCGTTGAAATTCAACGACGCTGTCTTTGTGGATGAGGAAGGAAATGAAGTCACCGGTACGCTGGCATTCCGTACACCGGATGCGGCACCGGCTGTCGGTACGGCAGAGGTAGAATGGGTTTTCCGGCCGAAAGATGCGGATAGTTATGCTGAGGCAAGGGGAACGGTCTCGGTTACAGTAAAAGAGAAAACGACATCCGGCGGCGGCAACTCCGGTGGTACATCATCCGGCGGTGGTGGTATTGGCGGTGGCGGAGCCGCGGTCACAGACCCGAAGGATGATACCAAAAAGGATGACGCGAAGAAGGACGATACGAAAAAAGACGACGCCAAAAAAGACGATACAAAACAGACTGCAGCGACACCTGAGCCGGCTGGAACAAAGCTGAAGGATTCGTCCGGTGTGTCTTATGAGGTGACCTCAGATAGCAAAAAGACACCGACTGTGGCCTATACGGCGGCACCAAAGAAAGCAAAGAAAACGGTCACGATTCCGAAAACGGTTACGGTAGATGGTACAAAATATAAAGTGACATCTATAGAGGAGAATGCTTTTGCAGAAAATAAAAACGTAAAGCAGATTGTTGTGTCACAGAATATCACAACGATCGGTGCAAATGCGTTTGCAGACTGCCCGAAGCTGAAAGTGATCACGATCCATTCGACGAAGCTGACGGCTAAAAATGTGGCAGATGATGCATTTGCAGGTATCGCAGATGGAACAGTCATCCGGGTGACGAAAAAGATGCTTGACCGTTATCGGAAACTATTTGCAAAGAAAGGACTCTCAAAGAAAGTAAAGGTTGTAGCAATCAAAAACAAAAACAGAAAAAATAAATAGCGTGTAAAAAAACACGCTATTTATTTTTTCTGTTTTTGTTTTTGATTGCTACAACCT
>ERZ1026862.1004-NODE-1004-length-17977-cov-3.270729_pt1 | contig 17977 bp, 13 predicted proteins | sample MGYA00380161_ERZ1026862 | MGnify/ENA primary metagenome ERZ1026862 (study PRJEB33269, sample SAMEA4719797) | human gut metagenome | biome: human-associated habitat; feature: organic feature; material: feces | place: Cameroon | collected 2013-10 ... | reverse complement strand
AGATGACCTTCTCGGTTTCCGGAATATCCTGACGGGAAAGCTTCATTTTTCGGGATCCCTGCCGATAATTAATATGACGGGACTCCCGGCGGATTATGCAGAAATTTACTTTTCCTATTGACTTGAATGGGAAAATATTATATAATTATATCGTATACTTTGTATATGCGGAGGTATTGGTATGAAGATCAGAAATAAGATCGCGGCTGCGTTCACGGCAGCGGCGCTGATGTTTACGATGACCGACCCGGCGGCGCTCGGCGGAATGCTGAACGCGGCCAGCACGGCGTTTGCGGCGGTCCCGGTAAGCATGATAGAGCTGAAACAGAGCAATCCGCTCAGTTCCCCGGAAGCGGACCAGGCTCTGTGGGATTCCAGCGCGGTCAAGGTCAACGGTGAATATGTGGCTGAGACCAAGGTCGAATGGTACCGCGAGGACGGCACCCAGGAAACCTCGGGAATCGCGGATTACAACGAGAAGTACAGCGTTAAGATCAAGCTGCTTCTTGCCAGGGGCTACGAAGCTGGCAGCAGCGTGACGATGTACTACTACACCGTCGAGGACGGAGCCTCCACCCAGAGCGTGGCTATGACGGTGGACGGGGATTACCTCGTGGCGACCATCAACTTCAAGTCCAGGACCGGACTCCCGAATGCGGACCAGGCGGTGTTCCCGGTATCCGCAACCACTGACGGTACCTCGAACCGCACCTCCATTGAGCTGCCGGTGTATTCCAACAAGAACAACATCATTTCCGCGCTCCCCAAGTATGCCAGAATACTCACCGGAACAAGCTCCCACCGCGGCGACCCCATTGATAATGTTTCGATAACCTGGACGAATTCCGCAGGCAACTTCATCTTCGAGAAGGGCACCTTCAACGAGGACGACGTGACCGGGCAGGAATTCACGCTGACCGGCACGGTTTCGATGGCAGGCTACAGCCAGTCTATAAACAACCCGTCCGTGTCCTTCAATCTGTACTGCACCGTAAAGATACGGGCGGCAGACCAGCTGGAACCGCCGGAGCCGCGTACTGACACCATGCCCGGCGACTATGACCACAACCTCACCGTGTACCTCACCGCAAAGGAGGGCACGATCTACTACACTGTCAACGAAAGCCCGGACAGCCAGAACCTCCCGGTCGGCGGCAATGCTGACCAGAAGTACCTCAACGGAATCCCGCTCAAGGGCGTTGAGGGCGATACCAAGACCTACTACATAAACGTACTTGCATACGATCCCAAGAAGCTGACGAGTAATACCGTGCAGTATGTGTATTCCATCACGCTGGAGCCTTCCAGTCTGACAAATATCCCCGAGGTTCGCCTTGAGGTGGATAAGCCCGTTGGCGGCGAGATACTCAATACCGTGGCGAGATACGAGGGCGGAACCGTGACCAAGGGCGTTGCGGTGACCTCCTCCGTTGCGTGGATAGGCAATGTCAAGAATGGCAGGGCGGACTACAACGCGACCTATTCCATCAGTATCCAGCTCACTCCGAAGAACATGTTCGCTTTCAACAAGACCCAGGCGTATGTGAACGGAGTACTGGCGAACTGCTCCACCAATGAATCCGGTACGCTGACCGTGACGTACAAGTTCCCGGGCAGGACCGGAAAGCTGGCGCTCTACAGGGTGATTCCGCCGGCGGATACCGTCGTAGTGGACAACGGCACGGATATCAAGGAGATTGGCGACAGACTGCCGACCATGCTGGACGTGGAGGCTCCCGAGGGAACTCTCCTGGAGGATCAGTACCCGGTAAAGTGGGACCTCAATACCTCTGAGCCGCTTTACGACCCGAAACTCGCGAAGTCCCAGACATTCACGCTGACCGGTACGGTCACCATGCCGGACTTCATCACCTATAAAGAGGGACAGAACAAGGTCAAGGTAAATGTATTCCACCCAGGGACACATGTTCTATGACGCGGTGGACGTTACCCTGTCGGCTTCCGAGGGTGCGACGATTTACTACACGATCGGCGAGAACAAGGAGGCTGCGGTTCCTACCGTCACCGGAGGAAAGGCGTACAACGCGCCCATCAGGCTCTACGGAAATCCCGGCGAGGTCACAACCTACTACATCAAGGCTATAGCCACCGCCCCCGGAAAGAACGACAGCCCGGTCAACTCCTTCGTGTATACAATTACGCTCCCGAAGCGCACGGTGGCGGATCCTACCGCAAATTACGCGTCGGGAACCTACCAGCAGTCGCTGGATATCGCGCTGAACTGCACCACGGTGGGCTCCGAGATCTACTACACCACCGACCCCTCTGCTAAGCTGGCGGAATTCGTGAAGTACACCGGCGTATTCAGGCTTGCAGGTCAGGCTAACAGCACCAAGACCTACAACATCAGATTCTACGCGCTCGACCCCGACGGAAAGATGATACCGTCGAATATCGTTTCCAGAAACTACACCATCTCCCTCCCGAAGGACAAGGCGCTGGCTCCCTATCCGAACTATGCTTCCGGCGTGGCGTATGAAAAGAGCATAAGCATTACGCTGAAGTGCGATACGCCGAATACCACGATATATTACACGCTGAACGGCAAGGATCCTTCCGTCAGCGGAAACGGTACGGAGTACAAGAATCCTATCAAGCTCACCTATGTGAAGAACGAGGTCACCACCTACACGCTCAAGGCGTACGCGGTGTGCTCCGACTTGAACGTGGATCCCAGCCCTGTAGTCACCTACACCTACACCATGGGCGTGGATTACGGCGTTAAGTCCATAAAGATCACGAAGCGCCCGAACAAATCCTCTTACTACCTGGGCGAGAGTCTGAATGTTTTCGGCGGTAAGATCGAGGTAACATACGACGACGGCACAACTGAAACCATCGACATGGACGAGGACATGATTGATGATTTCGACAACTGGACTATCGGTCAGCAGACTCTGACGGTATATTACAAGGGCTGCACCGCGAAGTTCAACGTAGTTGTCAGAAAGCGCCCGTCGGCGAGCGATGATCCGGATACACCGTCCAATCCTACCAACCCGACAGATCCGGATAAGCCCAAGGACGACGACACCACCCCGACCGACGATAACGAAACTGTATCCGACCCCGTGATTGACGGAACCTCCGTCAAGGGCTGGACCCAGATCCAGAAGAAGATAGCGGCGGCAGAAAAGGGATCCCGTGTGAAGATCAAGCTGAACGGTACGACCTCCGTTCCGGCGGACGTGATAAATTCCGCCATCAAGCGTAAATTAACGCTGGAGTTCATCGTAAACGACAACATCAGCTGGGTAGTCGATACCGGAAAGCTCAAGAAGACCGTAGCAAGCTTCAGCGTCGGAGTCAAGACCAAGGACGTTTATATCCCGTCCGTGCTCATCGACAACGCCGGCGGAAGCGAGGTCATGAGGATACACACCTACGGCACGAATAAGATAGGCGCAGTCCTCTATGTCAAGACCGGAAGCAAGGTCAAGAACCGCTTTGCTAACCTGTTCCGTTACAACGAGGACAGCGAGAAGCTGGATTTCCAGTCCACGTCCAAGGTTTCCACAAGCACCGGAATCGCTACGCTGGTTCCCTCCGCAGGCGGCGAGTATGTGGTGATGCTGGATACCCAGACAAGACTTCCCGGCGACGCTGACAACAGCACAACAATCGACGCCCGGGACGCTGCGGCAATACTCAAGGCGATCGTAGTCAGCAGCGACATCGACGACAGCTGGGACTACAACGGCGACGGATTCGTCAACGCCATCGACAGCGCAAAGATACTCAAGGCTGTTGTAGGCGCCAAGTAATAAAAGAACGCGGCACTGTTACGGTGCCGCGTTTTGCTATTGATTTTTGTGGGAAAATGTGATACAATAGGTTATACCCTAGTGAATCAATAGGAAAGGAACACTGAAATGGACTACAGAAAGCTGGAGGATAATCTTACAGATGTGATACTTGAAGCGCAGCTGAAGCTGGGATACGAGGGCAGGAGCATGAGCATGAACTACCCCCTGCAATCGCTCAACCGGCTGCTGGGCACCTCCGAGGACGGCGAGGGGATGAAGCGGCTGCTCGACGGATTCGCGGACTTTGCGCAGGAGCGGCTGGGCAGGGTGGAATACAGCCGGCATGACGGCGACATATTCCGGCTGTGCGTTCCGGAGCAGGGTGTGGAGTATATCCACGGGCTGTCCGGGAGCGCTTCCTCCGGATTCCTGGCGGAGCTCATCGCGCAGGTGAAGCAGCCGGGAACCACCATGGAGCAGGTGCTGGAGATATTCCGCAGGCACTCCGACAGGGTGCATGTCGAGGATTCCGACAGTGGGGAGTTCGACAAGCTGGTTTACTTCGAGGACGGAATCCCGGACGATCACTACTACTGCCTGACCGACGAGGGAATATGCGTCACCTACCACCGCTTCACCCGGGAGGATTATATCGACCTTGGGTTCTGATAAAAAATGAGGGCATAAACCCTTATTTCAGCTTGTTGAAAAAGTATCTTCCCAGACTGCCGAGAAAGGTGCAGATGCTAGGAAACGCCAGTTTGGCTAGGCTTTGTGCCTGCCAAACTGGCGTTGACGACGCAGATGTGCCTTTATCGACAGTCTGAAATGAGGGCATAAGCCCTCATTTTTTTATGTTTCCTGGTGATGTCGGTTGTTGTATCTGAACATAATGAACGCCGCCGCGATTATGATGATATACCCCACGAAGCTCAGAATATCCGGGATCTGACCGAATACGATGAATCCGAGCAGGGCGGCGAAGATGATCTGCGAGTAGTCGTAGATGGACACTTCCTTTGCCGGCGCGTAGGAATACGCAGTGGTAATGCAGAACTGCGCTATCGCCGCGCTCACCCCTGCTCCGACGAGCATAAGCAACTGCTGCCAGGACGGCATGACGAACTGCGCGATAGTAAGCGGAAGCGCCGCCAGCGTAGAGAACGCCGAGAAGAAGAACACGATGTAGAATCCCTTTACGCCCTTGTTTGTCGCCCTTCTCACGAAGGTGTAGGCAGCGCCGGCGCACATTCCGCCGCAGAATCCCGCGATGGAGGGAAACAGAGCCGCGTTGGCGAAGGTGGGCTTGATGACGAAAAGCGCCCCGGCGAACGCCATCAGAATGATACCCCACTGTATCTTGTTCGCGCGCTCTTTCAGCAGGAAAGTCGAGAATACTATCGCGAAGAACGGGGACATCTTGTTCATCAGGGAAGCGTCTGAAAGATCAAGCCTGTCGATGGCGTAGAAGTTGCAGATTACCCCGGCGTAGCCGAACACGGAGCGGCAGATAACGTCCAACCGCGCGCCCTTTGGCGGAATCACGGAGCAGCGGTTCTTTATCATCGCGCCTGCCGCGATGAACAGCGCGAAGAAGTTCCGGAAGAACGTCTTTTCGAAGGTTGGGACGTCCCCGGAAAGCCGCACGAACATGTTCATCAGCGCAAAGAAGAACGCCGAAGCAATCAGAAACAGTATTGCGCGGCGGAGTTTTCTTGAATCAGCCATTGGAGTGCGCCTTTCCGACAGCGTCCAGCATGGCGATGTAGTCCCCGAGCACGGGCTGGAAGTGTATTCCGTAGAATCTGCGGTCCGGAGCCTCCGCGGTGTATTCCACTGCGCGGTAGGTGAATCTCGTCGCGATCTCCAGAGCCGCGGCGTAGTCCGCGCCCCGGAGCACCGCTCCCAGCAGGGCGGAGGCGAATACGTCGCCGGTGCCGGAGCATGCAACGTCTTTCCGGGGCGTGAGGCATTCCGTGAACTTCCCGTCGTAGCAGCCCACGGCGCCCAGCTGACCCTTTTCCGAGAATCCGGTGATGACGGCGAACTTCACGCCCATGTCGCAGAGCTCCAGGAGCATTTCCTTCGTTTCGTGCAGCGTGGGGCAGGGGTTGAATCCACGGTGGGTGAGCAGACACGCTTCAGTGATGTTGGGCGTGATGATGTCTGCGCCGGAGATGAATCTGCGCATTCTGTCCGGGTAGTCGTCGTTGAGCGCGGCGTACATTCTGCCGTTGTCGCCCATTACCGGGTCGATGAACAGCGGCGCGCCCGGCTTCCGGAACTGGCGGATAAATTCCTCGATGTGATCCACCTGGTCAACGGAGGCAATGTAGCCGGTGTATATCCCGTCAAAGTCGATGTGTTCCTTCTGGAGCTGCGCTCCGATGGGGGCGAACTCGTCCGTGAGGTCAATGCTGTAGAATGTGGGGAATCCCGTGTGGTTGGAAAGCAGCGCCGTGGGTATTCCGCAGCACTCTACCCCTGCCGCGGAAAGCACTGGTATCGCTGCGGTCAGCGAGCAGTTTCCAACGCAGGAGAAATCCTGTATTGTAACGATTCTCTTCATAATGATCAGTCCTGTTTGTTTTTCTGTGGGAGCCAGCGGCACAGCTCTGCGCTCAGCGCAGGAATATCAAGCGGCTTGGAAACATGTCCGTTCATGCCGTGCTCCTTTGATTTCTTGACGTCCTCGATGAACGCGTTGGCGGTCATCGCGATTATCGGAATTTCCGCCGCGTCTTTTCTCTCGAGGGCGCGTATCTTGTCCGCCGCCTGGTATCCGTCCAGCACCGGCATCTGGATATCCATGAAAATCAGCCTGTAATAGCCCTCGGGGGATTCGCTGAACTTCTTCACGGCCTCCGCGCCGTCGTGGGCGATGTCGGTGATGATATTCGCTTCCGCCAGGAATTCCGACGCGATCTCCGCGTTGAATTCAAGGTCCTCTGCGAGAAGCACCCGTGCCCCTGCGAAGTCGAAATCCGACATGCGCACCTTGCGGTTCTCCTCCATGGAGATACCACCGATGTAATCCGCCGTGCTCTCGCCCTTTTTCAGGCAGACCGTGATGTCGAACCGGGAGCCCTTGCCCGGGGCGCTGTTCACGGAAATGTCGCCGTTCATCATTCGCGCGATATTCAGGGAGATGGGCATTCCGAGTCCTGTGCCCTGGATTCCGCTGACGCGGTTGTCGTCCGCGCGGACGAAGGGATCGAACACATGCCCGAGGAATTCCGGCTTCATGCCGATACCGTTGTCCTTTACCGAGAACAGGTAGCGGCACACGCCGTGGTGGTCGGGCTCCAGCTCGATGGTGTGGAATTCTATCCTGCCGCCCTCGGGGGTGTATTTCACGGCGTTGCCGAGAATATTCATCAGCAGCTGCCGCAACTTTGTCTGGTCGCCGAGGACGCTGGTGTTGATTCCGCCGGCGATCTGGAAATCCAGGGTGTGGTGCTTTTTGTCCGCGAGCGGCTTTATCATGCGCACCGTGTCCTCAAGGAACACCTTGAGATCGAACGGAACGCAGGAGAGCACGGTCTTTCCGCTTTCGATGGCAGAAAGGTCCAGCACGTTATTGATGATCTCAAGCAGATGCTTTCCGGAGGCCTCGATCTTGTCCAGGCAGTCGGAAACCCTCTCCATGTCGCCGATGTGCTCCTGCGCTATCGCGGACATTCCCAGAATGGAGTTCAGCGGCGTGCGGATATCGTGGCTCATCTGGCTCATGAACAGCGTTTTCGCGGAGTTCGCGTGCTGCGCCTGATCGAACGCGTCCCGGAGCGCCTGCTCTACCCGGGCAGCTTGTTCGTGCTCGTCCGTGATGTTGCGGACGTAGGTGAGTCCCCACAGGTCGCCGGTTTCAAGGTCCTGGGTGAGTATTACGGCCTCGCGGAAGTATCCGGTGCGGTTCCCGATACGGAACTGGTACTCCGTGTCGAAGCTGCGGCGGTGGCTGTTGAACATGTCCGCGAGGGTTTCCGTGCAGAACGTCCTGCCGAATACCTCCGCGGTGCTGGAATCCGTGAAATACTGCTTCTTGCGGCGGATATATTCGTTGTATGAGCAGGGCAGGGTGAGTCCCATCTGCGGAAGCAGCGGAAGCGCGTCCTCCTGCTCGATTATCTCGTCGTATATCGTATCCCGGGTGATGTTGAAAGTATACACGGCGATGGCGTTGGAAAGTATCGCCTGCCGGTACTGGCTCTCGGACCTTAGCGCACGCTCCAGCCGCTGCTGATAGCGCAGCTCCTTGAGCTTGTCGGCGGTTATGGGCTGCACCGCGAGTATTGCGACCTTGGGCGAGCCGTCGGTTTCGTATCCCGAAACGAAGCACTGAAGGCGCAGCCACTCCGGCTGACCGCTGTTCCGGCGGCAGATCTCGCATTCGATTATCTTCTCGCCGGACGTAAATCTCCGCCGCATATTCTCGATGTTGAAGTTGTAGAGTATCGCGTTCTTGTCTTCCTCGCTGCATTCGCAGTGCTCGACAAAGCGCTTGACCGCCTCGTTGAAGTTGCCGATGACGTCAAAGTTCTCGGCGAACAGCCCTTTCTTGTCGGTGGAGGAGTAGAAGCTTCCGTCGTGGAGGTTTATCAGGTCGAGTATCTGGTAGGGTATGGCAAGCCCGTTTATGAGCTGATTCCGGAGTTCCTCCAGGAACAGCGCCTTGTGGTCGGCAGTGATACGCCTTGCGACGATGAAGGCAGGGTATTTTCCGGCAAGCCGCTGCTTCATCTTGACGAAGCGCAGGTTTATCCAGACGTATTCCCCGTTGAGCTTCATGCGGAACTCCCCGTGGAACTCATCGTTGACGGAGAACGTGCTGCGTATGGAGCTTTCGGATATCAGCTCTGCGAAGCGTACGCGGTCGTCCGGGTGGATCCTGTCCACGACCGACCGCCGCCACTCGTTGTAGGAGCTCTCGCGCCCGGCGGAAAGGCTGGTGTTGAAGGAGTCGTTCAGAATGAACATGCGGTCCCGTTCAAGGTCGAGCAGGGCGCAGAATCTGAAGCTGTCGATCAGCTTTTCGGTGAACAGGCTGGTCAGCAGCTGGATATCCGGGTCGTAGCGGTACAGCGGAGTCCTGTCCGCCGGGATTCCCTTGAAGAAGCCGTAAATAACGAGCACCCCGTTGTCGCTGGAAGCCAGCATTCCGGAGCTGTAGGCGGTGAACATACCCTTGGTCTTGTGCCGCCAGCGGTATTTCACCTCTGCCTTTACGCCATGGACTGTGCTCTGGATAGCTTCCTGTATCATGTGCACATCGTCCGGGTGGACGCATTCCAGCCAGCGGCGGTAATTCAGCTCCGGGTCGGAGTTGTCCTCAATATCCATTATCTTCAGGAAATCGTCGTCGAAATACAGCTGCTGCGGACTGCCGCCCCGTATTACCATTCTGAACGTTCCCGATATGATGTATTCCATAACTGCCGCCCCCTTTTTTAAGATCCGGATTATCCGGAGATATCACAAAGCGGCATTCCGGCACAGCAACTGTGTCTTTTGCCGGATATGCCGCTGAACTTCGTCAATCCCTGCTGTAGAGATCTCTTGTGTATACCTTATCCTTTACGTCCTGGAGCTCGCTGCTCATGCGGTTGGCAACGATCATGTCCGAGCGCTTCTTGAACTCCTCGAAGACGCCGCATACCTCGTAGTCGAAGAACTTCTGACCGGGCTTCAGCGTCGGCTCGTAGATTATGACGGTGATACCCTTCTGGCTCAGGCGCTTCATGATCCCCTGAATGGAGCTCTGGCGGAAGTTGTCCGAGTTGGATTTCATCGTCAGGCGGTAAACTCCCACGGTACGGGGGTTCAGGGAAGCTATGTGGTCGGCTATGTAATCCTTGCGAGTCTTGTTCGCTGCAACGATGGCGCCGATGATGTCGTTGGGCACGTCCGCGTAATTCGCGAGCAGCTGCTTGGTGTCCTTGGGCAGGCAGTAGCCGCCGTAGCCGAAGCTGGGGTTGTTGTAGTGGGAGCCGATTCTCGGGTCAAGTCCCACGCCGTCGATTATCTGGCGCGCATTCAGCCCCTTCATCTCGGCGTAGGTGTCCAGCTCGTTGAAGTATGCCACGCGCAGCGCGAGGTAGGTGTTGCTGAACAGCTTGACCGCCTCGGCTTCTGTGGGATTGAGGTGCAGCGTCGGTATATCCTGCTTGATGGCGCCTTGCTGGAGCAGCTTCGCGAATACGTCCGCGCGCTGTACTGAATCCGCCCATTCCTGGGGAGCGCCGACGATTATTCTGGAGGGGTAGAGGTTGTCGTAGAGCGCCTGACCCTCCCGGAGGAATTCCGGCGAGAAGATAATGCGGTGCGCGTTCTCGGGGTACTTCTCGTGAAGTCCCTTTGTGAAGCCGACGGGCACGGTGGATTTCACCACGATGGTGCAGCTGTCGTTCACTGAAAGCACCTGGTCGATGACGCTCTCAACGGAGGAGGTGTCAAAGTAGTTCTTGTCCGCGTCGTAGTTGGTCGGAGTTGCGATGACCACCAGCTCCGCGGAGGTGTAAGCCGGGCGCCAGTCGGTGGTCGCAGTAAGGCTGAGCGGCTTTTCCGCAAGGTATTTCTCGATGTATTCATCGGCGATGGGCGACTTTCTGGAGTTCAGCAGCTCCACCTTTTCCGGAATGATATCAACAGCGGTGACGTCGTTGTGCTGGGCAAGAAGCACAGCCATGGACAGACCGACATATCCTGTTCCCGCAACAGTAATCTTCATCATGGTTTTCCCCCTGATTTTCTTTTTCTGCGCCTTTCGGCGGTATTTCTTTTCTGTACCAGGCGGTACGGTGCATAATTAACTATTATATTATAGTACCATATGCGAAAAATGTCAAGAGTTGTATTGTGGATAGGGCTACAAATATTTTTCCAGATACGCCGTTATTTTTTACATGCGGCGATAAAGACCTGACACCCCCTTGATTTATCGCGAAAAATGGTGTATAATGTATCATGTACTATTATGTTCATCAGATTTGTGACAGGAGAATTAACATGGATAATTTCATTCAGGCAGATATCTACACCTCTTCCCAGGCTATTGACGGAATCACCGGCGCGCTCCAGGATTACGGCATAACCGGCTTCATAATCTGCGACAGCGCGGATTTCGAGAGCTTCCTCGCGGACAAGAATGCCAACTGGGACTACGTTGACGACGAGCTGATGGGACTGAGCCGTCAGGAGCCGCACATCACGATTTACGTCCACGACAACACCCAGGGCGCGGAGACCCTCGCGGCAATACGCTCCCTTATCGAGGGCTGGAAGCAGTCCGACACCGAGGGTTACTACGGCAACCTGCGCATGGAGCTTGCCAACGTCAAGGAAGAGGACTGGGCGAACAACTGGAAGAAATACTACAAGCCCTTCCGCGTTGGTAAGACGCTGGTCATCAAGCCTTCCTGGGAGGAGGTCACCCCGGCTCCCGGCGACCGTATCCTCGAGATAGACCCTGCTTCCACCTTCGGCACAGGACAGCACCACACCACCAAGCTGGTCATGGAATCCCTCGAGGAAGTCGTGAAGCCCGGCGATAAGGTACTCGACCTCGGCTGCGGCAGCGGAATCCTCTCTATTGCGGCGCTGCTTTTCGGCGCGGAAAAGGTCACCATGTGCGATATTTTCGAGAACGCAGTCAAGACTGCCTCCGAGAATGTTGAGAAGAACCACTTCACCCACGAGCACTACTCCGCTTACTGCGGCAACATAATCGACGACGCGGAGCTGCGCGGAAAGCTCGGCACGGGCTACGACGTGGTATGCGCCAACATCGTGGCGGACGTCATCATCGGCATGAGCCCCCTGTTCGGCAGCTTCATGAAGCCGGACGCGACCCTGCTGGTATCCGGCATAATCGACGAGCGCCTGGACGAGGTGAACGCAGCGCTTTCCGAGAACGGCTTCAAGGTACGCCAGAGCCGCAACGAAGAGGGCTGGAACTGCATAATCCTCACAAGATAACGCAGAGCCGACGGACTGCATATAATGCCGCAGGAGGCGGTGTATATGCAGTTCCTTTATGTTTTTTCGCTGATGTTCCTTTCGATATTCGGGCTTGCTGTGCTGGTGAAGCTGGCGGCATATGCGGTCATGACCCGCGGAATGCGCCGGCATGACGTGTACGTCCGCAGCGGCGAGGATATCAGCGGATTTGTCGAGCACATGCGCAGAAGTCCCGGGGTGAGCAGGGTTGTGATACTCTCCGCCGGGGACGAGAATGACAAGGAAGCGCAGCGGCTCGCGCAGAAATACAGCAACGTATATTTTATTAATGACACGACAAAGCGGTGATGAATTGGATAACGAATCTGCTGTGACCCTTTCCGGAACGGTGGAGGGCGTGGTTTACAGCAACGAGGACAACGGCTACACCGTTGCCGACCTGGATTGCAACGGCGAACTGGTGACAATTGTCGGGGTGCTCGGCGATGTCCGCGAGGGAGAGAGCCTGACGCTCATCGGCGAGTACGTCAACTCCCCGAAATACGGCAGGCAGTTCAAGGCGGAGGTCTGCGAGCGCGCTCTGCCGAATACCGAGAGCGCGGTGCGCAAGTTCCTCGGCTCCGGCGTAATAACCGGCGTTGGCCCGGCGATGGCGAAGCGTATCGTCACGGCGTTCGGAAGCAGCGCGCTGGAGGTCATCGAAAACGACCCGGCGCAGCTCTCCTCCATCAAGGGGATAACTACCGAGAGCGCCCTCAAGATAGGCGAGGAGTTCCGCCGGATAGCCGGACTGCGTAAGGCGGTCACATATTTTGCGCGGTACGGACTGTCGTCCTCCGTGGTGGCAGCGGCGTGGAAGAAGTTCGAAATGCACACGATACAGGCGGTGGAGGACAATCCCTGGTGCCTGTGCGGCGTGGGAATAGACCTGCCCTTCCGGGAGGCCGACCGGCTCGCCCGAGAGATGGACCACCCGATGGACAGCGAAGAGCGCACCCTCGCCGGGATAATCTGGTGCCTGCGCACGAATGCGAACAACGGGCACACCTGCGTGCGCGAGAACGACCTCTCCGACGCCGTGACCTACGAGCTTAACATCACGGAGAAGCAGTTCTGGGAGGGTCTCATGCTGGCGGAGCAGCGCTGTGAGATAGTGCGTAGCGACAAATACGACGACAAGTTCGTGTTCCTGGCGGAGTACTACCGCGCGGAATGCTACATCGCGGAGAAGCTTGCCGAGATGATAAAGCGCAACGACTGCGGCGACGTGGATTACTCCGAGGAGATCGCCGGAATCGAGTGGGAGCAGGGGATACAGTACGAGAAGCTCCAGCGCGAGGCAATAAGCGGCTGTATGAACAACCATGTGTTCATTCTGACCGGAGGCCCCGGCACCGGTAAGACCACGACGCTGAACGCCGTGATCTCCCTCTGCCGCCAGCGGAAGCTGAAGATGAAGCTCGCCGCCCCCACCGGCCGCGCCGCAAAGCGCATGGCGGACCTCATCATGGTGGGCGACAGCAATCAGCTGCCCTCCGTCGGCGCCGGGAACGTGCTCCGGGACCTTATCGCCGGGGGAAGAGTGCCCACGGTGGAGCTGAAGGAGATATTCCGCCAGGCGGCGCAGAGCCTGATAGTCACCAATGCCCATCGGATAGTCCGCGGCGAAATGCCGGTGCTCAACGACCGCAGGAACGACTTTTTCTTCATGCCCACCCAGTCCGAGGATGAAACCCTCCGGCTGGTGATCGAGCTGTGCAAGACGCGTCTGCCGAACACCTACGGCTATTCTCCGCTGGAGGATATCCAGGTGCTGTGCCCGTCGAGAATAGGCACCGTCGGCACCCAGAACATCAACAAGGAACTACAGCTGGCGCTGAATCCGCCGGCGAAGAACCACCCGGAGGTGAAGTACGGCAGCACGCTGTTCCGCACCGGGGACAAGATAATGCAGACCAAGAACGACTACGACGCCGAGTGGCGCCGGGGCGCGGAGCTGTCCCACGGGATATTTAACGGGGATATCGGCATAATCCGCCGGGCGGACAAGGTGAATTCCAAGCTGGATATAGATTTTGACGGCAGAATGACCACCTACGACGGCGACATGATGAAGAAGATCGAGCACGCCTACGCGGTGACGATACATAAGAGCCAGGGCAGTGAATACCCTGCGGTGATAATACCGCTGCCGAACGGAATGGACAGGCTCACCTACCGGAACCTGCTGTACACCGCCGTGACCCGTGCCAAGAGCATTCTCATCATCATAGGCACGGAAGCCAAGGTGCGCAGCATGGTGGAGAACGACCGCAGAATGCTGCGGTACTCCTGCCTGCGGTCAATGCTGGAGGATATGTTCCAGTGAGGGCGTGGGAATTGCGCCGCGCCGCTGCGGCGTTCTTCATGCCGAATCGCTGCCCGTTCTGCGGCGACATCATCGGCATGTGCGAGTTCTGGTGCGCGCCCTGTTACGACCGGCTGAGAATGCTGGACGAGCCCGGGGATACTCCCGAGGGATTGGACGAATTCACCGCCGTGTGCGCCTACACCGGCAGGGCGAGGAGTGCGGTCCTGCGGCTGAAGCAGGGGTATTACCGCTACCCGGCGGACGCGTTCGCGGTGCTGATAGCCGAGAATGCGTCGGAACTGATACAGCAGGCGGATATCATCACGGCGATACCCAGCACCCGGGCGCGCAGACGGGAGCTTGGATACGCCCAGAGCGAACTTATGGCAAAGATGGTGACAGAAATTACCAGGAAGCCCTTCCGCAGGCTGCTGAAAGCGGTTCCGCAGAAGCAGGAGCAAAAGCAGCTGGACGCCGTGCACCGGCGCGAAAACGCCCGGGGAGCCTTTGAACTGGCGCTGCCATGCAGCGTTGCCGGCAGGAACGTGCTTATCATAGACGACGTGTGCACCACCGGAGCGACGCTTTCCGCTGCCGCCGGGCTGATACGGAATGCCGGAGCGGCACTGGTGAACGGTGCAGTATTTGCCAGGACGGTCAGACACTGACGGCTTGATTTTCCGGCGGATTTGTGATATAATATTCTCTTACGCGGACAAAATACAATAAGGATAACATATAATGACGACAAAAGTAACCGCCGCAGAATTAGCGGCACAGAAAGAATACGCCAGGAAGGTCCGGGAGCTGAACTGCGCCCGGGAGCAGCCGCCGGTGGCGCATGTCCACAGCTTCGGCTGCCAGCAGAACGTGAGTGATGGCGAGAAGATAAAGGGAATGCTGGCGGATATGGGATACGGATTCTCGAACTCGGCGGACGGCGCGGACCTGGTGCTGTTCAACACCTGCGCAGTCCGGGAGAATGCCGAGGACCGCGTTTTCGGTAATCTCGGCGCGCTCAAGCACAACAAGAAGCAGAACCCGGACATGCTGATAGGAGTGTGCGGCTGCATGGTGCAGCAGGAGCACATCACCGAGCGTATCCGCAAAAGCTTCCCGTATGTGAATATGGTGTTCGGGACGCACGTCCTGCACACGCTTCCGCAGATAATCTACGAGGCTATGACCACGCATAAGCGGCAGATATCCATTCCGCAGATGGACGGCGTTATCGCCGAGGGAATCCCGCTACGGCGCGAGAGTACGCTGAAGGCAAGCGTGCCGATAATGTACGGCTGCAACAACTTCTGCACCTACTGTATCGTGCCGTATGTCCGTGGGCGCGAGCGCTCCCGTGACCCGGAGGATATCCTCGCGGAAGTACGCCAGCTGGTGGAGAACGGCTGCAGGGAGGTCCTGCTTCTGGGGCAGAACGTGAACAGCTACGGCAGGGGCACCGACGTGAACTTCCCGGAGCTGCTGCGGCGTATCAACGCCATTCCCGGGGAATTCAAGATATGCTACATGTCCAGCCACCCCAAGGACGCCACCCGGGAGCTTATCGACACCATCGCGGAATGCGAGAAGGTGACGCGGCACTTCCATCTTCCGGTGCAGTCCGGCAGCAACAGGATCCTGAAGCTGATGAACCGCAGCTACACACGGGAGCACTACCTGGAGCTGATAAACTACGCCAAGGAGCGTATTCCGGACGTGGCGCTGACCTCCGACATCATCGTGGGATTCCCCGGGGAAACCTACGAGGACTTCCAGGACACGCTGAGCCTTATCCGCGAGGTGAAGTACGACTCGCTGTTCACCTTCATCTACAGTCCGCGGAAGGGTACGAAGGCGGCGGAAATGCCCGACCCCATCTCCCAGGAGGAGAAGGGAAAGTGGTTCCGCGAGCTGCTGGAGGTGCAGGGAGAGATAGGCTGCTCTTCCTATCACAACTACATCGGCAGGACGCTGCGCGTGCTGTGCGAGGGCCCGGGACGGACGCGGGACGGCTGTCTGACCGGAAAGAGCATACAGAACATCATCGTCGATTTCGACGGGGACAAGTCGCTCATCGGCAGCTTTGTCGATGTGAAGATAACTGACGCGCTCAACTGGGCGCTGATAGGCGAATTAGTAAAGGAGAACTGAAATGGACGCAATACAGGCAGTAAGAGAACTCGGCAAGGCGATTCAGGAGGACGAGCGCTACATCGAGTACGCAAAGGCAAAGAAGGCGAACGACGAGGACGTTGAACTCCAGAACCTCATCGGCGAATTCAACCTTATCCGCCAGAACGCCGCGATGGAATACAACAAGCCCGAGGAGGAGCAGAACAAGGAGAAGCTCCAGGAGCTCAACGCAAAAATGCAGGAAGCCTACGAAAAGGTGATGACGAACGAGAACATGGCGCTGTTCACCGTGACCAAGCAGGGCATGGACGACCTGATGAGCCAGGTGAACACCGTGCTTACCCTCACGCTCCAGGGCGCTGACCCGATGACCTGCCCGACCACCCAGAGCAGCGGCTGCACCGGAAGCTGCGCTACCTGCGGCGGCTGCGGCTGATAAGATAGTTTTCAACAAATGATCCCTGGAGGTGCAAAAAATGGCGCAGGAAACTGAAAAGCTGTCCCCGATGCTCAAGCAGTATCTTGACATCAAGAAGAAATACAGCGACTATATATTATTCTTCCGGCTGGGGGACTTCTATGAGATGTTCTTTGAGGACGCGGAGAACGTGTCCCGGGAGCTGGAGCTTGCGCTGACCTCCAGGGCTGGGTCGCCGATGTGCGGCGTGCCCTACCACAGCTGCGAGATATACATAAAGAAGCTCATCGACAAGGGCTACAAGGTCGCGATATGCGAGCAGCTGACCGACCCGGCGGCTTCAAAGGGACTGGTGGAGCGCGACGTGATCCGCCTTGTCACCGCCGGCACCGTGATCGAAGCCAGCATGCTGAACGAGGATTCCAACAACTACATCGCCTGCGTGTGCCCGGACGAGGACGGGACTTCCGCGGCGCTGGTGTTCGCGGATATCTCCACCGGCGAGGTGCATGTGTTCCTGAAATCCGGGAAGGACCTGGAGCAGGAGGTCATCTCCGAGCTTTCGCGTTTCAGTCCGGTGGAGCTGCTTATCAACAGCAGATTCCTGGACATGAAGGAAGTTCACGGATTCGTGCATGAGCGGCTCAAGCGCTGCCTGTGCGAGCTGCTGGACGACAGCAGCTTCGATGATTCCGACATGAGCATGATAACTGACCAGTTCGAGAGCGGAGCCGACCTCGGTATTTCCGACATGCCGCTGGTGAAGAAGGCGCTGTGCGCCATGTTCCGGTATTTCGGGGAAACGCAGAAGGCAACGGTGAAGCGCTTCGTGTCGCTGACGGTGCATTCCGAGGGCGAGTTCATGGGACTCAACCTCACCACCCGGCGCAACCTGGAGCTTACGGAAACCATGCGTACCAAGGAGAAGCGCGGCTCCCTGCTGTGGGTGCTGGACAAGACCGTCACCGCCATGGGTCGCCGCAAACTCAAGACCTGGCTGGAGCAGCCGCTTATCGACCCGTCCAGAATACTCAAGCGCCTTGACGCGGTGGAAGCGCTCACAAAGGACGCTGCCGGGCTTTACGACATCTGCGACGCGCTGAACGGGATCTACGACCTGGAGCGGCTCATGACGCGCGTTATGTACAAATCCGCGTCCCCGAGGGATATCTACTCCCTGGGGCAGACCTGCGCGCGCCTGCCGGGACTTAAGCGTTGCATTTCCGCGGTGAAGTCGCCGCTGCTGGAGAAGCTGAATTCCGAGATAGACGAGCTGAACGACGTTTCCTCCCTGGTGGAGAACGCGATAGTTGACGATCCGCCCCTCACCATGAAGGACGGCGGAGTCATCAAGGA
>ERZ1026862.999-NODE-999-length-18038-cov-5.430740_pt1 | contig 18038 bp, 13 predicted proteins | sample MGYA00380161_ERZ1026862 | MGnify/ENA primary metagenome ERZ1026862 (study PRJEB33269, sample SAMEA4719797) | human gut metagenome | biome: human-associated habitat; feature: organic feature; material: feces | place: Cameroon | collected 2013-10 ... | reverse complement strand
TATTTACCTCGAATGGGTCTGCCTCAGGAAGTACGGCTACGGTTGCTGCAGAGGTCTGCATGCGTCCGTTCGACTCGGTAACTGGCACACGCTGTACGCGGTGAACGCCCGACTCATACTTCAGTGTGCCGTACACGTTGTCGCCACTTACTGCGAAGCAGATTTCCTTGAAGCCGCCTACAGCGCCTTCGCTCTCGCTTGTGACAGACACTGTCCAGCCCTTCGACTCGCAGTACTTCTTGTACATCATGAATATCTCGCCTGCAAAGAGGCAAGCCTCGTCGCCACCCGTACCGGCACGAATCTCCATCTGTACGTTCTTTGCGTCCTCTGGATCTTTCGGTACAAGTGCTATCTTTATTTCTTCCTCGAGTTTTGGCTGGAGTTCTTCGTTTGCGGCGAGCTCCTCACGTGCCATATCCTTCATCTCCGCATCCTGCTCGTTCATGATGATATCCTTAGCCTCGGCAATGCCGTTAAGACAATTGATATACTGCTGACGGAGTTTCATAATGTCCTCAAGGTCTTTATACTCCTTTGTCAGTTTCACGTAACGCTGCTGATCGGCGATTACAGAAGGGTCGGTAATGAGGGTTGATACTTCCTCATAACGTGCCTCCAGTCCGTCGAGTTTTTCTAATATATTGTTGTTTTCTGCCATTTGTCAAATTTAATGTTGAGATGGTGTTATGTTGTTATGGTGAGGTGGTGAGGTGTTGTTATGGTGAGATGTTGTTGGGTTGAGATGTTGAGGTGGTGTGGTGTTGAGATGTTGTGGTGTTGTTATGGTGAGATATGTCAACACATCAACATCTTATCTCACCACCTCACCATCTCACCATCTCACCATCTCACCACCTTATTAATACTCAAATTCTCCGTATTCAGACTTGATGAGGAGCGAGCGTTCGCCCTCTTCGATGCGTCCTACAATCTGTGCGTCGATGTTGAAGCTCTTGCTTATTGCAATAACCTGCTCTGCAACCTCCGGACGTACGTAAATCTCCATGCGGTGACCCATGTTGAACACCTTGTACATCTCCTTCCAGTCGGTGTGGCTCTGCTCCTGAATGAGGCGGAACAGCGGTGAAATAGGGAACATGTTGTCCTTGATTACGCGACAGTTCTCGCCAACGAAGTGCAGCACCTTGGTTTGTGCACCGCCAGTGCAGTGAACCATGCCATGTATTTCTGGACGCAGCTCGTCGAGCAGACGCTTGATGACAGGAGCGTATGTACGTGTCGGCGAGAGAACGAGCTGTCCGGCTGTGACCGGTGCACCCTCTACTTTGTCGTCCAAACGGCAGCCACCGCTATATACGAGTTCCTCAGGTACAGCGTGGTCGTAGCTTTCCGGATACTTCTCGGCGAGATACTTCGAGAACACGTCGTGGCGAGCGCTGGTGAGTCCGTTAGACCCCATACCGCCGTTGTATAGTTTCTCGTATGTAGCCTGACCAAATGAAGCCAGACCTACAATCACGTCGCCAGGGCGGATGTTTGCGTTGTCAATGACATCGCTGCGTTTCATGCGGCAAGTAACGGTAGAGTCAACGATGATAGTGCGCACAAGGTCGCCAACGTCGGCTGTCTCACCGCCTGTAGCGTAAACGCCTACACCCATCTTGCGCAGGTCCTCGAGCAGTTCGTCTGTGCCGTTGATGACAGCAGAGATAACCTCACCCGGGATAACCATCTTGTTGCGTCCGATAGTGCTCGAAACGAGGATGTTGTCCACTGCGCCCACGCAGAGCAGGTCGTCGGTGTTCATAACGATAGCGTCCTGAGCCACGCCCTTCCATACGCTGAGGTCGCCAGTCTCTTTCCAGTACATGTAGGCGAGCGACGACTTTGTGCCAGCACCGTCGGCGTGCATGATGTTGCAGTATTCGGGGTCGCCACCGAGGATGTCGGGGATAATTTTGCAGAATGCCTGCGGATAGAGACCCTTGTCGATGTTCTTGATGGCGTTGTGTACGTCTTCTTTAGCTGCGCTTACGCCGCGCATCATGTATCTGTTAGATGTGTCCATATTGTGAGTTTTGAATTTTTATTTCTGAGTTTTGATTTATTATCTACGGTGATTTATTGCTTATGGCAACCCTATTTTTAGAGCTATTCATTGCAATGCCAGAAGTCCCAGCTTGCGAATGCCTGCAGCAACAGCATCTCCAGTCCGTTCTTGGTATTGGCCCCGTAGCGTGCGCCTTTCTTCATAAAAAGCGTTTCGTCCGGATTGTAGATGAGGTCGTAAAGTATGGTGTGGCAATCCATTGCCTCGTAAGGCAGGTCGGGGCAGGTATCTGCCTTCGGGTACATGCCAAGTGGGGTGCAGTTGACGATGACGTTGTACTCCTTAATCAGTTCTGGTGTCACCTCCTCGTATGTTATGCAGCCAGGCTTCTTCGTACGACTCACAAATAGTGTCTCAAGTCCGAGCGATTTGAGACCGTAGTTGATGGCGAGCGAAGCACCGCCAGTGCCGAGTATGAGTGCCTTCTTATGGTAAGGTTCGAGCATTGTCTCAATGCTACGTGTGAAGCCGATTACGTCACTGTTAAATCCCTTCAGTATAACGTTTTTATTCTTGTGTGTCACACGTATGACGTTGACCGCACCGATAGCGCGTGCTTCGGGGCTAAGGTCGTCGAGGTAGGGTATTACCTGCTGCTTGTAGGGGATAGTGACGTTGAGTCCGCACAGTTCTGGGTTTGATGCGAGTATCTCTTTCAAGTCCTCTATCTGCGGAATCTCATAGTTGATGTAACGAGCGTTGATACCCTCGTTGGTAAACTTCTCGTTGAAGTAGCTGATGGAGAAGGAATGTCCCAGTGGGAAACCGATTAAACCGTACTTGTCCATAGTGTGAATGTTGAGATGTTGATGGGGTGAGGTGTTGATGGGGTGAGATATTGATGGGGTGAGGTGTTGATGGGGTGAGGTGTTGATGAGGTGAGGTGTTGACGGGATGATGGGGTGTTGACACCTTACTTTGTTGCGAGATAGAGCGTGCAGATGCCGAGTGTCATTCGCTTGAACGAAGCTTTGGCGAAGCCTGCCGCTTTCAGTATCTCCACCATTCGCTCGCCTTGTGGAAACGCCTCGATGGTAGCCGTGAGGTAAGAGTAAGCCATACTGTCGCCAGAGATGAGTCGTCCGTATACTGGTAGCACTGTGTGCGAGTAGATCTTGAATAACTGCTTCATTGGAAAGCTAACGGGTGATGTCAGCTCAACGATGCAGAGGTGTCCGCCTGGCTTCAGCACTCGGCACATCTCGCGCAGTCCCTGGTCGAGGTTCTGGAAGTTGCGTATGCCGAAAGCCGCAGTCACAGCGTCGAATGTGTTGCCTTCGAACGAGAGTGCCATGCAGTCTTCCTTGGCGAACGATATCACGTTGTCGAGCTTTAGTGTATTCACCTTCTGCCTACCCACGTTCATCATTCCCTCGCTGATATCTGTGCCCGTCACCTTCGTCGGCTTCAGTATCTGTGCCGCCTGTATGGCGAAGTCGCCTGTGCCCGTAGCTATGTCAAGAATGCTTTGTGGTTTGTAAGCCTTCAGTCGGTTGAGAGCTTTCTTGCGCCACAGCTTGTCAATGTTCCACGACAGGCGGTGGTTGAGCTTGTCATACGAGTGTGCGATGTTGTCGAACATCTGTTCCACCTGCGCCCCCTTTTCTTCTTTGTCGTTGTAGGGCTTTATCTTTTCCTGTCCGTAAACCATTGTTGTTGTTCGTTATATTTCACCTATCGCTACGTTTTGCGAAGCGATGTCTTGGTGCGTATTATAATATGTATGTATATATAATAATGTAGGGTGTAGAATATCAGATGTCGGTGAACCAAGTCTCCAACATCCAATATTCTGCACCCATTATGTATTGCTACTTACGTGTAGCGAGGTAGTCGGCTACGTTCTTTTCGATGCGCGCTGCGATGTCACCCTCTTCAACGGTCTTGTCGAACTTCTCGCCAGTGATGTGCTCGTAGAGTTCGATATAACGTTCGCTTACGCTCTCTGCATATTCGTCAGTGATTTCAGGCATTGTCTGTCCGGGTTCGTTCATAAAGTCATGCTCGATGAGCCACTGGCGTACAAACTCCTTCGAGAGCTGCTTCTGTGGTAAGCCCTTCTCAAACTTCTCCTCGTAGCCATCAGCATAGAAGTAGCGTGAAGAGTCTGGAGTGTGAATCTCGTCAATGAGATATACCTTACCATCGCGCTTGCCGAACTCGTACTTAGTGTCAACGAGGATAAGACCGCGCTGTGCAGCCATCTCCTGTCCGCGCTGGAAGATACGACGTGTGTAGTCTTCCATTACAGCGTAGTCCTCAGCACTTACGATGCCCTGAGCGATGATTTCCTCTTTAGATATATTGAGGTCGTGACCCTCATCAGCTTTTGTTGTCGGAGTGATGATAGGTTCTGGGAATCGCTGGTTTTCCTTCATACCCTCTGGCAGCTTAACGCCGCAAAGTTCGCGGCATCCCTCTTTGTATGCGCGCCAAGCTGAGCCTGTAAGGATAGAGCGGATGATCATTTCAACTCGGAAACCCTCGCATTTCAAACCAACAGTAACCATTGGGTCTGGTGTAGCGAGTTTCCAGTTGGGGCAGATGCCTGTTGTAGCATCAAGAAACTTGGCTGCAATCTGGTTCAGAACCTGTCCTTTGAACGGAATACCCTTTGGTAGGATTACGTCAAACGCAGAGATTCTGTCGGTTGCTACCATTACGATCACGTCGTCGTTGATGTCATACACGTCGCGAACTTTTCCGTGATACACGTTTTTCTGACCTTCGAAATGAAAATCGGTCTTTGTAAGTGCTTTCATAACTATTTTAAATTTTGAGTTTTGTCGTGAGCCTCATTTTGAGTTTTGTCGTGAGCCTCGTATGCATTCACGATGCGTGTCACAAGCTTATGTCTTACGATGTCTTTCTGTCCGAGTTTTACGAAGCCGATGCCTTCCACGTCCTTCAGTATGTCGAGTGCTTCGGTGAGTCCGCTCTTCTGTCCGCGTGGCAGGTCTATCTGTGTCATATCGCCAGTGATAATCATCTTTGTGTTCCATCCCATACGGGTGAGAAACATTCTTATCTGTGCCGGTGTAGTGTTCTGCGCCTCGTCGAGAATCACTACGGCATCGCTAAGCGTGCGGCCTCGCATGAAGGCGAGCGGAGCTATTTGTATGATGTTCTTCTCCATCATATCCTGCAGCTTCACTGCAGGGAGCATGTCTTCCAATGCGTCGTATAGCGGTTGCAGATACGGGTCGATTTTGTCCTTCATGTCGCCAGGTAGAAAGCCGAGCTTCTCGCCTGCTTCTACAGCTGGACGCGAGAGTATAATCTTGCGTATAGTTTTCTCCTTCAGTGCACGCACAGCGAGGGCTATGCTTAGGTAGGTCTTACCTGTTCCGGCTGGACCTGTAGCGAATATCATGTCGTTCTTCTCGTAAGCATCCACGAGCTGTTGCTGGTTCTCGCTTTTGCACTTAATCGGTTTGCCCGATATGTTGTAGACGATAACGCCCTTCACGCTGTCGGCTTTTGTCTGCTTGCCCTTGACGATGTCGAGAATGTCCTCATCGTTGATGTTGTTGAACTTCAGCACATGACGGCGTATTTTCTCCACGTTTTCTTCGAAGGCTGCCATCTCCTCCTCGTCACCGAGCACGCGTATCACGTTGTCGCGTGCCACTATGCGCAGCTTGGGATAGAGCGATTTTATTATCTGCAGATGCCCATTGCCAACACCGTAGAACACTACGGGGTCGATATCCTCTAATATGATATGTCTTTCTATCAAAATATTCAGTGTACGATTTTGGATGCAAAGTTAATGAAAATAGGAGATAATACAAAATAATCAACAATAAAAACAAGAGCACATGTTTTGTATTTTCCTCGATTTTGTCTAAATTTGCAGTCATTATGATGAATATTTCTTCTAAAAGATACTTACAGGGTTTTGGCGTGACGGTTGTTTTGCTTGCCATGTTGCGCTGCGCCTACCCCGAAGTGGCATCTTCGCCAGCAAGCAATGTCGCAGTAGCAGATAGTTCTGTCGTTGCTGATAGCATGACGGTAGCTGATAGCGCAAAAGCAGTCTTGGCTTCGTCGACAACCGCAATCTCAAAGAAAGATGTGGCGAGTGTGCCGACGTTATCTCCCAAGCCGTTGGGGCGTCCCTCGCGCTTCTTCGCTGCCGACGGCACTCCAGTGAAGAACCGCATATACAGTGTGCCTCATTTTGGCAATACCTTTCCCGACCAGAACGATGTACAGCTTGCTGCTGCGGCTCGCCATGGTGTGAAGGCAGTCGTCGACCGTGCTGATGCCGAGCGGCGTAAGTCGGAGTTAGTGTATGTGGGCAGCAATCCGTTCTATCACATTGACGACCGTATGCGTAGCAGCATACCTTATCTTGTGCCACGTGCTGCGATATTGTTGCAGGACATTGGCAAGAATTTCTTCGACAGTTTGCAGACTAAGCAGATACCGCTGCACAAGGTGATTGTGACATCGGTGCTGCGCAGTAAGGCTGATGTGCAGAAGTTGCGCCGCCGCAACTCTAACGCCACCGAGAATTCGTGCCACCTCTACGGCACCACGTTCGACATCTGCTACAATCGCTACCATACCGTAGAAGACCCCGACGGACCGCGCCGCCGACAGGTGCGCAACGACACGCTGAAGTGGGTGCTCTCTGAGGTGCTCCGCGATATGCGCGAGCAGAAGCGTTGTCTCGTTAAGTACGAGGTTAAGCAGGGCTGCTTCCACATTACGGTGAACTGATATGGTGAGGTGTTGATATGGTGAGGTGTTGAGATGTTGATATGGTGACATTTGTGTAGGAGGGTATGGCATCCTGCCATACCCACGCAGCCACAAGGTGTAATGATATCGCAGCCACAAGATGCATATCCCTTTCCTCACATGCTATTTTATAAAAACTTGAAACGATGGAAATAGAACCGGTAGCTTTTTTCCGTTCGCCCTTTGCCACTAAGTTTGGCATACCCAAGCAGAGCGGACTTGCCGACACGCTGCGCGGAACGATAGAGTTCGTGCCGAAGTATCGCAACGCTGACGCTCTGCGCGGCATGGAAGACTTCGACTATCTGTGGCTTGTATGGGAATTCTCTGCCAATCGGCATGAGGCGACAAGCCCCGTTGTACGTCCGCCCCGTCTTGGCGGCAACACTAAGATGGGGGTCTTTGCTACTCGTTCGCCTTTCCGCCCCAACCGCTTAGGACTCTCTTCCGTGCGCATCGACCGCATTGACTACGATGCAGCCGACGGACCGCTCATCCATGTTCTTGGTGCCGACCTCATGAACGGCACACCTATCTACGACATAAAGCCTTACGTCACTTATGCCGACTCGCATCCCGATGCCCGTAGCGGTTTTGTCGATACCACTGCCACGCGCCGTCTGCACGTCGTCTTTCCCGACCATTTAGCTAAAGAGTTTACAGCCGAAGAGCTTGCCTCGCTCGAGAAAGTGCTCGCGCTCGACCCTCGTCCGCAGTATCACGACAACCCCACAAAGGTGTACGGCATGGAGTTCGCCAACCGCGACGTGCGCTTCTGCGTTGAGGGCGATAGGCTTGAGGTAGTGGAGATAGGGTAGTTGTTGAACGTTCATAAAAGTGTAATTAACTTGTGTATGTCGTTGATTTTTGTTAAATTTGCCGTTAGATATAATTGCAATCAGGCTGATTAAGCAGCAAATTAAAAAGAACTTTAACAATGACAACAGAAAGTACCCCTTCAATAATACATTCTAATTTCTTCACGAACAAGAATGGCAATACCCTCATGAAAGAGTTTGGGGGCATTTTGCAGCATAATCAATACATCAAGAATCTTGATGCAGTAGTTGGATTTTTGAGAGCATCAGGTTATTTCTCTTTGCGTCCGTTTTTGGACAACATAAATCGAGTTAGAATCCTCATTGGAATAGATGTGGACAAATACATTGCGCAAGCAGCAAACCAAGGAAGAATTTTCTTTGGTGCGGAAGAAGAAGTAAGAGAAGAGTGTTTGCGAAAAATCCGTAGAGACATAGAATCTTCCAATTACAAGAAAGAAGTAGAAGATGGAATGTTCCAAATGATTCAAGACTTAATAGATGGCAAACTTGAACTTCGTGCACATCCATCTAAAAAGATTCATGCAAAATTATACATTCTTTATCCTGACGAATTTAACCAATATTCGCAGGGAGTTGCCATTACTGGCTCCAGCAATTTGTCTGGTAATGGACTTGGTATATCAGAGGATAAGCAGTATGAGTTTAATGTAAAACTTGATAGATATGATGATGTTAAGTTTGCAAAAGATGAATTCGAGCAATTGTGGAAAGAAGCAGAAGGCTGCGCTATTACAGCAGAAGATGTAAAAGCCTCTGTTGACAGAACATATCTGAAAGGAGATGTAAAGCCTTATGACCTTTACATCAAGATGCTTATGGAATATTTTTCTGACCGTGTTTTAGCGACAGATGACAATAATCCATTTGACATGCCTGAGGGTTATACTAAGTATGACTATCAGATGGATGCGGTAGTTGAAGGCTATCAAAAGTTGATTAGATATGATGGTTTCTTCCTTGCTGATGTTGTGGGTTTAGGAAAGACCGTTATTGCGACAATGATTGCCAAGAAATTCTTGATAGAGAATGGACGTGACAAGACAAAGATACTTGTTGTATATCCACCAGCAGTAGAACAAAACTGGAAGGCTACATTTAAAGATTTTGGCATAGACAAATACGCCAAATTCGTTACTAATGGTAGCTTGTTAAAGGTACTTGATGAAGAGAACTACAATTACTGGAATGCAGATGAATACGACTTGATATTAGTGGACGAGGCGCACAAGTTTCGTTCACACACCACATCTGCATTTGAACAGTTGCAGGAAATATGTAAGATGCCACGTATTGAGCAAGGCAATATACCAGGCTACAAGAAAAAAGTGATGCTCATTTCCGCAACACCAATGAATAATACACCTGCTGATATTTATAACGAGATACAGCTTTTTCAAGACCCACGCCGTTGTACTATTGATGGTGTGGCAAACTTGACAGCATTCTTTTCTCCATTGATTAAGGAATTCCAGCAGTTGAGAAAAGATCCTAATTTTGATGTTACGCAATTCAAAAAACTGGCAGAACATGTACGAGATCGTGTTATAAAGCCATTGACTGTACGCCGCACAAGAACAGATATTGAAAGCGTGGCACGCTACAACAAAGACGTGAACGGATTTCCAAAGGTTGAACGACCTAATGCGAGCAGTTATGAACTAAACGAGCATCTTGCCGACTTGTTTGAAAGTGCCATGCAGACTCTCGACAAGGAGTTGACTTATGCTCGTTATCAAGCCATTGCATATTTGAAACCAGAAGTGTCTAATGGTTTGTATGACAATGCAGAGCTTATAAGCCGTAGTTTGGCTGGCATTCGCAAGAATGGTCTTGTCAAGCGACTGGAAAGCAGTTTTTATGCGTTCCAAGTCTCACTTAGCAATTTCCGTCAAGCCAACCAAAATATGCTTGATATGTTCAATCGAGACAAGGTGTTTATTGCTCCAGACCTTGACATCAACAACCTGCTGGAGTCGGGATATACTGACGAGGAAATTGAAGAAAAGCTCAATGCCAAAGCTGAGGACAACCCCAAGAATTCTGTATTTAAGGCAGAAGACTTTGAACCAGAATTTATAGAGATGCTGCAAAGCGACCAAGACACATTGGAAAGAATGTGCAAGGCATGGGAAAAGATAACTGACGCAGACGATTCTAAGTTCGCAAAATTCAATGAATTGCTCAAGCATGAATTGTTCAAAGAAGACCGTAATTCCGAACAAAAACTTGTCGTTTTCTCTGAGTCTGTTGACACAGTAAAATATCTTGAACGGCGCATAAATCGCAAAGATGTATTAGTGATCTCGGCTGATAATCGTAGTAAGCTGTTCAAAACGATTCGAGAAAACTTTGATGCAAACTATAAAACAAAGCTCAACGATTACAATATAATCCTCACTACGGACGTTTTAGCAGAGGGCGTTAACTTGCATCGTGCCAATGTCATAGTCAACTATGACACACCATGGAACAGTACACGTCTGATGCAACGTATAGGTCGTGTTAATCGTATTGGTTCTGCGTCTAAGCACATATATAATTATGTGTTTTATCCTTCTCGTGAGGGTAACAGGGAGATAAACCTCAACCAGATAGCACTGAGTAAGATACAAACATTCCACTCAACTTTTGGCGAGGACAATCAAATTTACTCACAACAGGAAATCCTTGACCGCGACTTGATCAAGTTGTTTGACGAGGGAATGAAGAGGCAAAAGGAAGAAGCAAATCAAGAGTTGCCTTTCTATGAGGAACTTCGAACTCTATACAAGACAAATCGCAGAGAGTATAACCGAATTGAAAAATTGTCGTTGCGAAGTCGTACTGGTAGAGAGAAGCGCACGGTAGAAGGTGTAACCTTGTCTGGCGACACACTTGTTTTCCTCAAGACGAATTTCAGAAAAGTATTCTTCCTTGTTTCGGAAACAGCCAAGGAACTATCTGTGCTTGATGCGTTGAAATACTTTAAGGCATCTACAGAAGAGCTGCCTGTAGAGCGCATAGAACAACATCACAAACATATCAACATGGCTTTGCAGAAATTCCGTGCCATGCGAGATGAGGAAATGCGTACACAAGAAAATCCACAAGATACACAAAAATCATTAGGCGCACAAGTAACAACAGCAGTTAGTTTACTCAATCTGTTTATTCGTGAGATAGACGATCCTGATATATACATAAAAGTTGCCCAACTGAAAACGTTAGCTGAGCGAGGTGTTATATCATACATTCCCAAACGTTTGCAACGAATACAGAAAGATTTAACCCGCAGTGGTAAAAACAAGTTGTCACCAACAGATGCATTGACCGAAATAGTTAATATGGCAAAGAAATATGCTCCGTATTTTGTAGCACAAGAGTCTCAATTGAATGAACATGAAACAAATGCTGAGATTATCCTTTCCGAATCGTTTAAATAAAGAAAGTAAATTATGAATTACAAGGAAATAATAGAATCAAAATACAGCCGAGAGTCATGGCTCAATCTGCTTCATGATATATTTCTTAACAAAGCTGTGTTTAGAACACCGTATGAAGTGAAAGTAAATAGTCGCTTAGCAAAGGTGGCTCTTAAACTTGGCACAATAACACTGTCGGATGAACAACAACTGGCTGTATATGAGGTTGAGTTGTCCGATAAAGTAGACATTGAGCAAAATAAGCGTGGTATACGTGATATGCTCACTTCCGATTGGCGACGCATGGGCTATGCTGGTGCGTTCATGTTCTGCTATCGCAAGAACGAAAGTGTGTTGCGTTTCTCTTATGTTAGCGAGACATGGGGATTCAACAAGAAAGGCGACTATGAGAAGTTGTCTACCAACACTAAGCGTTATACATATCTTCTTGGTGAGGGACGTGGATGCCGTACTGCAATAGAGCAATTTGGAGCGTTAAAGAATAGCAAATTAGCTCTAAGCGATGTTACGGCAGCGTTCTCCGTTGAGGCACTTACCAAGCAATTCTACAAAGACTTGTATGAGTGGTATCAATGGGCTGTAGATCCTGCATCTGGAGTATATTTCCCGAACAACACATCTACCGAGGCAGATGACAGAGAGGACATTGAGACTAAGATCATACGCTTGATAACCCGAATTATGTTTGTTTGGTTTATCAAGCAGAAAGAACTTGTGCCTAATAAAATCTTTGACGTTGATTTCCTTGAAACCATATTGAAGGATTTTGATCCTAATAGTGCCGTAGTTGGAAACTACTACAATGCCATTCTCCAGAACCTATTCTTCGGCACTCTAAACCGTGCAATAGAAGATGAGCAGGGTAATAAACGTAAGTTCGCCACCAACGTCAAGAAAGACATTAAGACGCTCTATCGCTATGCGGAAATGTTCACAATCAGTGAAGACGAAGTGATAAAGTTGTTCTCAGAAGTGCCATTCCTTAATGGCGGTCTTTTCGAGTGTCTTGACAAAACAAAGACTATCGATGGCGTAGAACAGTCATACAACTATGATGGTTTCAGCCGTAACGACAAGAAATTTGCCGATGGTCGTTACCGCAATCGTGCAGTTGTGCCAAACATCCTGTTCTTTGAACCAGAAAAAGGTCTTATATCCATCCTTAGCCGATATAATTTTACCATAGAGGAAAATTCTCCAGAGGAGCAGCAAGTGGCCCTCGACCCAGAATTGCTTGGCAAGGTGTTTGAGAACCTTTTGGGTGCGTACAATCCTGAAACAAAAGAAACGGCTCGTAACCAAAGCGGTTCTTTCTATACGCCTCGCGAGATTGTGAACTATATGGTGGACGAAAGCCTTATTTCATACTTGGGCAATACGGCATTTGTGCGTTCACTCTTCTCTCCTGAGTTCGTGTATGACAAGACAAAAGAGGCTGATTATAAAACCATTGCAGAAAAACTAAAGTCAATCAAGATACTCGACCCTGCTTGTGGATCGGGAGCGTTCCCTATGGGATTGCTTAACAGAATGATAGATATTCTTTGCCATATAACTCCAGACGAGAATATCTATGAGATGAAGTTGGCCATCATTGAAAACTGCATATATGGCAGTGATATTCAAAGTATCGCAGCGCAGATAACAAAACTTCGCTTCTTCATTTCCCTTATCTGCAATTGTGAGAAAGATGCTACGAAACCGAACTTTGGCATTCCTACGTTGCCAAACCTTGAAACGAAGTTTGTGGCAGCCAATTCACTAATAGCAAAGAAAAAACAGGAATCGCATAACTTGTTTGAGAACCAAGAAATCGAGCCAACGAAGAAAGAACTGACAGAAATACGTCATGAGCATTTTTCTGCCAAAACCGCTTATCGCAAAAGTACATTGCGAGAGAAAGACAAACAATTACGTGAGAAATTGGCTAAGTTATTGGAGCAAGACAACGACTTTGCTCCAGAGGATGCAAAGCAACTTGCTGCATGGAATCCATACGACCAAAATGCAGTTGCAGAGTTCTTCGACCCTGCATGGATGTTCGGAGTGAATGACGGCTTTGATATTGTCATCGGCAATCCTCCATACATCCAGTTGCAGAACAATGGTGGCGAGTTGGCTCAACTTTATGCTCCATGCAATTATAAGACATACGCTCGTACAGGTGATATTTATTGCCTGTTCTACGAACGTGGCTATCAGTTGCTTAAGCCCAATGGACATCTTTGTTATATCACATCCAACAAATGGATGCGTGCTGGATATGGTGAGAAGACGCGTGAATTCTTTGCCAAGAATACGAACCCTATCCTACTCATTGACTTTGCCGGAGTCAAAATCTTTGAGAGTGCTACTGTTGACACCAATATTCTGCTCTTTGCTAAGGCAGCAAACGAGCATAAGACACTATGTGCTGTCACCAACAAGCAGAACAAAGATAGCGTAAAGAATTTGAGCGTTTTCGTGCAGCAAAGTGGGTCGGTGTGCGAGTTCTCCAACTCTGATTCGTGGGTGATACTTTCGCCTATTGAGCAAAGCATCAAGCGTAAGATTGAAGCAGTGGGGACACCGTTGAAGGACTGGGATATCCAAATCAACTATGGTATCAAGACAGGCTTCAATGATGCGTTCATCATCAATACAGAAAAAAGAGACGAAATCTTGTCTAACTGTCAAACAGAAGACGAGCGTAAAAGAACGGCTGAACTTATTCGACCGATTCTGCGAGGCAGAGACATCAAGAGGTATGGGTATAACTGGGCTGGATTGTATCTAATTGCAACTTTTCCTTCTCGCCATTATGATATAGAGAAGTATCCTGCCGTTAAGAATTATCTTTTAGAGTTCGGCATTGAACGTCTGGAGCAGACGGGTAAGTCTCACATCGTAAATGGAGAGAAAATAAAAGCGAGAAAGAAAACAAATAATAAGTGGTTTGAAACCCAAGATAGCATCAGTTATTGGGAGGATTTTTCTAAGCCAAAAATCATGTATCCTAATATGACCAAATACATTCCTTTCTATTTTGACGAAAAGAACTTTCTGCAAAATGACAAATCATTTATGATTACGGGAAAGCATATAGCATATTTGACAGCATTTTTGAATTCCTCGATTTTCAAATTTTGCTTCCTTGATAAATTCCCAGAACTTCAAGGTGGAACACGAGAACTTAGAAAGATATTCTTTGACAAAATTCAAGTTTTGAAAGTCAGTGATAAAGAAAATGAAATATTCAAATCGTTAATCACTGACATTCAAGATGATTATAAAAAAGAAAAAGCCATCCTTATAGATGAACGGCTTTTTGAATTGTATGGACTTTCTAAAGAAGAACGTATAACTATTGGCTTTGTTGAGATTCAATGAATGTTATTTCATCTTGTGTAAGTTCATATAGTTGATACAATTCTTTTTCAATTGTAGTTACAAGAGTGTTGCATGGTGCCTTTACAAGAGCATCAGCAACACTCATAATATTGTCCCAATGTATTAGAATCTAAGTAGCCATTTCCATAAAGGAACGAGCTCTATATGGTATCCATCTTTTTCTATGCAACTCTCTTCCTCCATGGTAACAACTACCATTTTGGTGATTGATTGAACAGAACCAAGCTTTATCAGGGCATCTGTTTCACGCTTGAAAGTGTCAGCATCAGCCATTGAATATGACACTTGTACTGCCAAGCCCTCTTCTGGAACGACAAAATCCACTTCGGCATTCTTACTATTCCAAAAATAACTTCCATCACCATATTTGCGTCTGAGCATTACCGCTACTATGTTTTCAAGCAAAGACGTGTTAGCGTCAATAAGAAAAAGATGCAGCAAGCCGTTATCTGTAAAATAATATTTGCGATTCGATTCCTTATCCTGCAGCTTTCCGTATAGATTCTCGTAGGGTAAAATGAGCCAAGTTTCAGTCATATATTCTACATAGTCTATCGCTGCGTCTGTACTAAGTTTTTTTCCCGTGCTACTAACTATGCTTGCAATTCTGTTGTATGAAAGAGGTTGCTTAACACTCTCAGCCATTTTGCGTATCATCACACGCAATGCATAATCGTTACGTATCCTGTATCTTGCAACTAAATCGCCAAAGAATATTTTACTAAACAGATTGCTCATCCATGAACGAGGTTCTTTCATATCTACCGTTTCAGGCAAACCACCATGTTGAAAATAAGTGTTTGCCAACTTTACAATCTGTTTTCCGAACGTAAATATTGCGTTCTTTTCATGTATATCAATACCATTGGCATTCAAATACTCTTGGAAGGAATAAGGATACACTTCATGTATCATATATCTGCCACCAAGCGTAGTGGCAATCTCACTACTCAGCATTTTGGCATTGCTGCCAGTGATATATACTTGATATTTTTGGTCTGCTAACCTACGAGCAAACTTTTCCCATCTATCAACCAATTGTATCTCATCCAAGAAGAATATTGGACGAGAATCATACATCTCTTCATAGCACGTTTTTATCAAGTCAAGATCTTTGACATCTAAAGAATCTATTCGGTCATCCTCAAAATTGAAATATAAAATTTCCTCTTTCTTATGCCCTTGCTCTATCAATTGTGCAATGCGTTGGAACATCAAGTAAGATTTTCCAGCATGCCTCAATCCAACAAACACATAATTAAGTCCGTCCACAAGTTCCACCTCACGAGGAATGAGTTCTACTTGTGATACGTATGCTTGATATTCAGAGATAAGCAATTTTATTAAATCTTTTGTCATATCTTTTTCGTGCTAATACTAAAAACTGTTGCAAAGATACATATTTTATCGTCTATGAAAGATACAATCGATATAAAATTATCGTCTATGAAAGACAAAATGTACAAAAAGCTTTTATTGGGAGGATTTTTCTAAGCCAAAAATCGTATATCCAAATATGACAAAGTATATGCCGTTTGTTTATGACGAAAGCAGATTTCTTACCAATCAAAAATGCTTCATCATTACAGGTGGCTGCATGGCATACTTAACTGCATTTTTCAATTCTTCTATATTCAAATTCTGTTTCCGAGATTCATTCCCTGAACTTCAGGGTGGCACAAGAGAATTGAGTAAAATATTTTTTGATAAGATACCGATAAAGAAAATTACGCCTGAGCAGAATGAAGCTTTTAGAAAAGCTGTTACCTCAATTCAATTAGATTATACAAAAGAATCAGCAGTTTCTATAGACACTATGCTATTCGATTTGTATAATCTAACGAATGAGGAACGTAAAGTTATAGGATATATTGAGATTAAGTGAAATTTTCTTCAATATATCTCTGCTCTTCATGAGATAAGCCATAAAGATTAAATATCTTTTGGCTTATCTCGTTTTCTATATCATCAGAGCAATTTGCTATCATCATTTCTAATAGCCTTTTAAATTCTATGTTAAGTTCATGCGTCACTGAAGGCAACTTTATTGGCTCCACGGCTTGCACACTTATAAGCAAGTCTCCAGTTCCTGTTTTAGGAGCATCTTTTAGTAAATAGTGTCCCATTGGAGTATTTAAAACACAGCAAACGAATTCTATGTTATTTCCTATTGCAAAACATGTACTGTCTAATCCTAAAGCCTCATTGTCATTGTAGCAGAATCTAAGTATTGAGCCAACTCGTTTCCATAAAATTTTTGGCTTAGAAAAATCCTCCAAATAAGCGCAATTACGTAGGTTATATGGAGTGTCGCCCTTATCAGCGCGTTTCGATATTTTATCCCAATATTGGTCAAGATGAGCCTTTATAGCAGGATTATCTTCTATATGTACACGTTCCAACTTACCACGAATACCATTGTGGGTATTGATCAACCACAGATTTGCCCAGTTATACCCATACCTCTTGATGTCCCTGCCTCGCAGAATCGGTCGAATAAGTTCAGCCGTTCTTGTACGCTCATCCTCAGTCTGGCAATTCGCAAGAATTTCATCACGTTTCTCTGTTGATATGATGAAGGCTTCATTATATCCTGTCAAAACTCCACGATAAATGTTTATGTCCCAATCTTTGAGTGGTGTCCCCACTGCTTCTATTTTTCGCTTGATACTCTGCTCAATAGGAGAATGTATCACCCACGAATCAGAGTTGGAGAACTCGCACACCGACCCACTTTGCTGCACGAAAACGCTCATATTTCTTCTGTCAAAAAGAGCTTAATGTATCTGTCAAGCGTATTTCGGTCAACCTTGCACAACTTTGCTATCTTTCGTTTGGAAACATTTGCTTTAAGAAGTTCTTTGATAAGAGTGGCTTTACCATGGAGTTTATATTTCTCTGGGGAACTCTTTCGTCCTTTAGGGCGACCGAGCGTAACCCCCTCTGCTTTCTTTCTTGCCAAAGCTTCCTTTGTGCGTTGGCTGATAAGGTTGCGTTCTATCTCTGCGGAAAGTCCAAACGCAAAAGCAAGCACTTTGCTTTGAATGTCATCGCCGAGTCGGTAATTGTCCTTGATAGTCCAGACACGACACTCCTTAGTCATGCAGATATTAAGTATCTCCATAATCATAAAGAGGTTTCGTCCGAGACGTGACAACTCGGCGCAAATAATAAGGTCGTCTTTGTTTACTTGCTTCAATAGTTTGCCAAGTTCACGCTTGTTGTACGCTTTTGTACCACTGATAGTTTCTTCAATCCAACCATCAATTGAAAAATTGTTACGCTTGCAGAAATTATTGATTTCGAAGCGTTGATTTTCAACAGTCTGTTTATCACTGCTGACACGAATGTAACCATAAATCATAGCTAATACTTTATTTGTGTTATACATATTTTATTCGATACTCTAATAATAGGCTACAGTGTTAAAAAATGTCGAAATGTTATTTTATAGCAGCAAATGCGCCAATTTTCATATTTTATTGCTAACTTTGGCGCGCAGAGAGTTATATGTACAGAATATTTAAGAAACTTCTGTCTAACGAACAGAAAGGTTTTATA
>ERZ1026862.997-NODE-997-length-18040-cov-46.057715_pt1 | contig 18040 bp, 37 predicted proteins | sample MGYA00380161_ERZ1026862 | MGnify/ENA primary metagenome ERZ1026862 (study PRJEB33269, sample SAMEA4719797) | human gut metagenome | biome: human-associated habitat; feature: organic feature; material: feces | place: Cameroon | collected 2013-10 ... | reverse complement strand
TATCAACTCTTTCATATCTTTACTATTTTTGATTTTCTAACATTTTTATCTCATCCTGTAGATAGAAGATTGCCTTGCTTAAATCCTGCACTCTCTGTTCACGCTCCAAAAGGTTCATTTCCTTTTTGCCCTTTCGTAAAAGATATTTGATAGCCGAGCCACAGTTGAAATCAAGGTGGCGGCAAATATCAATCGGTTCGATGCTGCAGAGTTCTTTTAACCAAGCGTAATGGTTTTGGTGGTTAACCGCTTCTTTCTTTGAATTCTGTTCTTTTATGATATAACCACAGCTGCTTATGAATCCAAAATCAAATACTGCTATATCTTCGGATTCTTTATTATCTATCCCATACATCAGGCATTTTACCATTTTCTTCTCCACACTAATAACTTTGAATTTTATCAAATACTTATCTGTGTCGATAGAAAGAGCTATTGCATCTTGTGGAGTAAAGGTAAAAACCAATCCCTTACATATCTTCATTGATTCTATCATAACTTTATTTTTTAAAAAGTTCGTCAACATTTGTTTGCTCAATAGGGTGCGAGCATCTAACAATTCCTTCTTCTGTCTTATTTTTCTTCTGATAACAACAGATATTGCATTCAAGTGCCCCGACTTTATTTATTGTGTGAGTATATCGCCCACACTCACCGAAAGGGCAGTCTGTAATATACTCAATACCGCCGTGAATAAACTCACGTACCTCATATTTAACTGCTGTATTCGGAGCTTTCTCCTTTTTCTTTTTCAAAAAAATCATCTTATCTCTATTTTGATTTTATAAATCGACTTTGATTCTAATTTATTAGAACCATTAAGTAATAAATAAGCAATTGTGTTTGCTATAGAGTCACTAATAGCTCTTTTCGTGTATTCATAAGAGTCCCCATGTTCGTTCTCTTCGTAAACATTTACGAAATCCTTATCGTTATCAGTGATAACAACTCCATTATCAGCAAACTCTAACTTAAAATTAAGCCTTTCCATACATTACTATCTTTTTAGTTTTGTTTTCTTTCTATCATGCTCTCTCATGTAATGCTTTTGCTGATTGACCATGACCCTTGTGATAGTGTTTTGTATTTTCTCTATCAGGAATTTTGGTGTATCAGTATCACGAATTACAACTGGATTCCTGTTATAATGCGTTCTGTACCATTTCTGCGTATAATCATCGTCTATTCGTACAGATACCGTAAATCGAGGAATAAAGAGGTCACTACGTTTCCTTCTCTTGTATTTGCTCATCTCTCCTGATGGGCATCTGTATTCGATATTATTCTCATCCAGCCAACCCATCAGCTTCTTTAATTTCGTTTCATTTTTCATCTTGCGTATCTCCTATAGTTTAGTTATCACTTAACATCTTCTCAACCTCATCATCGTATTCGTTTCTTTTGTACCAAGTAGTGAGGTCAAAGATTACTTCCGCATCCTTTCTAAAGCTCTTGTATAAGCTCATATAGTTTTTCTTTGTTTGTGCGTTAGTAGCCTTTCTCGCCTCGTTGAAAAAGGCAAAGTAATTCTTAAAATATTCCGAATGTATTGTGATAATATCGGCATCTTCGCATTTTTGCATCATAAACAGCGTTGCTTCTACCATAACGACTGCCTTTGAAGCACAATAGATGTGATTTTTCTCTTTTACCACAACTTCTCCGTTCTTAATGATGATAATCGAGAAATTACCTATTGCAAATTTTTCTTCGTAATCACAACTTACGTAACATTCATATCCAACAAGTTCTTTTGCTGGTGTGAGGTAAGTATCGAGCCAATTTTTCTTTTTCTCCATTTCGTATCTCCTGTGTTATTATATAATCGGGTGGGGGCGTATGTGCGCCTGTTAGTTAATTATTTTCTTAGGGCTATCGCCCCTATAAAGGGATAAATTTATTTAAAGCTCTCATCCTTATTTTATTATTTTTGATTTTACATAAACTACATTTTTGCCTCCTTTCTTCTCATACCATGACGAGATATTGATATAGCATCGTCCACCTGCATACGATAGATATTCGATTCAATGGAAAATGCACTTCTGTTTTTTGCGCTTATCACTATTACAGAACCTTCAAAATCCGTGATAGCCATATTATTGGTACATACCTTTGCATCGCACCTTACTTCCTTAATTCTTGTGCGCTTATTGATGATACCTTTGCTTACAAGCTGATTTGTAACTTTGAATGCTTGATACATCGTACCACAGATAATATCCTTGATTCTGTCATAAGATAAACCTTTGTTATCGCTAAATTTCTTCCTCAACATACGACTTTCACGTTTGAGAGCCTTGCGAATTGTCTTCGCATTTCTCCCATTCGTCCCCTTATTGTGCGTATTGATTACGTCCTCTTGCATTCTAACTTGGTTTTCTACAACAATCCTTCTCAAAAGGTTTTTGAGGGCAGGGAATGTTATCTTCGTCAAATCATCCTTGCGAAGCTTATAACTATATCCATTATTTGAATGTATGCTACGTGCAATGAATCTCTTCTTTCCGTTCTTTTCTTCAAAGCGAAAATACCCTATTTTGCAACCATATTCAAGCAGTCGTTTTAACTTATTGTTGTCGATATGCAATAGCTTGGCACAATGGTTGTATGACACAAGGTTAAGGTCTGATGAGCGGAATAAGAGCTTTATTTTAAGAAGCAAACAGAAGGCATCCAAGCGATTCTTATCGCTCAGAGCAAACTTAGCTTCCTGTATTCCTATTCTTATTCTTTTCATCATTATTATATATAAAGTAAAAAACCAAACAGATGAAAGGTGCTATCAATCATTCCGTTTGGTTTATATATCGAACCCTTTCACTTGTGTTGATTGGGTATATATGATTCTTTTCTATGCTTGGAAAATAGCACTTTCCTTTTCACGCCGCAAAATTAAAAAGAATTATTCATATTTTGTTTTAAAATCCCTTAAAATTTAATAGAAAACTAATAATGATTATTAAAACGCTAATAAAAAATTTGGTAGAATGAAAAGAAAATATTAATTTTGCGGTATCAAAGTTAATAAAATAGCTTTTGATGCTAATATAATAAGGTATAAAGTATTAATAACATTAAAAATAGGAGATACAACAATGATTACAGAAGTATTAAGCAAGCAGGTTTTGGATTACATCATCGATGATGTTGAAACAACCATTCATCGCTTGGGTATTAACGCCCAGCTTTCTATCAAAGTAGAGAAAGATTACAGAGGCAATGAGTTTGAGAAATTGGTAAGTACATCGTTTCAGACAATGCCAATGCTCTTCAAAGAGATTCACTTAGAGGGCAATATTGCAATAAGAGATAAGGTTGATGCGCCTGATGATTTCTTGGAGGTTCACGTTAATCTCGATTATTATTATCATACATTTGATAATGGTAGTAACGGACATACTTTAGGTAGAATTATCTTCGAGGTTGATAAGCGAACTAATGAGAAAATGAGAGAGAACGGAAAGGAGAGCAATTATATTTCAATGATTGTTCGCAAGGTTCAGCCTCTCGAAATCTAAGAAAGGTAACAGCAGGGCTAACCACCCTGCTATAAAAAGTAACAACAATGAAAATCTTAAAAGTAACAATGTTAGATGGCTCGACAGTCGAAGCACATACCTTTGATTTTATCGCCCAGATTTACGAAAGCGGTAGATGGCAAACCGTAGCCGTAAACTCTGACTATAATGAGGTTGAGAAAAAACGTAAGGAGTATGCGGTAAAAGGCTGCTATACAAGAATCGAACAGTTGAATTAATTAAAAAATAGGAGATACGAAAATGAAAACGATTAAAAAAATGAATTCAAAGTTTGACGGCGTTAAAGAAACAGCAGAATGGTTTGCTTATTCGGTAATTTCAATGCTTGTATTCTACGTATTCGTCTGTCTTGCATATTGTTAAAAGGAGGTATATATGGAAATAGTAACTACAATGGTAAAATTCCGCTGTCACAAGAAATGTATGAAGGCGCAGAGTGAAAATGCTCAGATATTCATTTTCGATAGCAAGGAAGGTAAGACTAAGGTCTTTGTGCCTAAGTCGAAAATTATCGTCAAAGAGGATGCTGTTTGTGAGGATTACAACATCTGCCTCATGCCTAAGTGGGCTTTCTTAAAGACTAAGAAATTAGGGCAGAACGTTGAAATCTTAAACGAAACTCAGCACATGGAGGTAGTAAACGATATTAAAGATTAATATATATATAAATTATTTATTTCACTTATTAAAAATAGGAGATACGACAATGAACACAATGGCAATGAATTTGATGGCACAGCCAAAGGTAGCAGATGTAGCGGTTGCAAAGCAGCCTGAGTTGAAGAGCGATAACATGAATCAGTTCTTGGATTTCGAGACATCGAAAGTACAAATACTGACAATCGACCAGCTCGAACGCACCGAGAAAGAGAATGATGTGTACGGAAAGCCTTTGAAAGGTATCTATCACTTCGACCTCATTCATCAGGTGGAAGATTTGTGCGAGAAGCACGGCTACAAGCCTGAGATTTACGATTTGTTTGCTGCCAACAATAAAGACCGCAACACTCCTGGTGTTACTCGTCTGCCAGAGAAGGAAGCAATAATGGGAGATAGAGCAGTAGAGGCTCATATCCTTCGCCGAGTATTCTGTAATATCCGCTTGCGTGACTTTGATAAAGGCGAGGGTAATGATGAGATTACTACCAATATGGCAGTATCATTCCATCAGAAGGGTATTCAGTTGGGTATCGGCAGAAACGTAGTTATCTGTCATAATCAGTGCATGCTTAGTGCCGAACATTACGCTGCTACCTACTCAGACCTCAATAGTAACAGACAAGCATTCAAGCTCGACGAACTCCTTCAGCGTGCTGACGCTTGGCTCGCTAATCTGAGAGGTATCATAGATGCTAACGATGAAATGGTTGAGCGTATGAAGAATCGTGAGATTAAGGCACAGGAAATGTTCACTATCATCGGTATGCTGACTTCGCTCCGTGTTGCTGCTGAGACAAAATATAAGAGCATTCGCAACCCTCAGGTCATTCCTCTCAATCAGGCACAGATTGGTCGTCTGACCGAAAAGATGATGATTGCCTATTACGAGCGCAATATTGTTACCGCTTGGGACTTATACAATGCGGCTACCGATATGTATAAGTCAACACAGCTCGACCAGCCAATGATTCTTTCTCAGAACTTGGCAATGAGCAACTTTATTCAAGCAAAATTGATTTAATAGGTGTAACTACATAAAGGATTGAATACATAAAAGTCGATAACAAGAGCCATGAAGCCGCCGTGAGGTGTCGGCTCTTTATTTATAGATTATTTTCTCAGTTTATCGTGATATATTGCCGTGAGGCAAATTCATAATTTGTTAGTTAGAATATTAAAATGTTCGCTAAGCAGCCCTACGGCGGTGGGGCATTTTTATCTCTCAAGGAACACCAATCGCACAGGGTGCGTGAACTGTATGGTAGTGATACCAAATTCTTATCAAATCCTTACAAATGAAAGGAGGTACGGTTATTACATTTTATTCTATGGGTATATGCGAAGATACTCCGTAATAAGCAGTTCTTAATAAGCGGAGGTTGGCGAGGGTTCGATTCCCTCCCTTGGGGCTATGTTTCTTAAAAATATACAATATGACAAATTTTAATGGCAAACTGAATTTATTGAAGCTCAAAAGAGCTGGCGTTATGCAAATCCAAGGGCGAACCGAGGTGCTTCGCTGTTTGGTTATTCCTATTGAGGATAATAATATCTTCATTAGTTCTGACGAAAACAATCGTCCGAAAGGTGCTTACTTTGACTTTACCGCTTGGGAGTTACAGAATCCTAAGTATGAGGAAACTCACATGGTTAAGCAATCGCTACCTAAAGAGGTTCGTAAGAAAATGACAGATGAAGAGAAGAAGGCGATGCCGATTCTTGGTAGTCTGAGACCAGCGAACTATGAAGCTCAGAATGCGGCTGCTACTTGCGATGCTCCATTTGCTCAGACACAGAATTTAGACGATTTGCCTTTCTGAGTAAAGGTGTTGTTAGATAATGGCTTTAAGTTAGTTTTAAATTATTAAGAATATGCGTAGTAGGACGAGTAATTGGTTTGAGGTAGGAATCCGCTACCAGAAGACCCAAGAAGATGGTTCGGAGAAATCTGTAACCGAGAAATATGCGATTGATGCCTTATCCTTCACGGAAGGAGAGAGCGCAATCACGGAAGAAATGGCTGCTTATATCAGTGGCGAGTTCAAGGTTAAGTCAATGCAAGAGGCTTCATATAACGAGGTTTTCTTCTCCAATAAGGATGATGACGACCGATGGTACAAAGCTAAGTTAATTTTCATTACCTTTGACGAAAAGTCAGGTAAAGAAAGACATAGCAACTTCACCTACCTTGTTCAAGCTAAATCCATGCAACGTGCGTTGAATAATATCGACGAGGTTATGAACAATTCAATGATTGACTACGATGTCGTTGGTCTTAGTGAAACTAAGATTTGCGATGTCTTTGAACATAAAGTACAAACATCTAAAAAGAAGGAGGAGTAAAACATGGCAAGACCAAAGAAAACTGCCGTAGAACAGCCTTTAGGACTGGACGGCGATAAATTATTGGCAGAGAATAATAACGCCCAGCAGAGCGAAGAAAAAATGGCTAAACAGGAAGGTAAAGAACAAGCAGAGGATTCGGTTACGAATGAGCTACCTTTTGTTCTAAAGGACGATAGCATTCTTTACCCTACGTGTTTTAGTGATGGCTCTTTCACTATCTATGCTCCTGCTGACATCGAGACCCACAAAGGTCGTATTGTTGTAGATACTGGCGTTATCCTTAGTGAAGGGTATCGTGGAGTTATCCTGCCAGTTCCTGATAACGCAATATCAGGGCTTCCTACTGAATCGGATTACCGATTGAGTAATTCTGATATAATTCCCTTGCAAGCGGAAGAAGGTAAGGAAATTAGGCTTGTGCTTTCCATTAATGATGAAACTATGATTCACGAACAGACCAGCTTCGGCTCACACTCTCGTAATCTTTTCATTCCTAAGAGGACTCCACTTGCCGAGATTATGATTTTTAAATTGTAAAATATTAATTGCGGAGGGAGTTTTTCCCTCTGCTTTTTATAAAAGCATAAATCTATGACACAAATAGAGTTATCTCTCCGTAAAAGTGCATATAATAAAACCTACTATCTACGACATCGTGAAGATTGCATCAATAGGGCTAAAGCTTACTATGCGGCACATAAGGAAGAACGTAGGTTGTATGCACATGCTTACAATAAATTATAATAGATATGGATAAGTTAGACAAAATCAAAGAACTGAATACACAGTATAAGCTCCTGCGAAAGAACGGGATGGTTATCAAGGTTGACCTTTTGACCGACATTGGCATTTATACAATTAAGAATGCTAATGTTATAAGCAAGGTGCTTGATTTGCTTATCCGTGAGTCTCAGAAACAGATAGAAAGTGAGGTAAATAAATGATTGGAAACAAAAGACCGACAAGAGCGAAAAGGGTAGTTGTTGTTCAGCTGAAAGGGAAGAAGCCAGAGCCTTTCCTTACTTGCCCAGAGATTTATCTAAGGTACGACAAAAATATAATAGGTATCAGCCTTAATGCCCTTTGGAATGCGCTCGCTAAAGATGGGTACTACGAGAATAAGAAATGTAAAATCTCTTATAGAAATATCGAACAATTAAAGACTATCGTATGGGAGTAGGTAATAAGGGCTGTTGCATACTGAAATACCCTCATTCTGTAGATGACGGATTGCTGGCTATGTACGCACAGGGGCTTACGATTGGCGAAATTAGCAACAAAGCTGGAATACCTTACGAAACCGTCCGACGGCGATTGAGGGGAAAAGGTGCAAAAACTGCATCGCCGAGATTTATAGCCAAATTCGGAGATATTCGCTATCGTGGCAGCTATCGATATTGGAGCGAAGAAGAAGAAAGGAGATTCAGAGAGTACTTCCCTTTTCACACAAACGAAGAAGTTGCCGAAGAGTTCTGTTGCAAAATAAGGCAGGTTAAAAACAAGGCTCGTTCTCTTGGGTTGAGAAAAAACGAAAGTTGGCTCTACTCTAAGAGATTGGCGAGAATGAAGGTGGCGAATATCCTCTCTAAAGCAAGCAGCAAGAGGTTCGCATTCAAGGAAGGCAATAACTATGGTCGTAAATTTCAAAAAGGTAATACTATCGGGCGTAGATTCCAAAAAGGGTTTAAGTACGATAAAGAGTTTTGGGAGAAATACAAAAGAGGTGAAGTTGTTTTGCCGTGAGATTGAAAAAAAATACGATGTTGGCTTATTAATAAAGTAATAAAACTAAAAATATTTATAATATGGAAACTATAACTATTAAGCAGTATGATAATGGTTACTTTGAAGTCTTTCAAGGAGATAAAAGTAGCGGAGAACTTGCTTACGATGAAATGTTAGGACTGATTTCTTCTCTTACTATGTCAGAACGCCGTCCTTGCTTGCAATGGATGAAAACCAAAGAGCAGCGTGATGCCGAAGAAATCGGTGTCAATCAGATGATGAAATGTCCTATATTTGATAACTCTCAAAAAGAGAAAGGAGAATAAGAATGGAAGAAACTAAGTATAGTAATGATGTTCCTTATGAAAGAGTGGTGCTTAGAGTGTTAGAAAACTACTCGAAGATGCAAACTAAGCTAACTCGTTATCGGAAAAAGATTAAAGAGCAAGGTGAGTTGCTTAATAAATTAAACAACAAACACAATGATTACGAGAAGGTCATTGCTGAGCGTGATGAGCTTCTTCAAAAGAACAAAGAACTTTCTCGTCAGTTGAAGATTTACGAAGGTGTGCGCAAATACTTCAACAGTCAGGTCTCAAAAATAGAAACTGATAAATAGTATATCAATATGAAGAAAATTTTATCTTGGTGTGGCTCTCATACTGAGCTGCTGTGTGCATTCTTTTTGTTAGGGTGCTGTATTAATAGTGCAATGAAGGATGGTTGGTCTGCGGCAATATTATTCTTGCCGTTTATTATTATGTGGATATATGCCTATCGCTTACAGAAGTATATTCGCCGCCTTATCAAAAAGAATGAGGAACTGAAAGAAACCAATAAACAGTACGAAAAGGCTTATAGCAGAGTTGAAAACTTACAGAAGCTTTGTTATTATAGATACCTCTTATCACAGAATGATGTTAATTTTTGCAAGAAAAAGATTAGCTGTAGCGATTATCTTTCAAGTAGAGAATATTTTGAATATAGGATAGAATTTTATTTAAAGAAACTTCGGGAAAAAGGTGTGCTATAATGAAGTACGATGAGTTTTTGAAAAAAGAGAGCCAGAAGAAAGGCAGAAGCAAACCACGGCATATAGAATCGCAAATACAGAGGCAGATGGTTAGCTGGTTTCGCTTGCAATACCCTCACTACATTATTGCCGCCATCCCTAACGGAGGACAACGAAGTGCGCTTGAAGCAAAGATAATGAAAGGAGAGGGCGTATTAGCTGGTTTCTCCGACCTTATTATTATAGCAAAGGGAAATGTTCTATTTGTGGAAGTTAAGACGAAGGGCGGTTATCAATCTGATTTACAAGCAAAGTTTCAGTCTGATGTTGAGCGGTTAGGCTTTCAATACAGCGTTTGCCGTTCCTTGGAGGATTTTATTATGACCGTAGAAAAATGGGTAAAATCTAAATTTTCTGTGTAAATATATATGATTTAGTGGGTTTACTCTTAAATAATATTAAATACTAATAGAAAACTAATAGAAAATTTGTTTGTCTGAAAAGAAAATATTAATTTTGCGGTAGAATTATTAATAATAACAATTAATTATAGGAGATACAACAATGATTACAATTATCAACAGATATACTGGCGAGGTTATCACCAAGTATTCAGGTGCTTTGGTAGGTGAATCTACAGAGGATTCTTTTATTGCCAACGCAAAGGGTTCAGGCACATTCAGAGGACGTTGGAATGCTATCGTGGAATACTTTATTCCACTGAAAGGTTTGAATACAACGCAATGCCTTCTTAAAAGCCAGTATGCGGTAAAAGAATGCATGGATAAGAAATAATTAACTTTAAATATAGGAGATACAATTATGGCAGTAGCAGTTAGTACAAAAGGGGTTGAGAATCTTGTGAAGCAGATTAATGCTGCTTATGGCAAGGTGATAGTCACAGCCGAGTTACATTCAGATGGATGGTTCATCCTTGTAGGTGAGAATACTATCAGAAATACGGAAAACGCTTGCGAGGTAGTTCAGTACCTTGAAGGTTTGAAGCACGGCATTGAATTAATGAAAGAAGGACTTTAGTTATTAATCGGGCAGCGTAACGGCTGCCCATAAAAATAGGAGATACAATTATGGAAATCAAGGTAAATATACCACAAAACGATTATGTTCAACCAACCGAAGTTAGAGAAGAGGTCGTTCAGGCAATCTGTAGTGCTTTTTTGGCTAATAATTGTTGGAATATTTTTCATCCTTTCTCAGGTTCAAATAATGGATGCCGACCTGCGACAAGACGTATCAGCTTGAGCAATCCACGTTTTAGTGGACACGCCAATGATAAGGATATGGTTAGAATACATGGATGTGAAATGAAAGCTGCTTTTAAAGCATTGATAAAGGCTGGTTATCACATGTATAAAGTATATGACTATGGCTCATGGATGGGGTATGCGTGTGATAAGAAGCCTTTCCGTGAGGGTGCATCTGAGGTTCTTACGTTTAACGACTTTATTGATTAGCCTTATGTTTATAGAATTTAAGAACTTATGCGTAACATACAAGAAGGAGTTTCCTTTAGCTATCGTGTACTTCAATAAGTGCGATGGTGAGCGTTTTTTAAGAGAACAGGGAATAGCTTTATCAGGCTATTTCAGTTGCTTTACTCCGCTTGTTGCAATCGTTGATAACGTACCACAAAAAGCGAGCTGTAAGATTATCTTTACTAATTATCGCATTCTTAATAAGGAAGAGGAAAAAGATGCCTTAGATACTCTTAAACAGAGCAATCTTACTATCAATGACAAAGGGTTTATTTCCTTCCTTGATTATAAAAAGATTTGCTTTGAGGTTGACGGAAATATCCTTTCTTATGATGACTTCTGTAAGTACGAGTTGTCACATGGCAAGGTATTTAAAACAGTCTTTGATAATGGTTATTCTTATTACGGCTCTCATCCTTTTAAGGGAGACGCAAAGAAATATGCCGATACAGCTATCAGTGTTGCCGAGAAAGTCGGTTATCTTTGGGGTGGTTGGACTATGGGATTTAGTCTTAATAGTCTTCTTTGTATAGATGTTGCTTACGGCAAAGATGAAACATATTCAGTAGTTTCTAATACATAAGATTATGGAAGATAAGAACTTTATTATCGAAGCTCACGGCGAAGTACCTTATGCCTTACGCATAAACGAAGGATATGAGCTTGTAAGTAACGATAGAACCATGAGGCTGTCAATCGGTAAGGTTTCATACTCCGATAATGAGACAGGTCAGCAGGATAGTATGTTCAGAGTTAAATGCTATGTTCGTGAAGATAACGGATGGATAAAGACAAGCGAGGAAACCTCTGCTACAACCATCACTGACTATGTAAGACTCCTGAATAAATCCTTGCAATTCACTAAAGCTGTCAAGGAGTACAGAGAACAGATGGATATTAAGGAGGTCTGGCGTGAAAATCAAAGTTGAAACCGAAGTACAGGTTGATATTTATCAGCTTTTTGAAAAGGTTGGCTACAATAACCAGCTACTTTTCTTACAAAGGAATCTATATCGCCTATATGACGATATTCTTATTCAAGAGTTAATTAATAGAGGTTATGAAGTGGTTAAAGGTTAAAAATATGATTAAGAAGAAGATGAGCCTTAACGATAAGGCGTTAGACGCAAATGGCAAGGATAGAAGTTGCAAGAATTGCAACCATCGACCTTGCCCTGAAGCCTTGGCAAAGGTATGTCACGATGCCTTTATTAAAGGCTACAAAAGAGGCTATCAGCAAGCAAGTGACGAACAAAAAGAGCGTATTGATAAAGTATTGCATCCTGTAACAGACCCTTGCGGTAGCGACATCATATATGTATTCATGCGTGATGTGAGAGCTGGAAATAAACAGCCATTTATTAAAGGTGCAATAAGGGTAATCGATGTCTGTGACGATTTTGATATAAGCACCCTTTCTTTCAAACCAGATATTAAAGGCAACCCGCAGCAATTACAAATTGCATGGTGCTATCAGAAAGATTTGGTTGAACTCCTTGGGTATGATAAGAAATTCGACGAATACGAGCGTATTGCGCTTAATAAAGGTTGGGCATCTTATCCAGAGTCAAAGTACCAAAAGAATCTGAAAGAACATCAGGCAGTGCGTGAGCAGTACGAAAAACTGTACAACTATAAAGAAAAGGAGGATAAAGATGTGCAAGATTGAAATACATGGTCACGTTTCCACCATTGACGCATTGAAATATATATTCAAATTCAATATCATTATCCTGCGGAACGCCTTTACTGGCATCAATCGCCTTGTGTACCGCTTTCCTTGGATATGTATTGCGCTGGTTATCTTTGTATCGTTCTTCATTTGCTTTATTCAGGTAAGCAAGGCAAGAGCTGAACGAGATAGCTATAATAAAAAGAATGTTCAACTAATAGAAAAGGTAGCCTCTTATGAGGCTGCTTTCAAAAAATAATAATTATGTTTCCTAAAATGCTTATTTTATTTATTATAGTCTTTTATACAACGCTTATTCTTTTGGACTACTGGTTGTCAGATAATAGCAATAATAATAACAAGGAGGATTGATATGAACGCAATTGTCTCACAAAATAAAGCTGTCGAATGCAAGCTCAACAAAGGGCGATATTTAGAGGCTGATATATCTGGGCGTAAGGTCGTTATTTATGCGCCAAGCGGCGTTAATAATGAACAGATACAGGACGCTATTGATTACGCATATTGTACCCTCTGTCAGACTTGTTATATGGAATACGTTTTAGCAGACAATTACCTAATTAAAGCCAAAATGATATTCGATAAGAAAAAGATATTTAAATTTGCTCTAAAGAAGCACTTCACGGAGTGCCAAAAATCTATCCTTGACACGAGAAGCTTATTTGAGCAGCACATGGACGAGGATTATTATTATGAGTTCTCCAACTATCTTTGGGATTTGGTTCGTGACAAGGTTGAAAAGATGCGTAAGCTCATAGAGAATAAGCTCCGTAATCTCAAATGCAAATACAATCCTTATCTTTGCTCTCAGGTTATAATGATACAGAACCTTGTGCAAGAAGTTAATGATACCCACAAAAATGTCATGGAGACCACAGAAAGAAATTTCGGTGTGGATATTACTCCTTGTTTTGAGCATTATCGTGCTAAGATGGCATTCACGCAAGCCGACAACTGTATGTATGATATTATGCATGACGAGGCAGAGAAGTTCCGTGATAATATCGTGACCGATAAGAAGGTTATTGCTATATGGGCAGATATATCAAGAACTCTCTATAATCCTACAAATGCCAAAAAAGCTCGCCTTTCGGCTTATTATAATATGCCAGAGGAGGTTCAGGCTCTCTATAATCTTCGTGAGGAGGATGGCTTCTGCGAGCTAAAAGAGGGTGTGAAGAGGTTCAAGAAAGGAGGATAAAGCAACTTTTGTGTATTAAAGAGTTAAATTCTCATTTTGTTTAATTATATGTTGTATCTCTGGGAGTGGCGGTTTCGGCTGCTGCTCCCATTTAAAAGTTTACATAGCATAGGTAGGTTTTATCGCAACCAGGTAATAATTAATTATCTTTGCAACACAATAATTTAAATTCAAAGAATATGAGTAAGTCAAGTGGTGGTACTCGCACCGTAAGTAGCAACAACGCTGCGCAGAGTAGAACACAGAGCGTTGCTAACGCTACAACAAACGGAAATAGCTCTAATGTAGCAAAAGAAGTCGATGTAAAGGCTTACAACGCCAACATTGAAAAGTTAAAGACGCAAGCCATAAAGGGCGGTCTTCCAAAGGTTGATGAAAATCGGACGATTAAAATCGGAGATAAAGAATGGGTTGTTAGCGTTTATGAGAGCGGTAAGAATCAGTATGTCGCTGATTTGAAAAGTAGTACTGATAATAAGAGTATGATGCACGTAGTGTATTATACAGGAAGTAAAACCCCTTACGGAGCACTTAAAAGACAAGATGCTGTCAAAGAGTTTCGTTCTACGATAGATTATATGTTCAATAACTTAAAAAAGAAGTAAAATCGTTGATTCTTAGCAAGAAAGCTGCTGCTCCCCTTTTGAGTAATAAAGCCTTTTAGTTGCTTTTACTTTCTTTTATAACGTTAATAATGAGTTTTAGTTTACTTTTAAAAGCTATTATTTTCAAAAATAGTTGGAGAAAAGTTTGGTGGTTCGCAGATTTCTTTTTAATTTTGCGGCGTTCACAGATGATAGTAGGCTATCCCGATAAGAGCAACGGTTATTGCTCATTCGTCTGAATGGGCATATTTTATGCTCAAGTAAGACTGTATAATACACGGTCGCCTATACGTAAGATAAAACGAAGCTCTTTCGGAGTGGACTACCATCTGTGAACAGCGTATATGGCGACCGCTTTTTGTTTGCCAGTATCTTCTAAAAAGTTCACAGATGGAAGAAAAGTATAACTTACGTGGAATTATAATTCCTGTAGCAGGTTTCTCCTTAGAAAGGGTAAGAAGCCTAGAAAATCTACCAAATGAAGTATGGAAAGATTTTAGTTTTAATAATTTGGATTACGGCATCTCCTCTTATGGTAGAGTGAAAAGTAAGGAAAGAATTATTACAGATATTTTATGTAATGGTAGTATTAGAAAGAGAAAGTATTCTCCGAAAATAATGAAAGGTGTAATAGATAAATATGGATATATTAAGATTTGTATTTGTCATCATCTTTTCTCAGTTCATAGATTGGTCTGTTTGTATTTTCTTGGCGATTCAAATCTTGAAGTTAATCATAAAAATGGAATAAAGACAGATAATCGATTAGAGAATCTCGAATATTGTACAAGAAGTGAAAATCAACGTCATGCTTATATGATGGGGTTAAATCGTTCCTTATTAAATAATAGGAAGATATCAAAGGCACAAGAAATTGAGATATATAATTTATATTCTAAAAAGGGTTATTTGCAAAAAGAGATTGCTAAAATTTACTCTATAAATAGAGGTTCTGTTAGTAGAATTTATAACAAAATAAAGAAACAAATAAAGAAAGGGGAGGATATATACGATGAACGAAATTAAAATTATCAACAAGTCAACCTTCTTAGATAAGGAGATTGATGTTTGGGGGTCAGTTGAACAGCCTTTATTTCGGGCAAAGGATGTTGCTTCTTGGCTCTTAATTAAGAATGTGCCCGACCTTGTGAAAAGAGTGGATAATGATGAGGTGCATAGGTTTAACCTAGGCAGCTTACAAGGTGAGACTTGGTTTTTAACTGAGGATGGTTTGTATGAGGTACTTATGCAATCACGCAAGCCTATCGCCAAGCAGTTTAAGAAGGGAGTAAAAGCTATCCTTCACGAAATCCGCACCAAAGGCGGTTATATTGCTTCTTCGGTCAATGATACTCCCGAAGCTATTATGGCACGTGCCTTGAAGATTGCGGATGAAACATTGAAGCGGAACGAACAGAGAGTTCGTGAGCTTGAAGCTCAGACCGAACAACAGTCACAGACTATCGGCATTCAGCAGAAAGAACTGACTGTTGCCGCACCAAAGGTAAAGTACTACGATGATACACTTGCATCAATGGACTGCCTTACCACTACACAAGTTGCTGATGACCTCGGTATCAGTGCAAGAGCACTCAATCAACAACTCGCCAATGCAGGTATTCAATACTTTCAATCAGGCTCTTGGCATTTGAAGGGCAAGTTCCGTGAATGGCAGCTCGCAAGCACCCGAACCTATAATTATATCAAGGGCGATGGCTCTACTGGAACTAAAGTAAACCTTGTTTGGAATCAACGTGGCAAGCGTTTTATTCTTGCTCTCTACAACAATAACTTTAATGTGAAGGATGCTATCGCCGAAATTAACGGCGAGAAGAAATCCATGCCTAAAAATAATCAGTCTAACTTTTAATCGGATAGGAGAAATTAAAAATGGATAATCAGAATATGATGATAGAAGTAACAGTTGATAATGATGCTACTCAGCGGTGTGTTGGTCTGCTCAAAGAACTTGTGGCAGTACAGGAGAAAGCTATAAAGTTCTTGGTATCTGAGAGTATTGATGACTCTTTGGAAGGTGAAGCAATAGCCGATGGGCTGGGTAACGCAATCAGAGCTTTTGATGGCATTCTTCCAGAGGGCGTTTATAATAAAACTATAGGGATAGAGGTTTAATGTATTTCGTATATAGGAGATACGTAATACAATAATGAAGTAAATAAATATGGAGATACAAATATAAAAGGCAGGGTTTGGAGATACGCCCTGCCTTGATTTGTTTATATGCCCCCTCTGTATTTTTCCTGTTATTTACAGAAAAACTATACCTTTGCCATAGCAAACAAATATAAAATTATGGCAAAAATTCAATTACAGATTAAGGGTATCGAAGCCCTCAAAAAGAAGCTGATTGAGCGAAGGCAGATAATGATTAATTATCTTACACACGCTTTGTCTGAACTGGGCGAGCGTACTGTTACCTATTCTAAGGATAACAAAGGCTATAAAGACCACACCGCAAATTTGAAGAACACCATTGATTATGCTTTATTTCTTGATGGCGAACTTGTATGTGTTGGTGACCACAAGGAATTAAATGGGACTGAAAAAGATAAGGCTCATTTTATCCCAGATGCAGCAGTTAAGTATGCTCAACAGCAAGGTGTTATTGCTCCCAAAGGATATTCCCTTATCATTGCATCTGGTGTAGATTACGGTCAACACGTAGAAAATAAGGGCTACAACGTGTTGTACCTAACAAAATTCTTTCTTAAAGATGAAATGAAGAAGATAATACTTCAAGCCATAGAAGATGCAAAACAAAACAATTAAGAGTGAGCCAACTGACTCACTCTTAAATATTAGTATAGATGTCCGTAGTTCTCGTGTAACCACATAAGTTTGTCCGTATATACTTTCATTTCTTCTAATACGGATTCGTCTTTCAGCCAGTTCTTGTGATTCAATTCATTTAGCTTATCCTTGATAACTTTTCTTGTAACAAGATACCAATCTCTGTCCCTTATTTCAGCTTTATTTTCCATCAAGCGCAATTATAGTCAAATTGTCCTTGTCACAAGAGAACATAGCCTGCCCTACGTTGTAGCCACCAAAGCCATTCTTTGCTCTGTAAGTAATAACAAACAGCTTTTCTCCCTGCTTGGTTGTCTCTTGCTCTTGCATGTCAACAAACTGATAACTGTCTGGGTCACGTAAGCGTTTCTTGATTAAGTCACCCGCCATTGTCTGAACATACTCTGTGTTTTCGTACAGAGGAGTATTCATTAACCTTTCGGTTTCTTTTTGGTTTTCGTTCTGTCCTACCGATACCATTATCATTAGTAATAAAACAAAGAAAACCAAACATCCAATTCCTTTCTTCATAATCTTATATCTCCTATATTTAATGTTTATAAATTGCTTTATATCGGCATAGAATACGCTCTGCGGCGTTATCTTTTCCTTGCTTGGTATATATCAAAGCAAGCCGCAGATAGCCCATTTTGCGCAAATTTCCAAGGAATAACAGCCGCTCGTAGCAATATGATGCCCTGCTGAGTATTCCTTCTTCGAGATAGCGTTGAGCCATTGCTATCAGCTCCTTTGGCGATGCGTTATAAATTTGTCTCATGTTTCTAAGATTTGGTCAGGTTGCAAAGATAGCAAAAAAATGATTAATATCATATTATATATCATATTTTATATAAAATTATCTTTAATTCACTCTTTAAGTCTAAAAGAACATTAAATACTAATAGAAAACTAATAGCTGTCTCTTATACACATCTCCGAGCCCACGAGA
>ERZ1026862.990-NODE-990-length-18099-cov-46.371315_pt1 | contig 18099 bp, 18 predicted proteins | sample MGYA00380161_ERZ1026862 | MGnify/ENA primary metagenome ERZ1026862 (study PRJEB33269, sample SAMEA4719797) | human gut metagenome | biome: human-associated habitat; feature: organic feature; material: feces | place: Cameroon | collected 2013-10 ... | reverse complement strand
ATGCTGGTACAAAGACCAAGCTTGCTTCTTCGTTGCTTATCATGACGATAGTGGGTGGTGCGGTTGCTCCAGTAATCATGGGGTATATTGCGGATACTACGGGGAGTATGGCGATTGCATTTCTCATACCGTTGGTATGTTATGGGGTGATTGGAACGTATGCGTTATCGAATCGCCATGTTGCTCTTTAGATAAAAGGAGGATTTTTCGAAAATCACCCCGTCCCTCTTTACCCTTAAAGAGGGCTCCACCTCTCACCCCTGCCCTCTTCAATGGTCTTTACACCCCCTTCGGTTCCCCGTTTCCGGGGGACAGAAACCTCAGAAGCGAGGGAGGAAACCGCCCTACAGTGCTATATATGCCCCACCTGTCCCTCCCCAGCGGGAGGGTCCTTACCCTATACCCAAGCCCTAAATCCCTACCATAGGGATTAGGGATGTAACCGCCCTCCGGTGCTCGGAACCGCTTCGCTATAAGGTTGGCGGACCATCAAAGGTCTTCGCCAGGTTGTGCGGGATGGGACCGCCTGGGAATAGCAGTTTACAGTTAATAGTTTACGGTTGATTTCGTGGTTATTTGCTGATAACTTGCAGATTTCTTTTGATTTTCTTGGTGGTTTCGAGAAAAAAGCGTAACTTTGGCGGCAGAATTAAATGTTTAATAAGGAGAAGATTATGGCAATAGATATTAAAGTGATACCAACCCTTCGAGGAGATGAAGCTATTCGCTTTGTGAAGAGAGCGGAAGAAGTTATGAATAATAATAATCGTGTGGACTTCTCTGCAAAAGTAGCTGAAGCTCGTGCCATTTTGAGAAAGGCAGGCTTTTGATTATGGGGTTCTTATTGGAAAAATGCAAACTTGTAAAGTTGGATGACAAGATATTGGAGATTTGTCATCCGTTTACTTGTGGGGATGCAGACCTTGACGACTTCTTTCAGAATGACGCAATGCGTTATAAGAAAGAGTTGTTAGGAAAGACTTATTGTTTCATTTTGGACCAGGATCCTAAGACTATCGTTTGTATGTTTACGCTATCAAATGATAGCATTCGCGTGGATGTCATCCCCAATAATCGGGGACGTAAGTTGTCGCAAGGCATTCCAAGAGAGAAACGTATGCGTAGATACCCTGGTGTATTGATTGGACGTTTGGGAATTAATGCAGAGTTTCGCAATCATGGTATTGGTACGGAACTTCTTGATTTTATAAAATCATGGTTTATAGATGAGGAAAACAAAACAGGTTGCCGCTTTTTGATTGTTGATGCTTACAATAATGAAGCACCTCTTGGCTTTTACCAAAAGAATGAGTTCCTGTTTTTGTTTTCTACGGAACAGCAAGAAGCAGAGAATCTTGGCTATGACATAACAAAGACTTTGCACACTCGTTTGATGTACTATGATTTGAAGAAGTTGACTTTAAATGAGAATTAATGTATATCACCATTACAGAGTAAGGTTTTAATACATTATGTATTAACCTATGCATCCGAATTCTTAAATGTCAGAATAATGGAAACAAAGCAATACTTTGGAAAGGTAATGCAGGACTACAACCAGAACCGAAAGGGGCGTAGTCTGCGTAAGTATTGCAAAGATGAAACAGTAGATTATGACTGGCTCATCCAGTACAAGAAGAACTATCGTCTTTTATTCCAAGGACTATCGCAAGGTAAAAATCTTGCACTATGATATAAATGGATGGATACTCTGCTTGAAATGGTTTACTGACGGTAAGTTTCTCAAGCCATTAAATTTTAGAAAATCAAAACTTTATTCAAAAATACAGGTACGGTTAAACCGCTGATAAATAGTGGGGACGCTGTATGGTGGCGTACTCAGCACCAAAACTATACAAAATAACTTTTTTCAAAAATGCTGATATGTGTTACTGCTTGTAATATAGTAGGGATGCAGTATTGGCGATATATAAGATTCTGAAGAATAATTATTTCGTCCTCTTGACAAAGGACACTATATGAATACTTTTATGACTATTACTTTTTTGCAAGCTTATAATGGCGATGGCATTCACATAGAACACGATGGGCACCATGTTATAATCGATGGTGGACCAAAGTGTGAGGAGTTGGAGTTGTTGGTTGGGGAAATTGTAGCTAATCACGAAATCATCGATTTGCTAATAATTACTCATTACGATGAAGACCATATATTGGGAATTTATAAAATCTTATCAAAACTGTCCTCAACAGTATCGCTAAAAAATATGATTGGCGAAGTGTGGTTTAATGCAACTAAAATAGGGGCTAAAGGAAATCCATATATGTTATCAGCCAATCAGGCATTGAAAATGGGAAAATTGCTTATACGAAATGATGTAAATTGGATTTCCGAAGTGCAAACAGGTAAGCAATTCAATATTGGAAATGATGGATGGTTGGAAGTGATTTATGGAGGTGAAATATTTGAAATAAACGCTGAAAATACCAACTTAAGTAGTGTTTATTGTGATTGGAAAAGTACATTTCAAGTTCTGGAACCTTTTGTTGATGACAAAGTAAAGGATGTATCTCCTGTAAATGCTCAATCAATGATATTGGTTCTACATATCGGCAAAGACAAACAGGTGCTTTTAACGGGTGATGCTACTCCTGATAAATTGTTTGCTGCTCTCGGAGAATATCTGGAAAAGGGAAACTCTAATTGTTTTGAGCTAATCAAGCTTCCTCATCACGGCAGCTACAGAAATTTAACAAAGGATATTCTAGAGCAGGTTGTTTGTTTTGACTATGTGATTTGCTCTAATGGGGATAGATATTATTTGCCTGATAAAAAGGCTTTAATGAAGATTTTCAAGTGGGGGCGAAAAAAGGCGACCGAAAAAATTCGAATTCATCTTAATTACTATACAGACTTGTTTCCAAAACTGAATATTTCGGAGCAAGATATGCAAAATAATCATTTTTTCTGTGATGGTAAACGAATCTTTGAACTATAATTATAACTCTTGTAGTATATCTCTGTTAGTAGCTGGATCTATGCAAAGCGGATCTGGTTTTATCTATGTAACTCCACCTACCTGTGATTACAATTACATCATAACGGCGAAACATATATTCCAGGAGGGTAATTCAACTGTTGCAATTAATAGGCTAAGTGATATTACCGTAAAGAGGTATTTACTTGATTCTAAGTTAGAAGAGCTTATAGTGAAGCAAGCTTCTTTGGAAAACAGGTTGTATTGCTCGGATAAAATGGATTTAGCCATCTTGAAGATTGACAAGGAATGGATGCCTAAAGCTAAAAGAATATATGTCCGGAATATTATGGATGTAGAAAATGAATCTTTGTGTGAATCGGTATCCTTTCCAACAATATTGAGGGATGAGCGAACTAAGCTGACTTTTGAAGTAAAAGACAATGAGCAGTTTTGCTTGAGATTAAAGGATGCTGTTAAAGACATAGCTCATTTTAGTGCGATTTCTGGATCTGGAATATTCTTGAAATCTGCTCCATATCTGATTGGAGTGATTGCTTCATATAGGCTACAAAACTTTGAGCTGAATGAGATTTGCGTGTCTAAAATAGATTGGGGAATCGTTAACTTAGATCTGAAAGCACGTAAATGGTTTCAGCTGGAAATGAATGAGTCGAAATATTCAAAGATTTCTGATAATAGAGAAATCATCAATATAGGCGATGTTCTGGTTAATGGGGTTTCATTTGATTTCTACAGAGGTATAGATAATCTTGGATATGATTTGAGAGATGATTGGTTTTTCGATCCTTTGCATTATGCTGATATGTGTAATAAGGCATTTGTTCTTGAATATTTCTCAATTCAAGAAAATCGAATAAACTATAAGGCTGAAAAAATGCCAATAGCTTATTTGCCTAAAAAAACACTTATCTTAAGAAAGGCTATGATAGGTAGATTCATAGACCGCCTTGTTTACACTTCTTTACTGCAAATCCTAGGTCCTGCTATAGATAGAAACTTGAGCCCTTATGTCTTTTCGGCTAGATATAATAAGGAGAATGTTCCAGGCTTGATAGTAAATGGGGTCCAGCAGTGGATAAAAATGAATTATCTTATCAAGGATTGGATTGAGGAAGGAAAAGGCTGCCTGGTTAAAGTTGATTTACTCAATTATTATGATACAATCAACAAGGAAATTCTCATCAGGTTATTATATGAGATAGCTAGTTCAAATGAAGAAAAAAAAGCAGTAGTTTTTTTAAATGGGTTCTTACAGCAGATTGATGAGCCTGAAAACAAGGTGGGGATTCCGCAAAACTGTGACGCTTCTTCGTTGTTGGCAACTTTCTATGTAAGCCATGTTGATGAATTTATGCTATCAAGAGCTCTGAATTATTGTAGGTTTATGGATGATATCTACTTCGTTGCAGCTGATGTTTACGAAGCTAGGCATCTGCTACAACTTATGGAGAAAGAATTGCGTTCTATCGGCTTGGCCCTAAATGCTCAAAAAGTGGAATTCATAAGCTTAGATGACCAGGAAAAAACTTTTCGTTTCAGGGAGAACATTTATTCTTATGATCACACCAAGCAAATGATTTATGTACTAATGCGCAGTCATCAAAAGGCAAGACGTATGAACGCAATGGCTAAACTAATGGAGGAGGTGAATCAGGCATTGTTTAATAGAAATGCGCAAGACATAGATAGAGCAGAAAGATCGCTGAAATTCTGTTTGCATATACTTAGTACTTGTCCAATTAAACTATATACAGGTTGGGAGGGATTTCTTAAAGCTCTGCTTGAACTTGTAGATATGCAAGAGAATGATCCTTCTTTAACGCCATTGTTGTGTCAAATACTGGCTTCATTAAGTAAGGCTAGAGATATCAGTAACATAAAGGAAAAGATAGCTGCTTCTCTGATGAAAGGACATTTTACTTATGAATGGCAAACATACAATCTGTGGATGTTATTGGCGTATCTCAAATATCAGACTCCAGAATTACTAAAGTATGCAGCCCAGCAGATTGATTCTAATGATGAAACTAGAAGAATAGAAGTTGCTGCTATTATGATTTATATGGCAACAATCAAGCCTAAGTACAATAGAATCTTATTGCATAAATTGAGAAATGGGCAAATTCATGGTTATGTTCAGCAACGATGTGCGTTGATTGCATGTCGGGCTATTGAGAGTGAGGCGATAGATGATGCGGTAAAAGCTGTACTTCCTAGCGATTTACAGGTATGTCATTCTTTCTTGAATAAGCATAAAGAAAGAGGCTTAATCTATTTTCATCGTATTAGTTCTACTTATATAAAAAGTAGTAGTAGTTTGTTTCCTGAATTTTATTCTGGCTTATGAAAATTTATATCGTAGTAGTATATGAACAGGTTGCTTATGCCATTAGTGCTGAAGAAAGTGATTCTATAGAGACTATAAAGAAAAAACGATTGTATCCGAACTGTCTGTTTGTGACTCCTCATGTATCTGAATTGTTAAGCTGTCTTGATGACGGCTGTATGGCTAAGATCTTAGATTTTGAATGTCTGGATAAGGAAATTAGACAATCCTTAAACTATGTGGATATACATAAATGGGAATGGAACGAAGCGGAAATGATCAAGTATTATCTAGATAAAGATTTGGAAGGAGAAGAGAATCAAATTGATGCGGTATTACTTCTTTTAAAGGAGTGCTTCTGTGAAATGAAAAATAAGGGAAATGGGGAATGGGAGAGAATAGAGAAGATAGAAATTCCTGTCAATTCATTATTATTTAGAGCTCAGCGCAGAGGATTCTATGTAAACCATCAGGCAATTTTGGATGAATGTGAAAATTGTTTTTCTGAGATGTATCATCTGAAAAATAAAATTCAAATAGAGTATAATCAGGTTGTACCAGATGTTACTCAATATATGCTTGATCATCATATTTCTCAGTGGACAATTGATCATTATAAACTTAAAATATTGGCAAAAAAACATCCAGAATTAAGTACTTATATTCAGTTGAATAAAACAGAGAAGGCCTTCGAGTCTTTGATATATATGTCATCTTTTTCTGAAGGCAAAAGATGTCAACCTCAATATAAAGGTTTTGGTTCTGCCACAGGAAGGATAATGATGAGGGAACCGGCTTTGCAGAATTTAAAAAGAGAATACAGAAAATTTCTGATGGATCCAGATAAGGAATACATCTATATAGATTATAGTCAATTTGAAGCTGGAATTTTGGCTGGAATTACAAAAAATAAAAATCTTATAGATTTATACAATAAGGGTACAATCTATGAAGAATTGATGAATTTGACAAAAGTAGATAAGGATATGGCCAAAACTTACTTTTATTGTTTTGTTTATGGAGGTATAGTTGTTGATGGTGCAAAGAATTTTTTTGAAAAGTATTGTCCGCAATCAGAAATAGATAAAATTATAAAAGAGTATTCTCAAAAAGGTTATGTTAGTTCTCCATTAGGAAATGCTAGAATGTTGGATGCTACTAGTGAAAACAAATGGGTTGTAAACCATCTTATTCAAAGTACTTCCTCCTTGATTTTCAAACAGGCTTTGCTAAATGTAGAGAATTCCATTTATTCAAACAGGTATCAACTTGTTATGCCTATGCATGATGCTGCATTGTATATTGTTGATAATTTTGATAAGGCGTGTAAAGATGATATAGAAAAACAGTTTAAAATGGCTTTTAAACACTATTTACCGAATATAACTCCCATTGTGAAGTTTAAAAATTACTTTGAAGGAGAGTAGGGTTTGGAAACAATAATGATTTACTAAAGTTTCGCAAGTGAAAATTCACAAGCGTGATTTAACGTAATTTTGAAATAAAAAAGGCTCTGAAGTTTGTATATCTCACAGAAAATGAGTATCTTTATAATCGCTAAAGAATAAAGATAAAACTTCAAAGCCGTGAGCAAAGATACAAAAATTATTTCAGATTTGCGAAGCTTTTTCGCAAAAAATGACGATAATCGTGCAATTAAGTGCATTATGGGTGTGATGGAACATATAAATATACGCTCCAGCCAGATTGGAGTAGAGAAGAAAGAGAACTGCAAGTTCACCACTTTGCAGGTACTCAACCTCCTCATGCTCTTCCCGTTCTTCGTAGTCAAGAATGCGAGTCGATACTCCAACTCGTCCTTGAGTAAATTGTTCAATTGTGATAAAGACATGTTCTATCGTTTTATGAATGATGGCAACGTCAAGTGGCGCAAGTTACTATATGCAATGAATCTTCAGCTGATAAAGAAGATATCAAGCAGCACAACTGTTCCATCAAGCGAGGTGTTCGCTTTGATTACTTGCTCGTAGATAGCTGGTTTACAAACACTAAGCTTGTGCGTTTCATTTCCAGCAGACATATCAAGTGTCACCTGTTGGGCATGATTAAACTGGGCAAAACCAACTATGCAACGAAGCATGGCAAGATGAATGCCAAGCAAATCATCGAGCACTTGCAAAAGGAGAAGGCATGCAAACACAACAAAATACTTCGCTGTACCTATTGTACAATGGACGTTAAGTTGGATGGTGTGCCAGTCCGTTTGTTCTTTTGCAAACGAGGACGCAAGGGAAACTGGAATGGGTTGTTGACCACAGACCTTTCTCTTAGCTTCCTTGAAGCGTATCGTATTTATGCCAGACGATGGGCTACCGAAGTTGCATACAAGGATTGTAAGACCTTGCTGAACTTTGGCAAATGCCAGTCTGTACATTTTGCCGCTCAAATTGCTAGCTTCACTTTGACAATGATGCAGTATAACATCTTGTGTACAGTGAAGAGATTTGAAGCGTATGAAACCATCGGTGGTCTCTTTACAGAGGTTACCAATGACACTCTCGAGTTGTCCGTAACGGACAAGATATGGGCTATCATTTTGGACTTCGTTCTGGAAGCTGCGGAGCGTTACTCTATAGATGCTATAGAGTTGCTGGCAGATTTCATCGAAAGTAATCCTGTTGCCCATACGCAACGTAATATGTATATTTATAAACAAGCAAGTTGATATTTATTCACTTGCAAAACTTCAGTAAATGAGAAATATAGAAAGTTTTAAATCATATATATCACTTGCAATAGCAGTGATATCTTTGGTTTTGTCATTACATATTGAATACACATATTCTAAAAGGTATGTAGAGCAACAACAGATAGATGCTGTTATGGAATTGGTGGACTCTATTGCCCATAAACCTATAAACTATGTATTATGTGCAAAGACTCGCTCTGGTTACATTACGAAATATGAAAACCGAAATTTGTTTGAATTCTCCGATACTGTAAAATATCAAGGTACCAATTATCCTATTGTTTTTCGTAATAAAGATTGGTATTTTTCGTTCAATAGATTTCGTTACAATCCCCTAATACCCTCTCCTATTGCTAATGTATTGAAAGAATATGATGGAGAATATGAATCTTGCAACTTTGATATAGATAAACATCAGATTTATATAGGCATGGGTGATGATTTGTATGCGTTACGTACAGATTTTATTTCAGCAAAAGAACATTTGGGGTATAACCAATATGTCTACTATAGAAAAGATGCACCAGCATTTAAAAATGTGCAAAGTTTAATAATGACAAATCTTAAATTACGAAAAACTATTGCAAAATGGCTGAAAAGCAAAAGATTGGACGACATTAATTTGGGTGAATAATAATTTTGTTCGATAGAACAATAAAAAGTTGATAAAAACTGAATTTATGGGAAGAGTAAAGCAATTAATGATGGAAATGGAGGAACATGATTACACAGGTTTCTCTAAAGGTGAAAAATATGTATGTACCCATCATTTTGATGACAAATACTTGAATCAATATATTCAAGAGAATAGTGAGGATGGTATATGCTCTTATTGTCATAGAAAAGAACGTGTCATAGATATGAGCGCATTAGCTGACCATATAGGAATGACAATATCTATATTTTTCAATGATGTTGATTCTGAAGGTCTACCATTGGCTAGTTCATATTACGATGACGACAAAGAGGAAATACCAGGTATTAAGCGAGTTGGATGCTTTGCTGTCCCTGAAAAAACAGAAGTTTATGAAGATACATCGGAAATGATGGAAGACTTGGGACTTCATACAGAGTGCGAGGAATTGAATGAAGATATGGATCATCTTTTTGAAGACAACATGTGGGTAAAGAAAGATCCTTTTGAACTATGGTGGAATGAGGAAATGGAATTGCAGTGGAAAAGATTTGCCGATATGGTCAAACATTCAAGGCGATTTACGTTTTTGGCGATGCCTAAAGTAAATGGTTCTGAAAATATTCTTGAAGAATTGAATGAGGTTATTCTGCATACTGATGATGTTCTTCATCAAATACCCATTGGTACAACATTGTATCGGACTCGTAGTCTCGATAAGGAACTTGACAACTCTTTCGGTTTTAAAGACATTACTTCTGCTCCTAATGCTTCTGCTGGTCAATGTCGTATGAGTCCTGCTGGCGTATCTATGTTTTACGGTGCGTTTGATAAGGAGACGGCTATATCCGAAAATATAAAGTCGGCAGATGAGAAAGTCTTGGTCATTGGAGAGTTCAAAACAATACGAGAACTTACTGTGGTTGATTTGACTGCACTGCCAACAGATGTTTCAATATGGATGGACAAATGGGAAGGAATTGCCTTCCTGAAGTCATTCCATAAGGATATTACCCAACCTCTTTTGAAAGATGCAAAAGAGGCGATAGAATACGTACCGTCACAGATATTCACGGAATATTTGAGGTGGATGTTTACTGACAAACAAGGACGACATGTTGATGGCTTGATGTATAAGAGTTGTAAGACTAAAAAGGCAAATGTTGTCTTGTTTTGCAACAATGAAGAAAGTCGTGAATGGGTAAAGTTGGATAGTTTTTCTGGGGAAAAGTAAACAATGAAAAAAGCTATTATGAAATACAAGAAAAGTGAATTGGATATATTTCTTCAAGAGCGAATTAGAGAGAATAAAGAGGAACTTTGTCGTAATCTTGATGCAACGCTTCAATATGAACAAAATTGCTTAGAAGAAATAGTCAAAGGTATAAAACATTGTAAGAGCAATATTGAAGATTGCAATAAAGTATTGGAAAAAGCTTCCATTTCTAATATGGCTGTTTGGAGTGCCAAGAAAGAAGCTTTCAAAGATAATCTTGCTATTTGGAACACCTTAGGACATATCCAAATGGCGAGTATCGAGATGAAGAGATATACAAAAGTATTGTCTTCTGATAATGATGATTGGGCAAAACATGATGCTATCAAATCTGCCTATACTTCCATTTATGAGACTTCAAAGAAATTAGTTGACAGCACTGGGAAGCTAATGAAATTCATTAACTATGAGTTCCCAAGTTATGACTTCTCTTCATTCAAAGAGGTTAGAAAAGAACTGACTAAGTTCAGAGAAGACAATAAAGATGCTCTTACAAACGTAAGAAACACGATAGATGCCCATCGAGATGAAGACGTTTGTATGCAAATAGAAACTGCGGAGAATTTGCATTTGTCAGATGCTGTCAAGCTGATATTGGATTATGGGCGCATTGTCAATGAACTTGGGACGGTTGTCAGTCCTATGAAGCAATTGGGAATATTGCGATTGGAATCAGTTTTCCATGAGCGCAAACGAAGATAACAAATAGCAATTTGAAATAGAAAATGTTTTTTTAATATAGTCACTATGTATTTAAGTTCTATATTTATACGTAATTTTAGAGGAATCAAAGAATTGAATGTAAACTTTGATAAGAAATTAAACGTGATTATTGGTGCAAATGGTCATTTGAAGACAGCTCTTATAGATGCAATTCGATTGTTTTACACATGGGGAAATCCCAATAGAGATATTGAAATCACAAAAGAAGATTTTCGTGTTGAAATCAGTGAATCTTCTGATGGTTCTGTGATAGATAAGATAGAGATTGCATATAAGTTTGAGGGATTAAGTGAAGCGCAGGAAGCTGCATATTACCAATATTTAGTTTGCGGAGAGACAGGGATGTACGCAAGAATAGGACTAACCTTTCAACTAACAGACAAAGGTAGAATAGTTAGTTCATATACAACCGGAAAGCCTGAGAATGGATTAAGAGCAGATTGGGATACATTTCAATATTTTGTTTCTTATTATTTAGGGGCATTACGTGATAGTACAAAAGATTTGCTTAGTTACAGAAATAATCTGTTGGGAAGTGTTATTAAGCGTAAAATAGATAAGGCTGGTTCTGAAAATGATGTAAGGCAAATTATTAAAAATGCAAATCAGAAACTGCTAGAACGAGAAGAAGTCATATCTACCAAAAATGGTATTAATAATAATTTGGAAAGTATCAATAAGCAAACTCTTGATAAAGTTAGCCTTCATATAGAACAAAGTCGAGTTGAATACATAATTAATGTAATAAAACCTTATCTTCCTTTTTCTGAAAATACAGAAGAAGGTTTTATGTTGACTCAGAATAGTCTCGGATTTAATAATTTGATTTATATTGCAACAGTTTTAAGTGACATTAAAGAATGTCATGAAGATGATCAAATAAGTACTTATGCCTTATTTATAGAAGAGCCAGAAGCACATTTGCATCCTCAGCTTCAGGTAAATTTATATGATTTTTTGAGAACGGCAGATGATAATGTCAACAGTCAAACTTTTATAACTACCCATTCTCCAACGCTTACATCAAAAATACCTTTGGAAAACCTAATTCTTCTTGAAAAGAATTGTCATGCAATCAAGATTGGGAATTGTTTCAAGGATAGAGAGTCTGAAGGTATTATTAGAGATGCTAATTCTAAAAAGCAGTTAAGAAAAACAGAAGTTGAGTCTTATAAGAAAATGATTATGAGATATTTGGATGTGACTCGCTCGCAACTGTTCTTTTCTAGTGGCTGTATTTTTATTGAAGGAATTTCAGAATGTCAGCTTTTAGAAGTATTCTCTAAAATATTAAACAAGTCTTTACTTGATAATCAAATAGAGATTGTAGATACTGGTGGCATAGCATTCTATCAATTCCTGATGTTGTTTAATTCTTCAGATGGGACTAAGCGTTTGTCTATTAAAGCTTCAATCATTACAGATGAAGACCAGTTTACAGAATCAAAAGATTCAAAATATAATCTTGAAGAATTGGTGAAAGAGGACTATAAGTTACTTGAAGAATTACGTAATGGAATCAACAAATCAAAGCGGAATAGTCATATTGATAACTTAAAGGTCATGTGTAATAATCAAGAAAATATATTTATTGCATCTGGAGAAAAAACTTTAGAATATCAAATTTGTTTAGCCAATATTGCTACGACTTTTGCCGAAACGAAATCTTCCTCTTTATTTGAATATGTAAAGGAGTTGAATCCAAATGGAATTAAAATGATAGAAACATATCTCAGTAGTATTGGTAGTAATTCGCTAAATGATGTGCAGAGGCAAAATACAGCAATTTTGTTATGGAAATGCCTTCCATCAAAGGCAGGATTTGCGCAGGGACTAAGTACATTTTTGATGGACAAGATTGACAATCACCAAGAGATACATTTTACAGTTCCTAAATATATTGAGAATGCAATTAATCATCTTATATCGTAATGGAGTATGAAGTAACAGAAGAGAGAAAAGCATATTTGGATGCCAGAGGATATACGATATTGTCCGCTTGTCCAGGAAGTGGCAAAACAACAAGCATTGTAAAAAAACTGTATGACATTTCGGCTTACTGTAAACAACAGTATGGAACACATACAGGTTTTGCTTGTCTTTCATTTACGAATAAAGCTTGTGGCGAGTTAAAAAGCAAATATATTGAGATGCATGGAGAATCACTTTTGCATCCTAATGTCGTTTCGACAATTGATAGCTTTATTATGCAATATGTTATCCTTCCGTTTTGGTATTTGTGTGACTTTTGTAAAAGTAAGCCGATAGTTGTAAACGAAAAGGAAATTTTGTCTAAAGTTTATCTTAATCATGTTATGGTTAATGGAAAAATGAACGAATATAAGGTAATGGCGTTACGTCCATATAATGATTTGTTCTATAAATATCCTCCAGAAACTGTTAGGCGAGAATATAGAGGATTTTGCTTCAAAAATGGCCCTATTGTAACAGATGAAAAAGAAAATAATTATTGTGAAGCTGCATTTAAGCACAGATTATCAAAAGGTATCATAACAAGTCAAGATGCTTTGTGGATAGCTGTTTATATTATTTCGAAGCATAAGCATATAGCAGAAATAATAATCAGTCGTTTCCCTTATATAATAGTTGACGAAGCTCAGGATAATTCATATTTGCAATTTGCTTTTTTTGAGAAGCTAAAACAAGCTGGACTAAAAAACTTAGAGTATGTAGGGGACATTTGCCAATCCATTTATGGTTTTAGAAATGCTTATCCTAAGGCTTTGCAATCTTTGATGAAAAATGAAGAATGGAATACATTGCATTTTACGGAGTGTAGACGTTCAAATCAGAGAATAATAGATTTGTATAGTAAACTAAAGCCCTCGTTCATCCCACAAATTAAGTCACATAATGTAGATGATAAAAATATCCCAATTATTATATACAGATATGATAATACTAATAAAGATGCTGTAATTAGAAATTTTCAATCGATTTGCAGAGAATATGCATTAAACGATAGTTGCATATTGGCAAGAGGTGAAAATATGTGTAAACTGTTGGCTGGAGTAACTGATTTAAAATTCCGATATTGGAAGTCACCAATTCCATATTACCTAATAGACGCAAAATTATTATATGCTGAAGAACAATTCGATAAAGCTTTTGATAAAATAAGAATCACTCTTGCAGAATTACTCTTTGAGGCAGATAATTATGCAGAGAAAAAGGATTTCTTATTAGATATTAAAGACAAATTGGATTGGAACATAAAAATTCTAAGATTTATTAAAATGATACCTTCTTTGTCTGTGAGTTTTGCTGAATGGACTCAAAAGATGCAGCAGCAATTATTTGATTATTGGAAATTATCAGAACTTCCTGATTTCCAAGTTTACTCAAGAAAATCGGGCTATACAATGAAAAAAATGAGCAAAGAAGCGGTTGAAAAATTCCATTCATCAGATGACAAAGCAAGCGTATACAGAAACTATGTCAATACCATTCATTCTGTAAAGGGTGCTTCTATGGATGCCGTATTGCTATTTTTATCAGAAAAAAGTACAGGACAGAATATTTCGTTAAGTGATTTGCCAATTGCACCAATTACTGAAATGACAGAAAAGCAAAGGCTAATTTATGTTGCATGCTCTAGAGCTAAACATTTTTTAGCTATTGCTGTTCCAGTTTCCGTTTCCATAGAAAAAATTAAAAAGGTTTTGAATAACATTACATATGAAGTTAGACAGTCTGGATTACAGTTGTCTTTTAAAATGTCTTAACGATTAAATTATGAACACCAACACAGATTTTGACAAGATAGATAAAGTACTCTCGAAAATATCGGGCAAGGAGATGAAAGGCTTTGTGCGGCAGTATGCAGCTACGCATGAGGACTTCGCTACGGCTTTGGTGGAAAAGTATTGGAAGCCGGAGCGTGGTAACTATAAGGAGCAGGTGGAGGCTTGCTTTGCCCATGCTGGTGTATTGGGCAAGCGATTCGGGCAACCTCAATTGGACTGGAGGAAGATAGAGCAAGACCTGGCTGCAATGATGAGGAAGGCCAAGAGCATGAAGAAGAAAGGAAATCTGATTGATGCTGCCGAAGGCATTGAAACTGTCTGGTGATAAGGAATGGCTGATATTATTTCAAGAGCTATCTGGGAAGCATCCTATAGTCATGTTAAGTATTGAATGTTAAGTGTTGATTTTTGAAGACTAATTATTGAAGAAATAATTTCTTTAGAATGAAGAAAATTGAACTTTTTGATTACCAAGAGGATATGAAAGCACGGATAGAGAAGGCTTTGTGCCTTCACCGTTCCGTGATGGCACAAATGCCAACGGGAACTGGAAAAACGGTTCTACTCGCTTCGGTCGTAGAATCGTTTTTGAGGGAACATTCCAATTGTAAAGTTTGGATTGTTGCCCATAGAAGGGAGTTGGTTTCTCAGATTCGAGAAACTATTGAAAGAGTCTTTTCTAAAATCACCCCGTCCCTCTTTACCATTAAAGAGGGCTCCACCTCTCACCTCGACCCTCTCTCCTCAGGAGCGAGGGAGGAAACCGCTCCTCCTCGTCGCTCGGAACCGCTACGCTCTAAGGTTGGCGGACCATCAAAGGTCTCGCCAGATTGTTTGTCGGCTAGCGCATTCAATGTTCCTATCAAGGCTGTGTCGATACAATGGTTGTCGAAGCACTATGACGAGATAGAGGAAGAGCCGGGACTGATAGTGATAGACGAGGCGCATCATGCGCTTGCCAAGACCTATAAGGAGATGTGGGAGAGATTCCCGAAGGCTAAGTTCCTGGGACTGACGGCTACACCTTGCCGATTGAACGGCAAGGGATTCACAGACCTGTTTGATGTGTTGGTACAGTCGTGGGATGTTCCTGAGTTTATCAGCAAGGGAAGATTGGCTACATACGATTTTGTGAGCATCAAATCGGATGGGGTGACGCAACGGCTCATCGACTCCTTGCAGAAGCGAGGTGCAGATGGTGACTACCAGAACAAGGAAATGGATATGTTGCTGAATAAGAAGCCGAGCATCGAAAGGCTCTATCGGAGCTTGGAAGAATTTGGTAAGGACAGAAAGGGCATCGTGTATGCTATCAATATCAGTCATGCTCAGAAAATCACAAAACTGTATCAGGAACATGGAGTGAAAGCCATTGCCATAGACTCGAAGACTCCTGCCACGGAAAGACAGCAAGACATTGAAGCCTTCAAGAAAGGTGACATCCAAGTGCTGGTGAATGTGGACATTTTCTCGGAGGGATTTGACTGTCCGGATGTGGAGTTTGTACAGTTGGCTCGACCTACGCTGTCGCTTGCCAAGTACCTGCAGATGGTGGGACGAGGACTGCGAGTAGCCAAAGGAAAGAAGAACTGCGTGATTATAGATAATGTGGGACTATATCGGGTGTTCGGGTTGCCTTCGCAAGTATGGAACTGGAATGCTATGTTCGAGGGAAAGCTGAAAGTTGGCAAGAAAAAGGAGACTCCGAAGGAAAGAGAGTTTTTCCTGATGAACGAGGTGCAAGACGATATTCAGATTCATCCAGACTCAGAAATGATGATGGTGATGAGCCATGAAGAATTGCTCCAAACACTACAGTATCGTGAGTTTGTGGATAGCAAAGGGGAGTTTGCCATCATCAAGCTGCCTGATGGAAAGATGACGGTAGTGAACCGACAAGGAGAACAAGTACTGGAGCCAGGCGATTACTATGACATGAAACTGCTGGATGGCAACATCCTGTTCTACTGACCTCGCAGAAAGGCGAAATGCTATTATGACCTGTTGGCAAAAGCTGTCATCGACGACGGCACTAACGTAGCAGGGGCTCCCCAGGTTGTCAACATAAAAGGATGGGAGTTTATAGAATATAACGACATCTTCATGTCTCGAACCCAAGAAGATTTTTCTCTGCCCTATCGTCCTTCACAATATGATTTTCTGAATTATGGGTATTATATGATATACAGATCCAGACTTTCTGCTACCGGTTGTCAAGTATGGTACTATTATGAGGGTAGTGAAGGGAAGATGCGCATGAGCAATGAAGAGAGCAGGAATGTATGTTTCCTGCGTAATGATTACGAACATGTTTATTGGTTATGTGCAGTCCTGTATGGTGAACGTATTGTTGTCATGGACAGCAACCAGGACTACTACCTGGTGGATTCAAGTTTGAAGAAGACCTATATAGGGTGCAATCAGCCAAAGAATGAAAATGAAGATTTGAATTTTGTCATGCCTCGGATTGGCAAGAAATACTATCAAGAGGCGATGTTACAGAAGAAGGAAATGGAAGCAAGTGAGTTGCTTCTTTTGCATGAGAAGTCAGAGGCAGGTCATGTGGAATTGTATCAGGCCGGAAAGAAATGGGGCTTAAAGGTAGATGGTAAAGTTATCGTGCCACCCCTCTACCACCATATAGCGCTACCTGTCGGTGCCTATTGCGCCTTTGAACAGATACCCAGACATTGGGGTGTTATGACATTAAATGGAAAAGTGATTGTTGATGCCAAATATGAAAAGGTGGAGATTCGTGATAATGGAATCGCCGTGCTAACAGGCATCCTGGGCAAAACACAGACCATCCATCTGAAATAACGGAGGATATTCAGCTTTTCAGAAATAAACAGATCTGTCAAATCATACTCTTTGTCTGAAGAAGTATGGTTTTCCTTGCTTTCTGAAGAGATAGAGACTTTCTGATGATCCTCTATCTCCTCAGGAAACAAATTGAGTTCTACATATTTTGCTTGGTTTCCTTTTGAATCTTTTTTCATTTTTATGAGTCTCCTATATATATGAATCTCCTATATATTTAATGGATATCAGACTCTTCTGCTACAGATGCTTTGTTTTCCTTGGGTTGTGGGTTGGGTACGAAGCCCAGAATGGCAACCAGACAACTCATCAAAGGACTGATGATGTTGAAGAAGCAGAAGGGAAGATAGACCAGGGTCGGGATGCCAAGAACTGTACTCTGCGTCATACCGCAATCTACCTGGGTATGGGTATAGCAGGTGGTGATGATACCTATACTGTGCTTCATACTTATATTGTACTTTTCCTGCAAAGGTAGCAAAAAATCCTAGATTACGCAAGAAAAGGTATAATATGTTGTTCTTTTTATAAAAAATTATAAGTTCCTTGGATTTTTCTTGGCTATTTGCCATTGAATATTGTTTTTTTCTTAACTTTGCATGCACAATTCATTATAGAAGTTATTTTCTCCGTTTTTATGCAGATTCTTACAGAAAAGTAAGCAAAAATGATAAAAATGCAGCAAAAAGCAATATTTTTTGGGATTTTATGCTTGATATTGTAGAAAAAGTCTTAACTTTGCAGCGGATTTGAGAAGATAAGCAGTTTCCGGCCGTCAGAAAGGTGAGGAATCATCGGGCAGGGAATGTGCATCTGGCTCATCCGTAGATTCACTTATAACAACTTTATAAATTAAAAGATTCGATTATGAAAGTAGCAA
>ERZ1026862.982-NODE-982-length-18220-cov-58.206221_pt1 | contig 18220 bp, 10 predicted proteins | sample MGYA00380161_ERZ1026862 | MGnify/ENA primary metagenome ERZ1026862 (study PRJEB33269, sample SAMEA4719797) | human gut metagenome | biome: human-associated habitat; feature: organic feature; material: feces | place: Cameroon | collected 2013-10 ... | reverse complement strand
TACAAACTGTAAGAGAATTAAGTCTTAAATTTATTTAGTGGACACTAGTGATAATGAAGTAAGGGAGGGTGTGTTAGAGAATCGTCCCTAACGCATCCTGCTAATATCTGTCCATTACAAAGAAGAATAAGATTACTGATTATTAAAATTCTGATTAGCTTCATTCATTCTAAGTCTTTGCCATTTTTCTAACTTTTCATTACTATTCCCACCAGTTCGACTCACATTATGCAAAGCATCTATACCTCTAAACATAAATAGAGTATGACTATATAACTCATGAGCTGCTGCTTGTATAAGAATATTTTCTAATTCTCTATATTTCAATAACCTTCCGTTAACTTCGACTCTATAATTGCCATTAACAGAAAATAAGGGATTTTGCAGTTGATTTCGTTGCAGTTCATCATTTTTTGTCCATTTATGTGATAGTGGTGCTAATGTATACCCTACACTTCCACGGGGCTCTGATTTATTGTCAGAATACACATCACACACAGGATCATTAAAAGATAATGGTATATCTTTAGGAGACATAAGATTCCCATTCTTATCTTTAGCCGATTTATCGGAAGTAACAGCAAATTCAACCGTTTTATCTTTATCTGAAACTAATTCATATAGTGAAAGATAGTTGTCACCCATAGCTAGAAGTCCTTGTTCCATCATTCTTTTGTCAATATATCCATCTGTTACAGCAACAAATTTTCTAAGCTTTTTCGGAAGAGTTCCTCTTATAACGGATAAACCCTGATTTACATCATTTACGATTTTTACTTTTTTACCATTAGGGTCAATAAAAATAATTGGATTATTTAAACAATAAATATAACAACTATTTGCCACATACATCTCTCGAATCGGATCCACCCCATACCAAATACTTGCCACAGGGTTCATATACCTTGCACCATAATAGTACAAGCCTGTCTCGTCATCGAACTGTTTGCCGTTGAAATTATACGGCAGTTCTTCACTGCTACTATGTTCATCCACTAACAGCTCACCGTATGGCAAGTAGGCATCATACTGCGTGATGTTGGCTTCGTCGTCTGTGATGTAAGACGTTGAGCCGAGATGGTCACTGTGATAGAAGAAGGTTTCTTCTTTCGTAGTGTCGTTGGCAATGTAACCGTAACCAGCCTGCGTGTCATCAGGGTTGCTCGGATCATTCCAGCTTACAGGTGGACCAGGGTTGGTATTCGGTGTGGTGTTAGGGCGTGGAGTCTGAATCCAACCCTGTGGCACATCATGGTTGCCGAGTTCTGTGAGGACGGCATTATATCCAACACCCGTGTTCTCTGGATCACCGTACGCACCCTTTTCTGTCGGTACACCTGGTGCAATGCCCTGCTGCTTATAGTATGCCTCTTTCTGCTTCTGTATCTGATTCATACGTTCAGCATAGTCCTGCTGACCAGCGGTGACGTATGAGCCGTTACGCCCATAGACGTTATTGAACAGCCCCGTTCCTATCCTTGATGCTATGCGCTTATCACCGATAAAGTAATGCTTCGTAAAGCGATTCTTATTGATGCTGATTATCGAAGCAGGGTAGATCGTAAAGTTATCTGTTTCATGGAAGGTGATACCCTGTGGCGCACCATTGATATACACACCCTCCATCGTTCCGTAACTCTTCATAATACGTTCACCGGCAGCGTTGTAGGTGTAACGTGAGGTCTTGCCATTATCGCTTAAAACCATCAGGCGGTTATCCTCATCCCAATACATCTCGCGGGTAGTATTCGTAGAGTCGTTCGTTACCAGCGTTGGATTACCGTTGGCATCGTAGGTGTAATGATCGTATCCTATCTGCGTTGGAGCTGTCGGGTGGTTACTGTCCTCATACTTATAAGCAAAGTTATAAGACTTGGCAGTTGTCGTTGAGTCCACCTTCTGTACCTTCGTCAGCGGTTCACTCATCCGTCCGAACGACATCACCATATCGTAACTTGCATTTTTTGCCTTACCACTGGCATGAACAAGGCGGTTCAGCTCGTCATATTCATACGTATGCGAACTCCTTCCTCCTAACTTTGCCTTGTTGAGTTTCATCAGAGATGTTGGGTTGGCAGCATTCGTAATACCGAGGATATTATCCACAGCATCATACTGGTACCTGTTCTCCATGACAGTCTGACCGTCCGCTGTAAGGTTCATCACCTGCAGACGTTCACGCTGCTTGTCGTAGGTATAGGTAGTCTCCGTGCCATTACCGAGTTTCGTATAGACCGTATGACCCTCCTTATCGTAACCTATCCTGTCAACGATAACGCTCTGACGTCCCTGTTTATTGCTCGTCATGCTCTCTACCTGTCCAGCCGCATTGTAGTGATAAGTCACCACTTCACCATCAGGATAAGTCATCGTCTGCACACGGTTCCAGCTGTCATAGGTGGCACCATAGACATAAGTCCTGATATCCGCCACGCTCGCCATGACTGTACGGACAGTCTTTATTATTTTAGAGCCAGTTCAATATTTCATTTAAATTCTTCCTTTCCTTTCAAAAAATACAATTAGTTCTTTTTGCGATATAGAGTTTAGATAAAAGTGCTATAAAAAAAAGAATTATATACACGTATAATAATTGAGCACTGTCAGAGAAATAAGGACAAATCGTATAAGCTGTATTAGAAATTGTAATCCCGTTTTCAACTTTAGGCTGAGTATAATAAAATTTAATATTATGAGGAAGGTTATCTATCACTAATCTAATGATATAGAAAATTGTCCAAAACAAAAAACTTTCAACAAAACATATTCTATAACTCATGACCCATGCCCTATTAATTTTAACAAAATATAAGAACCAAAGAAACAACAAATTAAACCAACCAAGGTATCCAAACGTAATAATAGAAAGGATTAGAAGTTCATACATCACGTTATTTGAATCATTGTCCCCCTCACAAATATTTGTAAAAAAATATATACTTATATAAAATAACATCTGCACACCCCAAAAAATAAGCAGAGAGATAGTTGATGCATTAAAAAAAACTTTTAACTTTTTCATTTTAACTATAATTAAGCACAAAGTATACTTGTTACTTTACAATATCATTCCATTTGTCCCAAAAATTATTAATGATTGTATTCCTCCCATCTATAGCAGCTTTTTGTTCACTTGCAGTCCAGGGACGATAGCTGCCGAAGCCACTAACAATACCTGGAATCTCTGCCCTTAAAGCTTTTATTTGTTGATTCGAGACACCTGCTTTGTGAAGGATTGTCGATGAACTTGTATTGCAATTTCCTTGAGTAGGATTATTTCCTGGCAACATAAAGTATTCTATGTTAGGGTTATTCCCAAAAGAACGAGCAACATTAATAACTTTCCTATCAAATTCCTCAACAGACATTTTCTTACCATCCGCTTTGAGTGGAGGCTCTATGGCTTTTCTATATTTAAGATGGTTTTTTAGTTTACCATTCATAACATTTAAATCATCGTAATATTCAACCTCACGCAATCTTCCCTTGAAAGCCCCCATGGGTCCATCAATCTCAGATCCGTATGCAAAATGTATCATCTTCCCTTTTTTGTCTTTAACGACAAGGAAAGTATGTGTCGCAAGAGATCCTCCCCCCTTAAGAAATCTTTTATCTGCTCCAGGAAGTGTTGTTGCATATAAAATTGTAGAGTCACCCGATTCATCAAAAAATAATAAAGGATTACTCCTACAAATATTATATGCAGAGTATATAGGATACTTCTCTGTAAATCTATCCACTCCATACCAAATACTAGCCACAGGGTTCATATATCTTGCACCGTAATAGTATAAGCCGGTTTCTTCATCGAACTGCTTGCCATTGAACTTATAAGGTAAGTCTTCACTCGATGAGTGCTCGTCTACAAGGAGTTCACCGTACGGCAGGTAGGCATCATACTGGGTGATATTGGCTTTATCATCGGTGATGTAAGACGTACTACCAAGTTGGTCACTGTGATAGAAGAAGGTCTCTTCACGTGTGGTATCATTAGGAATATAGCCATAACCAGCCTGCGGGTCATCAGGGTTACTCGGGTCATTCCAGCTTACAGGTGGACCGGGGTTGGTATTCGGTGTGGTGTTAGGGCGTGGAGTCTGAATCCAACCCTGTGGCACATCATGGTTGCCGAGTTCTGTGAGGACGGCATTATATCCAACACCCGTGTTCTCTGGATCACCGTACGCACCCTTTTCTGTCGGTACACCTGGTGCAATGCCCTGCTGCTTATAGTATGCCTCTTTCTGCTTCTGAATCTGATTCATACGCTCAGCATAATCCTGCTGACCAGCGGTGACGTATGAGCCGTTGCGTCCGTAAACGTTGTTAAACAGGCCTGTACCGATACGGCTGGCGATACGTTTGTAACCAATGAAGTAATGCTTTGTGAAGCGATTCTTGTTGATGCTGATTATCGAAGCAGGGTAGAGCGTGAAGTTATCTGTTTCATGGAAGGTGATACCCTGCGGAGCACCATTGATATACACACCCTCCATTGTACCATAACTCTTCATGATGCGTTCGCCAGCAGCGTTATACGTATAGCGTGAGGTTTTGCCATTATCGCTTAAGACCATCAGGCGGTTGTCCTCATCCCAATACATCTCGCGGGTAGTATTCGTAGAGTCGTTCGTTACCAGTGTAGGATTACCGTTGGCATCGTATGTGTAATGATCGTGACCAATCAGCGTTGGAGCCGTCGGGTGGTTACTGTCCTCATACTTATAAGCAAAGTTATAAGACTTGGCAGTTGTTGTTGAGTCCACCTTCTGCACCTTTGTCAGCGGTTCACTCATCCGTCCGAACGACATTACCATATCGTAACTTGCACTTTTTGCCTTACCGTTTGCATGAACAAGGCGGTTCAGCTCGTCATACTCATACGTATGCGAACTCTTTCCGCCCAGCTTCGCCTTGTTGAGTTTTGTCAGCGATGTTGGGTTGGCGGCATTCGTAATACCTAGGATATTATTCACAGCATCATACTGGTACCTGTTCTCCATCACAGTCTGACCGTCCGCTGTAAGGTTCATCACCTGCAGACGTTCACGCTGCTTGTCGTAGGTATAGGTAGTCTCCGTGCCATTACCGAGTTTCGTATAGACCGTATGACCCTCCTTATCGTAACCTATCCTGTCAACGATAACGCTCTGACGTCCCTGTTTATTGCTCGTCATGCTCTCTACCTGTCCAGCCGCATTGTAGTGATAAGTCACCACTTCACCATCAGGATAAGTCATCGTCTGCACACGGTTCCAGCTATCATAGGTGGCACCATAGACATAAGTCCTGATATCCGCCACACTCGCCATGACTGTACGGACAGTCTTCGTCACCTCACCCTGTCGACCGTAGTAGTAGGCTTCACCGCCACTCGCATCCTCAACGAGGGCAAGACGACCGGCACGGTTGTACTTATCGCCAGCCTTACCATAGGTATATGTAACACGGTTGAAGAGATTTTCAGGATAAAGCACCTCATGCAGTCGCTCGAAGTCGTAGGTGTAAGAGATGTAACCCTTGTCAGATATCGACTTCCTAAGCTCTGCCGTGAGCTTCGTCAGGAGGTTGCCTGCCGCATCATAGGTCATGTCCGTCTCACCTGCATCAGGATGATTCACCATCAGTTTGCGACCAAGTAGGTCATAGGCATACTTCGTCTCCTTGCCGTTAGGATGCTGAACAGTCATCACCTGACCGACAGGGTCATAGCTGTACTTCACCGTGATATCCTCACCATAGGCATGCTGCACCGTCTCCCGGTTGCGTCCCTTGGCATCCGTATAGCTCTCCGCATGTCGTCCCAGTGCATCCGTGACTGTTGTCTGGAGCATCGGTTCACCGTCATGACTGCCGATAGAGTAAGCCGTACGTGTCACACTTCCGTCAGCAAGCGTAACACTCGTGGTACGGTCGTGTGCATCATACTCCGTTTTTGCCTGCAGGTCACCCGTAGCATGGTTGTAAGTGCCGATGTTACCATAGCTTTCCGTCATTGGGTAATAAGCTGTAATGTTACGTCCGAAGGCATCGATGACAGCCCTTCCACTGACGATGGAGACCTTTTGATTGCTTTCACCAGACCACACCACACCCGTCTGCTTCGTCTGGACAGCACGCATCAGTGAGTCGGCGAATGTATAGGTGTCAATGTTTCCGTCCTTAGAATAATGGATGGTATGTGCCTTACGTTCTGCAGGGAAGTACTCAAAGCGGATAGTAAACGGCTGACCGCTCTCTATCTCATACGGAGCACGGATTGTCTGCTGTCTGCCCAGTGCATCGTAGGTGTATTCCATCTTCTGCCCGTTGAGGTCAGTCGTTACAGACGGAGCATTCCAAAGACCATCATAAGCCGTGCTGGAGCTATAGCCGTATGCATCCTTGACACTTGTCACAAGACTATGATAGAGGTCATCATAGGTATAGGCATAGAACATACGCTGATGGTTATAGTTCTCCGGCTTCGTCATGCGTGTGATGTTGCCATAGCCATCGTAAGTCATGTTATAGACAGACGGCTTGTCTCCGTTATGGAGCATGATCTCCGTTATCTCACCGTTGCCGTCCACCTTCGTTGAGCGTTCACGGTACGTCTTACCGCCACTGCTGACAGTGATATGGCTCGGGACACTGACGATATACTTGTCGGCTATCTTATGATAGTTGATATCTGCCTCTAAGCTATAGCCCGTTGTCGTCTCCTTATATCCCTGCAGGTTACCATAGTCATCGTAAGTATTGCTGACAGCAACCGCCAGACTGTCCCCACTATTTACATCAAAGTTACTCTGAACAAGCGTCTTTAGGGCAGGGAAGACAACAGCATCTGTCGTATTATTGCCAACGGCGAGTGTCTTCAGGTCGTAGTCATAGACAGCGCCCTGCAGTTTCTTTCCATCAGCGGTATAGAGATATTCACTCGTAACAAGCCCATGAGCATAGTAATCCCTGTTCCTGCCATAGCTCTGTACGGAGTAACGGTAGAGTCTGTCACCGTTCTCTGTATCTATCTGATTAGTACGTACCTGCTTGAAACCATAGAAGTCACGCTCACGACGGTCACGGTAGCCACCGCTATATTCGAAGGTGTTCTTGCTTCGTACTGCTCCGTTCTCCTTGTATCCACCTGTCGTCTCAACCGATGACATCACCCAGCGACGTCCCGGCAGGTCGTAACTTGGAGTTGTCTGCTCATAGTTGATATTGATATGTCCGCCGAAAGGAAGCGTCACAGAGCGGAGCATGTTCGTTCTGCCCGTAAGGTTACGGTGGACAATAAGCTGCTTTGCCCTGTCAGATATGATAAGGTCGGGACGTCCGTCACCATCAATATCTCTCAAGGCTGCGCTTGTAAGACTAACGCCACTTGACCAAGATTTGGTAACCTTAGTTGTAAACCTTAGTTTTAAAAACAGAATATGTATTGGAATGGAAACAGCAAAATTACCATATTGAGAAACGGACGTTGCCAATGACTCATTGAAACGACCTTGTTGTTCTTCGGAATAAGGAATAAAACCAGAACCCGTATTCAACATTATAGTGAACTTTCCACCACTACGAGTTACCATATCAGGTAAGCCATCGCCATTAATATCTATAAAAGATACATTATATTTTGTTGTCGTCTTTGTTCCGTTGACACCGAAAGAAATATCAGCATTACCAAGTACCCCAATGGATGTACCAAGTCCTGCACCCCATGTGCTATTTTCTGAAGACTCCAACGAAGTTACACCACTACTCTCCTCATTTGTAAAGTTATATCCAAGACCAAACTTCACCTTGTCGCCCAAGAGCATATCAGGAAGTCCGTCACCATTGAGGTCAGTCCAATCACTTTCTGTATGAGAGGTACCAGAAGTAAAGTCCCCGCTGGCGCTCACTGACACACTGGAGATGGCATTACCATTGGATGAATTCTTCGTATCACTACCGCCTGGTGTTTCATCGTCTTGTGGTTTAGGATTGATACTGATTGCTAAAGCGTTCTTTGCCGAAGCTTGTTTTGACAGACTTCCATTTGCTCCGACAGTAGAAGAGCTTGCTTTGAATCTTGGTCGACTGACATTTAATTTCATGCGATCTTCACCAAGTGTACCCGTTGCTTTTGTGTATTGAGTAACAATACTGCCATCCACTTCCTCTAACCAATCAGGGTAACCATTACCATTGATATCCATTAGAGCTACCTTGCTATAAGAAGTCTGTGTACTCTTACTGCCACTGAGTCCTGCATAGGAGATTCCACCGCTTACACCATAGCCATTACTCTTTGACTCACTCATGAGCACAGGGGCAGACAATTCACCTGCATTCTTAGCATAATAGACACAGTCTATTATGATAGCATCCTCGCCGATACGAGAACTACAGATTGTATCTAAAGAGATAAAGACATGCTCAGATCCACCAACATACATCCTCTTGTTTGCATCATATCCCATAACAAAGAAGCGCTGTTCGTTGACAGGAGTAAGACTCTTTGCAAGTTGATTGCCATCGTGTGTAGATTTATAATGCTCGGCTATATCCTTATATTTATCCCTGTCAATGGTCAGTGCTGATACTTCTATTGGCTGGGTAGCATAGGCTTTATTGCCATTATAGGCGAATTGTCCCCATCCTCGATAGAGCCTTCCATAATCAACAGAGTTATACCCAGAGAAAACACAAGCCTCTAACGTATCCACAAGAACACGCTGTTCAGCAGTAACAACTGTAGATGTGGCACTTTGGTAAGAAAGACTATCGCGTAAAAGACTAACTTTAGCATGAGTAGATTTAGATAATTCGTTACTTACTGCAAAAGTAGCAGTCACCTTACCTGTATTTAATCGTTTGATAAGTGTTGTGTCTGTAACTATGATAGTATCTACCTTGAGCGTATTGGAAGTATTCAGACGACACGTGTGGTGCAATACGGGAAGTCCGTTTTGATCATGTAAAGTGAGGTAAACTGTAGCAGTATCTGTGTCATTCTTTTTATCTTCACGCACGACGGATAGTGTTGGAACAATAAAAAGTTTAGGACGGTATTGTCTATTCAATACGGTAACACCCTGTTTCAACACTTTGCTCCCTGCTATACTAACAGGCTTGTTGAACATCCTACGAGATGCAACAAAACGTACACTTTCTTGGTCATCTTCATAATTATAGCTACCCGCCCATTGTACTTTTGTCCAATCAACTGGGGATGTGGTTGTGATTTCAAAGAAGAATGAAATAGAATCTTTCTCATTTATGTCATCAGTATAATCGTAGGAGCCATTGACTACACTATCAGCTGGAAGTTTAAGCCGTTTTACAATCGTTTCACCATGTTGATCCAAGCGTGTGACGATAAGTGTAACATCATCAGAAGTCTTCCCCTTCATATAAGGAGCGTGAAGCGTAACCTTACCAGTACGATTAAATATAGCAACATTGTTTTCACCTTCTATATAATCAGCCTTGCTATTATATGTTTTTAAGTCTTCTGACAGATACCTATCCTTGCCAACAGGCAAAGATATATAAGTAATTATGGGATTCCAAAGAACTCTGTCGTCCTCACCATCATATCGAGACTGAAGACGGAAGAAAATTCTGTCTCCTACTTTTACATCACAATTAAGATTGTTGGTTTTGCTACCAGCTTGTAATAAAGAGTCGCGGACCATGAAACCATTGCTCTCATGTTGAATGCTGTAGATGATGCCATCACCTTGATTGCTAAGTTTTTTTATAGTACTTTGTATGTTGATCTTGCCAGCAAAAGGTGCGCACCACATCCGGACGGCATCATTCAGTGGATATTCCTTTTCCAAAGAGTCACGGATAACCTTATAGTCTGGAATAAAATGCTTATCAATAGGTGATCCTTCACCAATAATAGGATTGGCAGTCACATTACTTGCAGGACTAAATACAGGTTTACCGTCTACAATATGATTGAAGTAGACCTGACCATTGACAGCTATGTCTGTAAGTCCATCACTGTTGAAATCATAAAGATAGGTGGTAGTCTTGTCCTGATCTTTTGAATGTGTATAAGAAATTCCAACAGAAGCACCAAGTTTATTTGTAATACCAACTTCAACAGCAACATCTGCATTAAGAGAACGACTGATACTATTACCTTCAGAGAAAGAGTTTACTCCTCGTATCGGTAACGCTTTACCAAAGAGCAAATCCTTTCCATCTGCACTCATGTTTTTACGATAGAAAAGTTCGTTACCTCGTTTGAAAAGCTTATCAGGCAGTCCATCACCATCAATATCTACGAAAGCAACTTTACCTGTATTTGAACTTTTGCTATTAGAGAAAGATGGACCGACGTTTACTGTTCCACCAGTGAAACCTACACCTATCATTGTTCCCCCACCTGTAGTACGGCTTTTCGAAGCTCCACCACCAAGAATACTAAGATTGTCATCACACCCACGAACCGAATGACTGAGGAATGGTTCGTAATCTTCTCCTTCGGCCTTCCATATCTCTTCCTTAGAAGAGAAAAGCCCATTTTTGAGGTCATTGTAATAGTCAAAGGATTGTGTAGCAACCTTACCATCCCTACTATCGTTCTGATCAATGCTCTTTAGCAGCATTTTGCCAAACGGTCCTTCTTCATAGTTTAAGCTATAGCTGCGGAGTTGCTGACCATTATTCTTCACTGTGACCTTACGGAGTAGCCCTTTGTCCCTTTGCATAATGCCAAGTCTTCCGCTACTCGTTACATCTTTTCGGTCTGTGGCTATAGAGTCAATATTGAATTCAATGCTATACAGTCCTTCCGTCTCCCCGAATCCTGTCCATGTATAGCGTTCAGGATAAAGGTTATTGCCAGACTTCATGTAATGGAAAGCAGCAAAGTTTCCGTGAACATCGGTAACACGGTCAAGTGCCCATTTGATACGGTTACCCTTTGTGTCGGTAAGAGAAGTTGCATCACTGACATGACCACCATGACCACCATAACTGTAGACTGTACCATCCTTGCCAGTCACTTCCCAGTAATAGTTCTTCGGGCTGTTACCCTTTCGGATAATCCTACTGAAACCGCCTTCAGTCATTGGATAGAACTGCTTGTCTGCCTGTCTTGCCAAAGAGACAGTCCTACGATAGAGTCGGTCACTGAGCTGCTGTCCCATGAGAAGATAGCTCTCACTTTCTGACTTATCATCGAAACGTGGTACACCCCATCGGGTCTCTATGTCAATACTCTGTACAGGAAGACTCCATCCATAGCCAACAAAGCTACTACCGCCCTCGCTGCTATACTGTAAGCCGGCACTTACACCAATATCATTACGCCCTGCAGGAACTTCGAAAGGATAGGACAGTGACGCCGTACCATTCTGATTAGCTGATGGGGCTTCAATCTGCTGAATACCCGCTGCTGGGTCAGCAGCCTTCAGCTCACTGATACCTGTAGGGACATAGTTCTGTGTTTCGGGACTCTCAGGAACTTTGATGATACCGTTGATGACATCCGTAAAGTGTGAAGTCTCTGCCATTGCCACCTCACGTTTAGCATCAATACCTTTTGACTGAAGCATTGTCCAACGTTGGTGCAGTTCATCATAATAATAGGTGTGGATATCATCTACGGTATAGCCTTTCGGTATCAACGTGCTGTCGTAAGGTACTGCGATACTTGCCAGATGATGGACGAAGTGATTGCCATGAGGTAAGAAGCGATACCCTGACACAGTATCTGTTCTTGCCATTAAGGTGTCACAGCCACCTGTAACATTCACCATACCCGTAGGCAAGGTTGGTAGTTCACCCTTTCTAAGTGGCGTAATACTGAGAACTTTACCCTTTTCCATAGCCTCACGTGGTACGGCAAGCTGAGCACGCCCAACATTGAGCGTATCGCTGTCGGAGTTGGTAAAGAACTTGCTGACGGTACGTTTGCCTAAGTCTGCAAAAAGTCTTGCAGACTTCCTGTTCGCCTTGTGAGTATCTACACGATTCCCCTTTTGATTTCTTGCGATTTCTTCGGAGATTCTCTTCACAGGTAAGTTCTGTACACTGTCCTTAACTTGTTTTCGTAAGGAAGTAGCCTTTCGGGAAATGCTATCTTTTTGTACAGAAGAGACTGTATTAGTACATGTAGAATCACTGTTTACAGTTTCTTTAGCAGAACGATTACTTCCACCATTACAGGAGTTTAGTATGATTCCTGCAAGCAACAGGAACGGAAGGAGGAATGAATGTGTAGAATACTTCATTATTCTTGCTATTTTGTTTCAGACCTAAAGGTCCTCAGTATATATACTTGCGTTGGAAAATTTATAAAGGATAAAAAGAGAATTACTTTCTCACCAGTTTAAATGTCTTTTCTTTGCTACCACTTTGCAGTGTCAATAAGTAAACACCTGTCTGTGGAAGATAGACTTTAGTGGAGAAATATGTATCTGGCATATTCGCCTGACGGCTGACAAGAGCTCCACCCGCCGTATAGAGTGCCATGTCCAATGGAGCAGCTTCGCTCAGTTCCACCTGGACACCGACATATCCATTCGCCGTTGGATTAGGACTTACACTTACATTCGCAAAGAAGTCACTATTTCCATCGGAAGGATTCATGGAAGGAATTTCTGTGATACCCGTCTTAGATATCTGAAACTCATTCTCAGACTTATTGCCCACATGATCTGTCGTCGTAAGAAGGTATTTTCCTTCTATGAGTCCATCAGCAGACTGTATGCTGTCGCTTGTAGTACGATTGAAAACAGACATGTGTTCTCTCTGTAGAGTCATCTTGTAAGGGGCAATACCACCTGTTACTCTGACAGAAAGTGTACCTGTGCTGCCGCTCTTCTCCGTTGGCTGCTCTACTTCTATTGTTGTAAACATATCTTTGGCAGCTCGTAGCGTGAATACGTCACGTTTGCCTAACGGTATATTCTTAAAGACAATACTATCACCAACTGTCGTATTTGCCTTATGATAACTTAGAGTTTTGACAGGAAAGCTACCTGTTCCTGTTGGATCAACGGCAAGATAGTAGCTCTCACCTTCTGCAAGAGGCTGTATCTGGCGTAGCTGCTTGCTATCAGCTACAACATCAACATTGGGCTTGTCAATCCGTGTTGCTGTATCCATCCATCTTCTACCGAGCCACTTGCCGTAAGCCTTACTCTGACGGAAAGAAAGTTTACCATTGTTGTCACCCCAAAGAAGACTCTCACCATCTTCAAGAGGTTTGCTCATACTGATTGTAAGGAAACCGTCTTCCTCACAGCTCTTGGCTCTTGTCTTATGCAGGGCAGAGGCTTTGTCTGAGATAAGACCAGCTATACGGTGGCTATAGTCCTTGTTGGTATACCCATTCCAAATAACCTCGCTTCTTGAATTAAGGTAACTACTGCGAAGACTCACGCCGTATTTCAATGCGAGGTAGCTTTCCACACGGCAACGTTCTGTATCAGAAAGGCGGCGATCGAAGACGGTATACTCAACAGTTCTGCCATCAAGGTTCTTTACAGGCAGCTTAGTGTTCCCGTTCCGACCGATATGCAGAGTCTGACCGTTGCTCATATTGGAAGAGGTCGTATAGCTGTAAAGTCGCATTTCAGGCAGAGATTCCTTGGCATAATTCATAAAAGTACCGTCACCAAGGTTAGCAGCACGCTCGGTTGTCTGCATACGGGTAATAGATCTTCCGCTTCCAAGAGACCATATTGCCTGTTCCTTTTCGCCATATACATTACTTACGCCGATATAGGTAAGACCAGCACCAGCAGAGACACGGACAGAGGCAGAATCGTGTGACCAGACCATTGGCTTATCTACACCACCAGGGGTCTGAGCTGTAGCAGAAAGAGTGGATATAAAGAAGAAAACTGCTATGAGGTATTTATGTTTCATATAGAGACTGTTTTAATATGATTCGAAAATGCGGTTTATTTAGCTTTGCCAAGTGGAAGACTGTAGCCAATGGTAAGACTGACTGTCTGCAGATTGTTCATACGCTCCTGATATCCATAGTCATTGGCACTGGTGCGGAGCACATCATTAAATCCGAAACCGTATTCCAGTCCTGCCTCAAGACCGTTCTTTATATCAACATAGCCAATCTTTATGGTAGGAATAAATGTCACTCGCGCTTTGACAGATTCTCTCAGATGATCCTGAGTACGTTCAGCCTGCTGTCGGTATACCTCCCCAATGCGGTCATTGGTGAAGTCGATATTACGGCTGCCAAACGGAATAGCAGCACTGATTCCTGCTCCCATATAGAACTTTGGGAAAGCATAGAAACGAAGCAAGATTTGTGGAGTAATGAAATTATAATGAAACCGTGTAGTCTCGGTTATATTTTCAGGTTTCTTGTACTCCGTCAGCTTGCTGGAGAGACGAGTATAATCAATGCTCAACTCTGCACCTAACCTGCGATATTGCCATGTGCCAAAGACTCCAATACAAGGATTTACACCACCACGTTCATTCATTGTGAAAGTAGGACGTATATCATAGTTCTCAATAATACTGCTTAATCCTGAAATGCTGGAATAACCAACTCCTGCCCTAAGTCCAATCCGAAAAAGATGATGGTGAGGAAAAGAGTAAGTCCTCATAGATGGAGTTTCTTTCGGATTCTCCTGTACGATAGAGGGCTGACTATTCATAGAGTTGTCAAGAACATATTCACCTGTTTTATCGTTTACAGATGAAACACCAGTAGATAATGACGGGGAAAGGATAGCCTGCTCTGACGAGGAATGTTTGCCATTAGTGATTTCTCTTGGCATGCTAGACTTTTTATTTCTCCTTGCATTAATACGTGTAACGTTTCGAGACACATTCTCCAGCTTATTATATACACAATCTGAACGTCCCGAATCCTTCTGCACATTTGTCTTGTCTAAAGAAAAAGAGACTGGTGGTGTAGTAGACAGTGATGGAGCCTTGTCTGCTGTCTTTTGTTTTATACTCTGCTCAGACTCTGGCTCGTCATTAACACAGCGTTCTATACCCAAAAGAGCAGCTATGCCAAGAAAGATTCCTGCCAGAATATAACGTTTTTTTCTGTTGCTCTTGTCCTTCATAGATAAACTCATAAGGGTTAAAGTTTAAAAAGATAGCTGATACTAAGCTCTATGTTCTGTCCATGGGTTGAATGTTCTGCCCAGTTATAGTCATTACGCTCTGTCTTGATGGTAGAGTTCAATCCGTGAAAGTAACGTAAATCTAAAGCCCAGTGGTTGCCAATTTCATAACCGAAGCCACCACCAACGGCAATATCTGGCTGCCCCGTCAGTTTCTCCTTCATCAAACGTTCCGTCTCAGCTACAGTAGCAAAATGATAGTTTGCAAACTTATTGTCTTCTTGATTACTCTCGTAAGATATGCCCTTGCCATTAAGATTGGCTCCCGCACGCCCTCCAATTGAGATATTAAAGCCTTTGCGCCAAGGATAAATCTTCAGCAGAGCAGATACACCAATGTAATTATAACGAGGTGTAACCTTATAGTTTAACTCCTTATCATCATTATAGACAAGCTGTGATGCCTTCTGCCAATAGCTAAATCCACCTTCAACACCAATGATGGAACCATCAACATGATACTGGGCAAATATACTAACTGTTGGAGTAAACTGCCACTTGTCTTTGAAATTGTAATTGGAATAATAGTCTTCAGGAACAAGGATTTTATCCATTCCTGTGTTGACAGACATTCCACAACCTAAACGGACACCTAACCGGATAGGTGAAACCTGCGCTGACAAGTTTCCTCCAGAAAGGAATAATACTGAAAATATAGCTGTATTCAAGACTGTCTTCATCATACTCATACACTGTGGTTACATATTATTAAAATGAGGCAAAATACAAAAAAGAAAGAAAACTATTCCGTAAATCATCATATGCATGGGCATTTTTGGCAAAAGCAAATGTACTGATGAAAAGTTTCAAGATTACCTTCCAGCGTAAAGTCGTCGTTGCAACACGCTCCCAGTGTCCAATAGGATTTCTGTGCATAATACTTTTTTTCATATTTTTATTACTGTTATTAAATGTCAACTACACACTCGAAGTGTGTAGTTATGTTTGTTTACTTGGAAAAATATCAAATAGTAATTTTACCAGTGGCAATCCATTACTCACTTTAAATGCGTAGAATGATTATACCACTATATCTGTATGGTATATCCAACACTGTATTTATGCAATGCGAATAGTCCAGCGTATTTCCATTTATATCACATAGCAATAATTGAACTTCAACTTCCACGTCACTGGAAATCACAGGATTCATATACCTCGCACCATAGTAATACAATCCAGTCTCCTCATCGAATTCCTTACCATTGAACTTCGGATGCTGTATCCAGCCTTCAGGAACGCTGTGGTCACCCAGGTCTGTAATGAAGCTGTTGTAACCAATACCTGTATTATCTGGATCTGCAGTTGCACCCTTCATCGTCGGCACTCCCGGCGGTGTGCCGAGCTGTTTGTAATACTCCTCACGCTGCTTTTCTATCTGCATCATGCGGGCGGCATGCAGTAACCTGTTGACAGCAGAAACAATGGGGCACTTTTAGGGTTAATCGAAACTTGTATTTGGCTTTACATGTCTCAATCAAACTCATTATTACTTTTACTGACAGAAGATTACTTAGAGCCTTGCCGAAGTATGCTTTGCCCTGTGTAGTCCTGCCTGCTATACGAAGTAGGATCATTCTTCCTTGTTCCATATTTGTGGGAGCAAAGATAATGATTTTTAAGTAAACTGCCAAAAAACAGATCATTTTTATATAAATCTTTGTGCAAATTGTGCAAAAAGCAAATATATTCTGCATTTTCTTACGAAAAGCGGTTAATTTAGTACTTTATTGTGGGGTTGGCTATATAACCTTTTGCTAATGCCAATTGCTGGTTGGATAGATATACAGCCAAGCATTAAAAATGAATGAAGAAGCGCTTCGTTAGAGAGCATATATATGTGCTCACTTTGAGGTATTGCTTTCACATCGGAGGGTGTATCATGGAATTATGACACACCCTCTTTTTTTCTTGAATTCAACAAGATTATTCCCGGATTTAACAAAAGGCATAGGAAGAACATAACATACTATACATATCCCTAACCTAAGACTAGTCCTGATATTTAATCTGGAAGTAATCGAGCAGACGCTTATAGAAGTCCTGTGCAGTAAGACAAGTATCCATCAGATAACCTTTAATGTGATTCCATTCGTGCAATCCTCTATAATAAAACATCTTCAACTCATCTGTGATGATGAACGGAACGATACCATTGCTTAGGCATTCCTTGAACATGATCAATCGCCCCACTCTTCCATTACCGTCTTGGAAAGGATGAATAGACTCAAAGCGCTGATGGAAATCGATAATATCCTCCAACGTTTTTTCTTTCTTGGCATTATACTCCTTCAGCAATCGTACCATCTCCTTGTGTACCATTTTCGGTTCACAAGTTTCTATGCCCCCCACTTCATTTGGAAAGCGTTTGTAATCTCCCACCATAAACCAATCTTTGGTGCTATCAGAAGTTCCTGACTTGAGGATAAGATGAAGTTTCTTGATGAAGTCTTCGGTCAACTTCTCATCAGCCTGATCGATAATCAAATCGATACACCTGAAGTGATTGGTTGTCTCAATGATATCATCCACCCTTACACTTTGGTCGGTAATGCCTATCGTATTGGTTTCAAATATAAAACGGGTCTGCTCATGCGACAACCTGCTTCCTTCGATATGATTGGAATTATAGGTTAAGTCTATTTGAGTACGATGATAAATGCCTCCTTTCAGCTTCATATTCTTCTGTTCCCGAAGGATAGAAAGAAGTGGAGAAACCTGTTGCTTCTTGGATTTACGCATAGGCAAGGTTGCATCGGCAGGAATATTCCATGTCTTTCCCACCAACACTACTCCCTCAATTTTCCCGGAAGCACAATAATTACGCGCAGTTCGTTCTGATACCCCATACTTCTGCGCAAACTCTTTCACTGATATATAATCCATAAATTATCGGCAAGTTTACGTTTGTATTTAGACTGCAAATATAACACTTTTTGCCGATAACGGCAAGGAAAAAACGAAAAAAGCGATTACCATCCCTCTTTTTTGCCGATAACGGCAAGAAAAAACGCCCAACAGCAGATGCTCGACCGCATACCAACTATTGAGCGCTTTTAAATATATATTGCGATAACTTACTTCGCTGTATCCTTTGAGCTTCGCTTATCACG